>PVMS01091546.1_pt1 | contig 10780 bp, 10 predicted proteins | sample 1853461 | NCBI WGS metagenome assembly PVMS01 (sample SAMN08582032, study PRJNA380276) | Marine sediment metagenome, whole genome shotgun sequencing project. | isolation source: ocean sediment barecode stripped | collected 2017
AGAGAGCTTCTTCGGGTGTTGATCGATGTACTGGTTGATGCCCTCGGAGAACGCCTCCACAGCTGCCAGCATTTTGGGTTCAAGTCTGGCCAGGACCAATTCCGATTTTTTGGAGAAATCAAGTGCCCTGAAAAGTTGATCTGCATTGACAAGAGCGGGATCAAGTACTTCAGACAGCCGACCAGTTGTGATGCGTCGCATCAGGTCCATCTGCCAGAGCCGGTCCTGTGCCATCACATACCCAACTGTTCTGTACAGATCGGTCTCACTGCTGGCATAGATATGCGGAATGCCCATTGAATCGCGGTAAACAGTTACCGGGTTCTCCAGTTTCTTAAGGTCTGCACCTTCATTGTAGTTTGGCAACGCACGGGTTTTCAGGCTATTGAGATAGATCATTCCTGCTGCCAGAACGATTACAATAAGTACAAGTGCGAGGGTGAGGACTTTTTTTAAGACTTTCATTGTTGGGGTAATTGGATGAATTCTAGGGGATCAGCCTGACTTTTAGCTCCACCGGTTGATGGTCGCTGTATCTGAAATCCACATCAATGGTGGAAACGGCTTCCAGTTTAATATTGGGAGATAACAGATAATAGTCGATAACGGTGGTCAGTGAAGTAGAGCGATTATAAGGAACTGCAACCCTGCGATTGGTTGGCATTTTAGGATCAAATGCCCAGGTCCAGTCAGCATCGGGGAAATCCTTATTTACATAACTAAGGTTGATGGTATCAAATTGATGATGGGGAAGGGTTGGTTCAAAACCATAAGGGGTCTGATTCCAGTCGCCTCCCACAATCACGTAGTTACCTTTCTGATATTCGGCCAGCAGCATATCCCGTAGAAAACTCATCTGTTGCGCCCTCAGCGATCCATCATCATAGGCTGAATTATGTGTATTGATGATTATTAATTCATGACCATTGTTTACCTGGTATCGATTCATCAGGAAACACCTGTCTAGCATAAACAGACTCATGGGCCAGGAATAGTTGCCAGGAAAACTGTGACGTTCTACGCGACCGGGCTCTGATTTTGAAAGGGTCATCAGTCCGGAGGTCACTTTTCCCATGGGTTCATTCACCGGAACAGGAACAAATCCTACATCATAATTCTTTCCAAAAACGGCGGAGTAACCATAGAATAATTCCTTGATGGCCTCGTATTCATTGATGCGGTAGCTTCTTTTAGAGGCCTCATCCACCTCCTGAAGCAGGATAAAGTCGAATTCCAGGTATGATGAAAGCGTATTGGAAATTCCTTTCATATTGCGTTTGACTCTATCTTCAGACGGTCGCATCTGCGCTCCGCCATCATAGAAAAAGTCCATGGATGCATCCAGACCCGCATAGCCAATGTTCCAGATAAGCAGTTCAAGTGCTGATGTGTCAGGTAAAGCATCTGATTGAACAACATTGACTTGTAGGGTAATATCAGATGGTTTGTAGTTGTCGATGGTTGAGTAGAGCAGGAAAAGTAGAAAAGCACCGACCAGGGTCAGAATCAGGTAAAGTAGGGGGCGAATTATTCTCATTCAGTCACGGTTAAAAAAATAAATGTACATAATAATCCCTGTTTTTTCAGGTTGACCATCTGGAAATTATTTATAAATTGAGCCCGACTAAATCTCCATCCCATGAAAAACAGACTGCTTTCCCTCTGTCTAATATCTTTGATTTCAATGTCGCTACTGGCACAGGAAGCTGATTCCACTGAAGCCCCAAAAGAAGAAAAAATAAAGACAGGATTCAACCTGGGTGGTGTACCCGTAGTTGCTTACGATACTGATATCGGATTTAAATACGGAGCCCTGGTGAACCTTTACTGGTATGGAGATGGCTCACGTTACCCCCAGTATGATCATTCACTTTATGTGGAGTGGTCAAGGACCACCAAAGGAAATGGAATTAACCAGATTACCTACGAAACGGACCAGCTTATACCAGGCATCAGAGCGCTTTTTGAGACCAGTTATTTGACTGAAAAAGCGCTTGATTTTTATGGTTTTAATGGCTACCAGGCAATATATGACCTGGATTATGAGAAAGAGGGTTATGATGATGAAGGGTATGCCAACAGGCTTTATTACAGGCATTCAAGGGAGTTGCTCAGACTTAAGGCCGACTTCCAGGGAGATATTACCGGTCCGAAATTTCGCTGGTTGGGGGGTGTTGCGTACTACGGGAATTCCATAGATTCGGTTGATGTTGATGGATTAAATGAAGGTAAAAGTGAGGATATGCTCTCTTCTAATTCCCTCTATGGGAACTATGTGGAGTGGGGCATGATTAAGGGCGACCAGGCCAAGGGAGGAAACCATACCATCCTTAAGGGGGGGCTTATTTATGATACAAGGGACAATGAGCCAAACCCATTTACCGGTGTCTGGTCTGAAATGCAGTTGCACTATGCTCCTTCATTTATGAGCACTACGGACTATAGCTATTTACGTCTGATTTTAACCCACCGACAGTACTTCACATTGATTCCCGAATGGATGAACCTGGCCTACAGGGTCTCCTACCAGGGAAAGATTGCGGGGGAGATGCCATTCTATATGATGCCATTTATGTTCCAGACGGCACCTAAACTTACCCGTGATGGAGTTGGCGGGGCTAAAACCGTTCGAGGCGTCAGGCGGAACCGGATTGTGGGGGATGGATTTGCCTTTGGAAATATTGAGTTAAGGGGGAAAATCTTAAAGACCACACTGTTTAACCAGAATTTTTATATCTCACTCTCAGCCTTTGCTGACGCAGGAATGGTGGTCCAGAAATATCAGTTCGATTCAACGGGAATGCCCGATGTTGTGCCCGATGACCTGCTGGATCAGTTCATGACCTGGATGCCAAAGAGGTACCGCACATTGGTTTTGGCGGTGGAATCCACTTTGCGCTTAATCAGAATTTCATTGTTACCGTTGACTATGGGATGGCAGCGAAAAAAGCAGATGGAGACTCAGGATTGTATATCAATCTGAATTACCTGTTTTAGAGGGCTCTGGGCCAATTCCGGGATCACATTCTTTGTAAAACGTTTCCAGGAATTGGAGCATATAGTTATGTCTTTCAAGTGCTGTGATTTTGCCAGAGTCAGTATTCATCAGATCCTTTAGCTTGAGAAGCTTTTCATAGAAGTGGTTGATGGTAGGCGCATTGGACTTGTGGTAGGCTTTTGAATCTTCGTAGGACTGTAGCGGAATGGATGGATCATGGATGGGGCGGTTTTTAAATCCTCCGTAGTTGAATGCCCTTGCAATTCCGATAGCTCCAATCGCATCCAGCCGGTCGGCATCCTGTACAATCCGAAACTCGATGGAATTGATCCGGTCCTGTAGGAAGCCGCCTTTAAAGGAGACATATTTAATGATGGTCTGAACATGTTCGGCCACCTCCCTTTTGACCTCAGCACTGATCAGGAAATTGAAGGCCAGCTGACTCCCTTTCTCGCCATCTCCCCCGTTGAACTTTGCATCCGAAATATCATGCAGCAGGGCAGCCAGGTCAATGGTTAACAGGTCCCCCCGACCCTCCAGGAAATGAAGATGTCGGGCCATTTTCCAAACCCGCTCTATGTGAAACCAGTTGTGCCCACCCTCGGCATTGGCCAGGGTCTCCTTCACAAAAGAAATTGTCTTGTCAATTATCAAACCCTCTGACCCCATCACATTTCATCACAATTTATCACTTTCCTATCACGCTGCGAAGCAGCTTATCACGGGCGAAGCCCTTATCACGCTGCGAAGCAGCCATATCACGTGGCGCAGCCACTTATCACATCGCGCAGCGATATTTCACTGCTGCGTAGCTGCTAAACTATTCCTGCAAATCCCATAAATGCCAGTGCCATCAGCCCGGCTACAATAAATGCAATGGGGACACCCTTCATTCTGGCAGGCACATTCAGCATATCCAATTGTTCGCGGATTCCTGAGAAGGTGATCAGGGCCAGTCCAAATCCAACGGCATTCCCAATGGCATAGACAACACTTCCAAGCAGACTAAAGTCTTTTTGAACGGCCAGTACAGCTACGCCAAGTACGGCACAGTTGGTGGTGATCAGTGGAAGAAAGATTCCCAGCGCCTGGTAAAGCGGGGGGCTGATCTTCTTCAGGATGATCTCCACAAGCTGAACCAGAGAGGCAATGACCAGGATAAAGGTAATGGTCTGCATATAGACAAGATCCAACGGCACCAGCACCGACTGGTAAATCAGATAGGTGACCAGGGTGGCAATGACCATTACAAAAGTTACTGCACCGGTCATTCCAATGGCGGTCTCTACCTTACTGGAAACACCAATAAAGGGGCAAATGCCCAGGAACTGATTCAGAACAATGTTGCTGACAAATACAGCGGCGATGATGATGATTACATATTCCATAGTCAGCTTGTTTTTTCTTTAAGCATATTGGCAAGAACGATCAGGTATCCCAGGGCAAGGAATGCACCCGGGGGAAGGATAAACAAAATCAGCGCGTCACCACTGATCAGCTTCATTCCAAAGAAGGCTCCGCTTCCCAACAATTCTCTAACAGCCCCCAGAATGGTCAGAGCCATGGTAAATCCCAGTCCCATTCCGGCACCATCCACCAGGGAGGACCAAAGGGTATTTTTGGAAGCAAATGCTTCTGCACGTCCAAGAACGAGGCAGTTGACCACGATCAGCGGGATGAAGAGACCCAGAGCATCAAACAGAGCAGGAACATATCCCTTCATGACCAGTTCCACCACAGTTACAAAGGAGGCAATGATCACGATAAAGGCAGGTATCCTCACTTTATCGGGGATCAGGTTCTTCACCAGCGAAACCACGAGGTTTGACATCACCAGTACAAAGGTGGTGGCCAGTCCCATGCCCAGCCCGTTGATGGCAGAAGTAGTCACACCCAGGGTGGGACACAATCCGAGGAAAAGTGCGAAAACTGCATTTTCCCTGATAAATCCTTTACTAAAGTTTTTCCACTGATTCATAAGGTGAATTTATTGTAATGCCTTATAGGCGTTATAGGCACGAGTTACAGCATCGCAATATGCCCTGGAGGTAATTGTGGAGGCTGTGATGGCATCCACATCCCCACGGTCCTTGGTAACCGCAAGGTTAAAATTATCGGGGTGTTGGCCCATAAATTGCACGCTGAAATCTGATTTCTTTTTCTCCATTTTATCACCAAGTCCGGGTGTCTCGGCATGCTTGATCACTGCAATGTCAATAATGGATCCGTCCGGAGCAAATCCTACCATCAGTTTAAATTCTCCACTGAACCCCTTTTTTGTAAAGGTCTCCACAGCTGTTCCCAGGATCTCATCTCCTTTGCGTGCAGTGTAGAAATAGAGTGAATCTCCATCTACGAATACGCTCTCCACCTCCAGCGAAGGTTCGTTGTCAAAGCCGGGTACAACCACTTGTATAGCCTCATTCTTCTTTTTTAACTCGGCCAGCCTGATGGGCTCCTTGGTCAGGGCATAAACCGAACCCAGCAGGCCTGCAGCCACCAGAGTTACCACAAAAAGTGTGGCTACCATACTTATAAACGTGGATTCTTTTTTAGCCATGAGCCACCTCCTTTCCAAATCGTTTTGGTTTGACATATTTATTGATCAGCGGGGTAAACATGTTGAAGATAAGAATGGCAAATTGTACTCCCTCGGGGTAAGCCCCGAAAACCCTGATCAGCACCGTTACAACACCGATTCCAACCCCGTAGATTACCATACCTCGTGTGGTCATGGGAGAGGTGACATAATCGGTGGCCATGTAGATGGCTCCCAGCATGAGTCCCCCGCTAAGCAAGTGAAACAGTGGATCGGCAAACCGGTCGGGATTGGCCAGCCATAGAATTCCTGAAAATAAAAAGACAGTTCCCAGAATGGTCAGCGGAATGTGCCAGGAAATGATCTTCCGGTACATCATAAAGATCATACCAAGAAGCAGCGCAATGGCTGATACTTCACCTGAGGAGCCCATCACATTCCCCATAAGCAGGTTCAGGTAGGATGGCATTTGCGGCATTATCTCGGCAACCGTTTTAGTTGCCAGTCCCTCTTTCATCAATCCCAGCGGAGTGGCACCGGTCACCGCATCGGTATATTGCATCCATTGTCCCGCTTCCGGCCAGGCTGTCATGGCCACCGGAAAGGAGATGAACAGGAAGACCCGGCCCACAATGGCGGGATTAAAAATGTTATTGCCCAGTCCGCCAAAGGTCAGTTTACCAATACCCACTGCAGCCAGGGCCCCGATCATTACCATCCAGACTGGCATGTTGGAAGGCAAACAGAAGGACAGTAGCAGCCCGGTGAGCAGTGCCGATCCATCCAGGTGGGTGGGTTTTACCTTCATCATATACTTCTGTATCAGGTATTCGAACAGGATACAGGAGCCTACGGCCACAGCAGTTACAATGATCATCCCGATCCCAAAATAGAACACCGATACTGCCAGTGCGGGCAGCAGTGATATGATAACACCATACATCAGCTTCGGGACAGTTTCCCCTGTATAAGCATGTGGTGATGGTGATACAATGAATTTATTCATCTCTGTCATATTGATTCTTTAAACAGCTTTTCGTGATCTAATGATCTTTCCTACCTCTGCCTTTCCCAGCCTGATGTAATCGAGCAGCGGGCGGGAGGATGGACAGGTGTAACTGCAGCTTCCACATTCGATACAGTCCATTACTTTTTCATTTTCCATCCGCTCATAGAGCCCTTTTTCGGAAAGTGTCATCAGCAGGTAGGGCTCCAGTCCCATGGGACATACCTGGACACATTTGGTACATCGGATGCAGGGTAGTACCTCTTTTCTTTTGGACTCTTCTTCATTCATCAGTAAGATACCTGAAGAGCCTTTTACAACAGGAACATCGAGACTCGAAAGTGCTTTCCCCATCATGGGCCCACCGTTGATTACTTTTGCAGTATCGCCGGGCAATCCTCCTGCTTTTTCAATCAGGTAGGAGACCGGTGTTCCGATTCGGACCTGGAAATTGGAGGGCTTTTCCAGTGATTTACCTGTAATTGTAACCACCCGGTCGATAAGGGGCCTGTTTTTCATGACAGCTTCATAGGCTGCAAAGGCAGTTCCGATATTGAATACAACTACACCTACATCTATGGGTAATCCACCTGAGGGAACCTCTCGTTTCAATAGGGCATGCACCAGCTGTTTTTCACCACCCTGGGGATACTTATTCTTGAGGCCTTGTACCACTATGCTACTTCCTTCAGCCGTCTTTTTCATCTTCTCGATGGCTTCAGGTTTGTTTATTTCAATACCCAGGATGGCTTTCTCTACCCCAAGGCCTTTCATCAGAATCTGGATACCGGAAATCAACTCTTCAGACCGCTCCAGCATCAGTGCTTCATCGGCGGTCAGGTAGGGTTCACATTCTACACCATTGATGATCACATATTCTGCAGATTTTCCTGAAGGAATCATGAGCTTTACATGACTGGGGAATGTAGCTCCGCCCAATCCTACAATACCTGCTTCAAGGATTTTCTTCCGGATATCTTCCGTGGAGAGCACTGTATTTCTCACCAGGTCGTCGGATCGGTCAATGGTTTCCACCCACTGGTCTCCATCCACCTGGATCTGAACTGCCATTCGCCTGTAGCCTGAGCTATCAAGGAATTTATCCACTTTCAATACCTTCCCTGAAACGGAAGAGTGAATGTTGGTGGAGACAAATCCTGCAGATTCAGCAATGGGTTGCCCCACCTTTACCTGGTCCCCCCTGTTCACAAGCACATTGGCCGGGGCTCCCAGGTGCTGGGCCACGGGAATTACAACAACCTCAGGAGGGGGCAGCACTTCTATGGCATTACCCGAGGAAAGCTTATGCTTGGGGGGATGAACGCCCCCCCTTGAGAATGTTTTAAGACTCATTGAATAGACTATTTAGTTTCTGCTTCAGCGGTTTCTGTTTTAGCAGGCTTCCTGGGAGGGAAATTGAGCTCCAGGATGGCCTCAGTGGGGCACACCACCACACACTTTCTACAAAGCTTGCATTTCTCGGAATCGATAAATGCAAGGTTTTTATCCATGGTGATGGCATCATAGGGACAGACCTTGAAACATTTGGAACATCCAATACAGGCCACGCTGCAATTCTTTTTAGCCACACCACCTTTCTCTTCGTTGATGCAGCTGACGAATATTTTCCGGTCTTTCTTGTTCTTTTTCCGAAGTTCAATGATATCCCTTGGACATGCATCCACGCAGGCTCCGCATGCAGTGCATTTGTCATCAACCACCACCGGGAGTTCGGTTACCGGGTCCATGTGTATGGCATCAAAATCACAAACCACCACACAATCTCCTTCTCCAAGGCATCCATGGGGGCATCCCCCTTCTCCGGTGGAAAGGCTGTGAGCGATAGCACAGGTAGGAGCGCCATCGTATACATTGTAGCGAGGTCTGAATTCGGGAGTTCCGTTGCACCTGACAACCGCCACGCGAGGGGCCTGTTCGATGGCCTCTTTTCCCAGGATGGCAGCTGCTTTTGCCATGGTATCATTGCCGCCAACCGGGCAGAACAGGTCCGTCCAGGAATCGGTTTTCACCAGGGTTTCTGCAAAATTACGGCATCCGGGGAATCCACAGCCACCGCAATTGGCCGCAGGTAAAGATGCTTCTACTTCGTCGATGCGGGGATCCTCAAAGACCTTGAATTTTTGTGCCACAAAATAGAGGATAATGGCAGCTGCGGCCCCGATCCCAACCAGTGTGATAATTGTAAAAAGTATGATCTGGCTCATTGCTCAGTGATAATTTTCTGTATGCTGAATGTAAATGTAGACTCAATGCGTTTCCGGAATAGATAAAGAAGCAGGTAATAGGGTACCAATGAGAGTAAAGCGAAACTTCCGGCTTTCATCTCACCAACCCCTGCTGCAATCATCCCAATCAAAACACCCATTAATACAAGGAAGGGGAAGAAATAGCCCAGGGCAACCGCCCTGAAACCAAGTCGTTTGGCTACCTGTACGTTTACTGAATCGCCCGTTGAAAAGGTAGCTCCCTCAAGGGGAACATCCAGAAACTTCTCTTCCTGGTCGGCAGCACCGCATACCCCTTTGGCGTGGCATGCAGAACAGGCAGATTCGCTATTGATCCTTACATGTGCCACCTCCCCTTCAATGCGGTCTATGATTCCTTCGTGGTCTATTAAGTTCTGAACGGACATATTAATGGTTTAGTCCAAATAGCTGCAAAATTATTGATGTAGAATGATTCTTGGTCGCTGAAGATCATATTAATCCAAAATCGGGTCTATTTATTCTGTGTTTAAATAAATCGAAGGTTTAAAACATAAATCCCATCATGAAATAGATATTTTTGTGGGTTATATGGAGGTCAGCCGGATTTGAATCCTGAAGAAGGTTGGACAGCCCATTCTGGAAGTAGAGTCCGATCTGGAGATTCATCACCTCCAGGCCAAATCCATAGGTGATTCCAAATTCATGACGGTTGTATTCATTCTCGAAATCGATCTTATCCGGTCCGATCCTTCCACTAATATGGTAACTGTAGTAACCCCCAACCTGAAAGAAGGCCCTGGCGAACTGATCATCGGAGGTGGCAACAAGCAGATTAAGGGGAGCAGTTAAGGATTGGGTGCGGAAATTGCCATCGAAGGTCTGGCTCCCCTTGGTTTCGAAGAGCAACTCTGGCTGTACCATAAGGTGCCGTGAGGCCTGGATATTGGCATAAGCACCAATCTGGGTGGCGATGATGGATTTTCCCAGAATGGGTTCATTCCTGTAATTGAAGTGACTTGTGCCTACATTTACGCGGGTTCCGGCCCTGAAGGTCTTGGAGGCGGATCCGGTGACCTCTCCTTCACCGGGACCCGGAAGATCGGAGATGGTCTCTGCCGAGGCGAGTTGAGAGGTGACTGCACTGATGTAATTGGTAACACTGGCCATACCCTCATAATCCAGTGCAGTGGCTACATCTTCTGGCTGATGATAGGGCGATTTAAGTCCGGTGAAGGCATGTACAGCAGGTATTCCTATGTTCCCGAAGGGTGCGGTATCGGTGTGTTGTTCCACACTTTTATTTACCTTCTTCACGGTGATGCCGTAAACACCTGCCAGGGTGCTGGTCAGCTGTTCAAAATCGGTAAGCATTTTTATCCCAACCAGGTCCAGTCCTCCGTTAGCTGCATACATTCCCACCATATCGAGGCTGAACATCAGCTTGATTTTGTGGGGAGGGATGGTGGAATTCTCCACAAAATAGGTTGAACCAATCAATCCACTCTCTTCGCCGTCAAATGCGGCAATGACAATGGATCTTCCCAGTGGTGCCTGTTGGGCAGCAAGCATTCTTCCAACCTCAATAATGGCTGCAGTTCCCGATGCATTGTCATCGGCACCGTAATAGACCACCGTATCTTCGTTGCTGGTTTCCCAACCCAGGTGGTCAAAATGTGCTCCCAGGACAATGTATTCATCCATTAACTCAGGATCGTTTCCTGGAATTATTCCCAGTACATTGTTTCCGGGTATATTAAGAATTCCTTTCCTGTGGTTGAATGGATGAAGATAGACCCCATTCAGGGGTTCAATCCCAGCTGCTTTAAACTGACTGGCGATATATTGGGCAGCCTGATGTCCCTGGGGGGGTTCCCGACAGTGCCAAATATAGGTATGATGTACAGATTTTACAAACCTGGAAATTCCCAAATAGCCTCTATAATGTTGATCCGAGATTGTTACATTTGCATTTTCCACCGTAATAAACCATCTATGATAAAAAAACCCAT
>PVMS01048942.1_pt1 | contig 10779 bp, 8 predicted proteins | sample 1853461 | NCBI WGS metagenome assembly PVMS01 (sample SAMN08582032, study PRJNA380276) | Marine sediment metagenome, whole genome shotgun sequencing project. | isolation source: ocean sediment barecode stripped | collected 2017
CCGAACTCAACTGCGAAAACTGGTGTTCCAGCAACTCGAGGTCCTGATTCAATTCAGCCATGTCGGCGACGATCTGGGCTGCTTCGCGGAGCAATAAGTCCGGGCCCTCTTCTTCTTCAGGCTCTTCATCTTCCGCCGCCTCATCAGCAGTTTCCGCCAGTTCTGCGTCAACTTCAGGATTGGGCGACACCGCCATAACGCTGTCTTCGCTCAGCAGGGGATCCAGGGATTCCCGCTTTTCCTTTCGTTCCGCTCGCTTGGCCTCTCTTTCCGCCATTTTTTCCCGCCCAACCGATTCCAGCAAGGAAACGGATTTTTCATCCGCCTGAACGTTATATTCATTGATGTCGTTCAGCAACCAGGTGAATTCCTCATTGCCGCCCATGCGGCCCTGGTAGCGGCTATCGGTAACCGCCACCATGCGACTGAGGTCTCCGGAGGGATCAAAACGCGCCGGATCGATGCTGGTCCACGGAAGTGCATTGTCAAGTGAACTCTCACCGTATTCGTCGGGTGTGCCTACAGACGGAAAACGGATGTCCGGTTGCACACCCCGGTTCTGGGTGGAACCACCGTTCACCCGAAAAAATTGCGCCATGGTGATTTTCAGCTGACCCCTTCCGGGAGAATCCGAAGGTGCATAATCATCCAGATCGAGCAGGCTCTGAACCGTGCCCTTACCGAAAGTAGGTTCACCAATAACGACTCCGCGGCCGTAGTCCTGGATGGCCGCGGCAAAGATTTCCGAAGCGGAAGCGCTGTAGCGGTTGACCAGCACCGCCAGGGGTCCCTGCCATGTCATGCCGGGTTCGTCATCCTCTTCCAGTGAAATGCGGCCATTGGAGTTACGGACCTGCACAACCGGTCCCTTGTCGATAAACAGGCCGGTCAGTGTCGTGGCTTCCAGCAGTGAGCCTCCGCCATTGTTACGCAGATCCACGACGATGCCCTGCACACCCTGCTCTTCCAGGCTGACGATCTCTTTGCGCACGTCACGTGTGCTGGATCGGTAGTCCGGTATGTTCTGGGCGCGCCCGTTGAAATCCAGGTAAAACACCGGCAGATCAATCACGCCAATCTTGATGACTTCGCCTTCCAAACCGTCAAGCGGTAATTCAATGATACTGCTCTTGGCAGCCTGCTCTTCCAGCTTGACTTCATTACGGACAATATCGATCACGGTGGCAGGCCCGCCGATGTTGGCGTCCTCCGGCAAGACTTCCAGACGTACCAGGGTATCTTTGGGTCCGCGAATCAGGTCGACTACATCGTCCACTCGCCAGCCGATCACGTCCACCATCTTTCCGTCCTGGCCCTGGCCGACGCCGGTGATGCGGTCTCCCGCCTGGAGGCGCCCGTCCTGGTCAGCCGGACCGCCAGGTACCACGCGCGAAATCGTCGTGTACTCGTTCTCGCGGCCCAGCAATGCGCCAATGCCCTCCAGCGACAACTTCATCGAAATTTCGAAATTCTCGGAGTTTCTGGGAGACAGATAGGCAGTATGCGGCTCGATGGACTGGGCAAAAGCGTTCATGAAAAACTGAAATACGTCGTCGTTGTTCAGCTCATTGATTCTGCGTTCGAGATTGTCATAGCGTTCGGTCAGCGTTTCGATAATGGCTTCATCTTCCTTGTCGGTGAGTTTCAGGCGCAGATAGTCATTCTTGACCCGCATCCGCCAAAGTTCGTCCAGCTCCGCCATATCCTTTGCCCAGCCCTCATCTTCGCGATCGAACTGGTAATTCTCGTCAATGGTGAAATCAAAAGGCTTCTGCACCCGCGTCCGTGCATAGCCGACTCGCTGCCTGACACGATCCAGATAGACATTGAATACTTCGTAGGCCGGTAGCAAATCCGAGTGGCGCAAGGCGTCGTCCAGTGAATGACGATAACGCTCAAAGGTCTCGACATCGGTAGCCAGGAAATAAATTCGATTGGGGTCCAGCAACTCGAGATATCCGTCGAAGATCTGGCTCGAGAGCTCATCGTCCAGACGCGTGTCCTTGTAATGCCAGTTGGTCAGGAACTTGGTGGCGAGATTGCTGGCATAGCGCTGCTCCATCTTGGGTTCCAGAATCAGCGATGTGTTTGTTTCTACCGCCGCGAAAGCGGTCAGACAGGCCAACATTACAGCAATTAATACCGATGTTCGTATCACGTAAATATCTCCAAAAATCTCTCCTAAACTGCCCCATTCTCAAGCTATATGCTGAGTAGGACACTTATTTATGCATATTTCTGACCAAGAATACAATGCAGAGGTTCAATAAACCCGTGCCAAATGGGATGGAAGGACGGGTTTACTGGCCAACCGGTTCAACAAAATTCCCATGTCATTCACCCTTCCATGCCGGGTCAGGTGGATGCTTCAGATCAGGCCCGACTCCTCCGCCATCAGGTCGGCGTGGTACGAAGACCGCACCAGCGGACCCGACGCCATGTGCGTGAAGCCCAGCCCGTAGCCGAATTCAGCCAGGCTATTGAACTCGTCAGGAGTCCAGTAACGCATCACCGGGTGGTGGTGGGAAGTGGGCTGCAGGTACTGGCCTATGGTAATCATGTCTACCTGATGCAGGCGCAGATCCCGCAGGGTCTTCTCCACCTGTTGGCGGCTTTCACCCAGCCCGAGCATGATGCCCGACTTGGTCGGAATGTCGGCGTGCTGTTGTTTGAAGCGGGCCAACAGGTCCAGTGACCACTGGTAGTCGGCTCCCGGGCGTACATTGCGGTACAGAGGCTCTACCGTCTCCAGGTTGTGGTTGAACACATCCGGCGGCGACTGAGCAAGAATTTCCAATGCCCGTTCAATTTTCCCCTTGCCGCGGAAATCCGGGACCAGAATCTCAATCCGGATGCCGGGACACGCCGCCCGCACCTGGTCGATGCAATCCGCGAAGTGCTCTGCCCCGCCATCCCGCAAATCATCGCGGTCCACCGAGGTGACCACGATGTACTTCAAGTTCATGTCGTGCACGGTCCTGGCCAGCTGTGCAGGCTCGTTCACATCCGGCGGCAGCGGCCGCCCGTGGGCCACGTCACAGAAGGAACAACGGCGGGTGCACACCTCGCCGAGGATCATGAATGTGGCTGTTCCCTTGGAAAAACACTCGTGGATGTTCGGGCAGGTTGCTTCTTCGCACACGGTGACCAACTGCCGGCCGCGGAGTTTTGCCTTCAGTTCCGCAACCGCATTTCCGGCCGGCAAACGCACCCGGATCCAGGGGGGTTTGCGCAGGCGCGGGCTGTCCGCATCGAATTTTGCGGTGTTGCGGGCCATTTTGTCGGCGCCCACTTCCCTATTTCCGGAAAGTTTAATGGGAATTCTGTCTGTCGGTTTTTCCATTTGGCTCAGACCACTGATCTTTGCTGATCGTTCAGCTGATGACGTCACTATAACCCAGCAGCCGAACCAGGCTGTCGACCAGCCGGCCCTCAACTTCGTCGAGCCCGGCCGTTGAAAAGGCTGACAACTGTGTCACCCGCAGGCCTTCGAAACCGCAGGGGTTGATTCTCTGGAATGGCTCGAGATCCATGTCAATATTGAATGACAGGCCATGAAAAGTGCGTCCGCGGCGCACCCGCAACCCCAGCGCAGCAATCTTTTCATCATTGACATAGATACCAGGTGCACCTGCCCGGCGCGCGCCGTCGACACCATATTGATGCAATACCTGGATGATCGCTTGCTCGATGCGGTTGACCAGTTCCCGCACGCCCAGGCCGCTGCGCCGGATATCCAGCAAGGGATAGGCCACAATCTGCCCCGGGCCGTGATAGGTGACCTGACCTCCGCGGTCTGCCTGGATGACGGGTATATCGCCAGGCGCCAGCACATGTTCAGCCTTGCCGGCCTGACCCTGGGTAAACACCGGCGGGTGTTGTACCAGCCAGAGCTCGTCCGGTGTATTGTCATCCCGCCGGTCTGTGAAGTCCTGCATGGCGCGCCACACCGGTTCATAATCCGCCAGTCCGAGTTGCCGCACGTGTAATGGGCGGCCATGACTCAGGCGCGATCCGGCAGCCTGCTCGGCGGCCATGCTGCTGGGAGTTGTGCTGCTGGAAGGCATGGCGTGCTGGACGATCAGAGCGCCATCAGGACCTGTTCACAATCCGTCAGGTCCTGATAAATGGCATCGAGTTGCATTTTCGACTCGGCGTTAACCACAGCGGTAACGGAAACGAAATTTCCGGCTTTGCTGGGAACAGAGCGAATTGGTTCTTCGGGCCACAGGCTGGCGTGCCGGCTCACAATCCCGCTGATTATGGACTCGAACTCGCTGCTCTGGCGGCCCATGGCCTTGACTGGAAAGCGGCAGGGAAATTCCAGCAGGCTGGGTTCGGTTTCATTCGTCATCGGCAAACAATCCATCCGCCCAAATGCGCAAACTGTCCCAGCTTCTGCCGAAGAAACCGGCCTCTTCGACTGCACCCAGGGTAATCAGGTCTCTGCTGGCAATCAGTTCTTCACCGAGATGGACGCTGATTTTCCCGACTGTCACGCCGGCATCGAGTGGAGCGCTCAGCTCGGTCTGGATTTCAACCTGCGCATCCAGATCGTCATAACGGCCTCGGGGTATGGTCGCGAACAGCGCCTGCTCCAGCCCCAGCGCGACCTCCTCGGTCAGGCCTTTCCATACGTGTGAGCGGGCCAGTTCCTGTCCCGCCTGGTATAACTGCACGGTTTCGAAGAATCGGAAACCGTAGTTCAACAGGGTCTGGCTTTCGCTAGCGCGGCTGGATTCGGAGGAGGAGCCCATCACAGCACTGAGCAACCTCATGCCGTCCCGTTTGGCTGAAGTCGCCAGGCAGTAGCCGGCAGCCTCGGTATGGCCGGTCTTGAGTCCGTCTATCGCGGGATCACGCCATAAGAGCGTGTTGCGATTGTGCTGCCTGATGTTGTTGAAGGTGAATTCCTTTTCTGAATACCAGGTGTAGTACTCCGGAAATTCACCAATGATGGCGGCACTCAACACCACGATGTCACGCGCCGTCGTGTAATGCTGCGGGTCCGGCAGACCGGTGGAGTTCATGAAGTGCGTGCCGGTCATCTGCAACACATCTGCATAATGGTTCATCAGGCTTGCAAAGGCCTCTTCACTGCCGGCAACGTGTTCGGCCAGGGCCACGCAGGCATCGTTGCCGGACTGGATGATCATGCCCCTGATCAGGTCTTCGACCGTGACCCGCATATCCGGCTCGATAAACATGCGGGAACCAATCGTGCGCCAGGCCCGTTCACTTACTGCCGCGGTTTCATCCAGGGTGATGTTTCCTTCATCGAGTTCACGAAAGACCACGTAGGAGGTCATGAGTTTGGTAATGCTGGCCGGTTCGACCTGTAAGTCCGGGTCATGCTCGACCAAAATTCGCCCACTGTTGAAGTCCATCAGCAGGTAGCTCTCGGCACCCAGCTGAGGAGCCGCCGGAACCGGCCTGGCGCCTGCATTGGGCTTCGGCTTGTTCGGAACTGGCGTCTGCGCGTTCGCCACCGCGAAAACAGCGGTCAGGGCAAGTGTGATAAATAGCTGTCGTTTCATTTTTAAGGGCTTAATCCTTGAATTCCGGCCTGCTGAACTTTCAGCGCCTGATTCTATGCGGGCGGTCGAAGCCAAGTTCAATGGCCCGTGCAATCACTGATTCTACCTCGCTATTGCTTGAATAGGGTCCCAGCCACACGCGAAACAGCTCATCGAGCTGGTGAATGGAGACCGGGAACAGTTGCGCCCGCTCCAGCTGACTGACCAGTTCCTCGGCCCCCTCACGCCTGCCGTAGGCTCCCGCCTGCAGCCAGGCCTCAGCCTGTTCAGCATCAGCAAACCGCTGTTCTTCGCTGACCGCCAAAGAGGAAACATCAATCACCCGCACATCAACGCTTGCCGTGCCGTTGCCGATCATGTCCAGCCGCAGTGCCGCGCCATAGGACATGTCAATCAGGCGGTCGTCCTTGAATGGCCCGCGGTCATTGATCTTTACGGTGACCTTGCGACCATTGTCCAGATTGGTGACTTCGGCATAGCTGGGCAGAGGCAGGGTCTTGTGGGCCGCGGTGGCCAGATGCATGTCGTAGGGCTCACCGCTGGACGTGCGCCGCCCGTGGAACTTGCTGCCGTACCAGGAGGCGATGCCTTTTTCATGGTAACCGTCATTGCTCTGCATCACATGGTATTTCTTGCCGAAGACTTCATAGGGGGAATGGTTGCCGTAACGGGCCAGCGGTTCAGCCTGCGGAATGGCGTCCGCCACGTCCTCGGCCTTCAGATCCAGGGTGGATGGCCCGTCGCCGGGTTCCTCATCCTTATCCCTCGGCGGCTCACCCGCGCAGGAGGCCAGCAACAGGCTGAGCAGCCCGGCCAACAGTCCTGTAGCGAGATGCCGCGTGATCATCACTTCCTGAAGCCTTCCCGAATCGCCTCGCTCAGATCAAACACCGCCATCGCGTACAGGGGGCTGCGATTGTAACGGGTGATGACATAAAAATTCTTGAAGGTAAGCCAGTAACTGTCACCGTCTTCTTCTTCCAGGCGGGCCACTGCTGCCAGGGTGCTGCCGTCAACCGGTTCAGTCGACACAAAACCACCGGCCGCCAACTCGTCCACGCTCAACTTGACCTTGAAATCACGCCGCGTAACCAGGTCCTGGTTGGCATCGTCTGCCACTATTGCCCGGTAAGTGATCGGCTCACCATAATTCCAGCCGTGACGATGAAGGTAATTGGCGACGCTGCCGATCACGTCATCCATCGAACTCCACAGATCGCGGCGGCCGTCTCCGTCCAGATCAACTGCGTATTCGCGGTAACTGCTGGGCATGAATTGTCCCAGGCCCATGGCCCCGGCATACGACCCGGTCACCTCCCTCAGGGGCAGGCCTTCCTCGCTCCCGAGCATAATGAAATTCATCAATTCCCGGGAAAAGAAGTCCGACCGGTCGTTGCCGGTATCGGGGTAGTAAAACGACAGCGTGGCCAGCGCGTCGAGCACCCGGTAGCTTCCGGTATTGCCACCATAAAAAGTCTCTACACCGATAATGGCCACGATGATGTGCGGGTCGACCCCGTATTTTTCAGCCGCCTTGCTAATCAGCGCCTCATTTTCGCGCCAGAACTCCACGCCGCCTTTGATGCGCTTGTTGGTAATGAAAATGGGCCGGTACTGATGCCATGGCTTGCCTTCGGCCGGCCGGCTCATGGCGTCCACGATGGACTGCTTGAACCGCGCATCCTGCAACAACAGCGCCACTTCCTGCGGGTCCAGTTGCTCTTCCAACGCCGCTTTGGCCGCAAATTCCTCTGCCCCCGGGTGATCCCCAGCCTGGCAGGCGGTGCTCAGGATCAATACCAGAGCCAGAGTAAAAATTCGATTCATTTTGAAAAGCGTTCCTTGTCAGCGCTGCATTGCGCATTCTAATCTGATTTTCATCATCGTATGAAATTCCGGTGGCCATAAATGGACATCAATATGCCGAAACCGGCCAGAAGCGTCACAATCGACGTTCCGCCATAGCTGATCAGGGGCAACGGCACACCCACCACCGGCAGCATGCCCGACACCATGCCACCATTGACCAGCACGTAGACAAAAAAGGTCAGGCTGAGGCTGCCGGCCAGCAGCCGTGCGTAGGTGCTTCTGGCCAGGCCGGCAATGTACAGGCCCCGTCCGGCGACAAAAACATACAGCGCGAACAGCAGCACGACACCAAGCAAGCCGAACTCTTCAGACAGGACGGCCAGAAGAAAGGCCGTATGGCGCTCCGGCATGAATTCGACGTTCGATTGGGTGCCGTTCAGCCAGCCCTTGCCAAACACGCCACCGGAACCTACTGCGATTTTGGACTGGATGATGTTCCAACCGCTGCCCAGGGGATCGGATTCCGGGTCCAGGAAGGTGAGCACACGGTCACGCTGGTACTCACGCATCATAAACCACAGGGCCGGCGCTGCGGCAATCGCCAGTCCGGCCGCACCCAGCATGAAGCGCCAGTGCAAGCCGGCGAGAAACAGTGTAAAACACCCGCTGACCGCGACCAGCAGCGCGGTACCCAGATCCGGCTGACGCACGATGAGCACCGCCGGTGCAAGCAGAATGGCAAATGAAACCAGGGCCGACAGCACATCCGGCGGCAGCCGGCGCGGATGCAGGTACCAGGCAACCATCATCGGCACCGCCAGCTTCATGATCTCCGAGGGTTGAAAACGGATTGGACCCAGGTCCAGCCAGCGACTGGTGCTTCTGCCGACACCGAAAAACCAGGTTGCCAGCAGCAGAACCAGGCCGAGTGCATAGAGCCAGGGGGTCCACAGGCGGAGAATATGCGGCGGGACCTGGCTGAATACCACCATCGCGGCCAGGCCCACACCCAGGCGGGTAGCCTGGCGGTAAATGACCGCCATGTCCTGCGCGGAGGCGCTGTACAGCACCAGCAGACCGAATCCCATCAACAGCAACAAAGCCGCCAGCAATGGATAATCAATGTGGGGCCATTTGACCCAGCCCGGCAGGAGTCGTCTCATGGATCCAGTTCCTGATTCAGCCAGGCATCGATGACAGCCCGTGAAATCGGCGCCGCATGTCTCGATCCGCCGCCACCATGTTCAACGATTGTAGCCACCACAATTTGCGGGTTGGAGAACGGCGCGTATGCAATGAATAGAGCATGGTGGCGTAAATGCACGGCCGTTTGCGATTGATCGCGTTCGCTCTCCGCGGTCTGCGCCACCACCTGCGCCGTACCACTCTTGCCCCCGATCTGGAAGCCGGAATCCGGTTTGATGGCCCGGGCAGTTCCCCGCTCACCGTGCACCACGCGTCGCATCCCTTCCTTCACAATGTCCCAATTTTCCGGATCCTGTGCTGTGATTTGCATGGCCACCGGCGCCTTCACCCGCCGGGCCTGTTCATCACCCGCGCGTTTGGAGGCGAATAACAGCCGGGGTGAGAAACGGGTACCACCGTTGACCAGGGCCGACAGCGCCGTGGCCAATTGCACCGGCGTCACCACATTGAACCCCTGGCCGATGCCGGCGATGACGGTCTCGCCCGGATACCAGGGCAGGCCATACTGGCCGCGTTTCCACTGCCGCGACGGCAGAATGCCCCTGTTCTCGCCCAGCAGATCGAGCCCGGTCCGCTCGCCGAAACCAAACGGAGCCAGTTGATCATGCATATCGTCAATGCCCATATTCAGCGCCAGCTGGTAAAAATAGGTGTTGACCGATTGCTCGAGCGCACCGTAGATATTCACCCGGCCATGGCCACCGTCTTTCCAGTCCCGGAAGGGGCGGGAACCGCCCGGCATGTAGTAATTGCCGCTGGAAAATACCTGCGTGTCCGGCGTAACCACACCCAGTTCCAAGCCGGCCAGGCCCACGAACGGCTTGATCGTCGAGCCCGGCTCGTAACCGCCCTGCAGAGCGCGGTTGAACAGTGGCCGGTTCTCTGCGTTGAGAATCGCACGGTAATCGTCACTGCTGATCCCGTGCACGAAATCGTTGGCGTCGAATGAAGGCTTACTGACCATGGCCAGGACCGAACCATCATTCGGGTCCATGGCGACGACGGCGCCAGCGCGATCACCCAAGGCGTCCCAGGCTGCCTGTTGAACCAGCACATCCAGTGACAGAATCAGGTCGTCTCCGTGTACCGGGTCCTGGCGCTCCAATACGCTAAGCACCCTGCCCTGCGCATTGGTCTCGACTTTCTCGACGCCGCTGACGCCATGTAATTCATCTTCATAGAACCGCTCGATTCCTGCCTTGCCAATGTGCGTGGTCCCGCGGTAGTTACCGGCATCGACCCGGCGCAGATCTTCCTCATCCAATCGTGCGACATAACCCAGCACATGCGTGAGCAGATCCCCGTACGGGTAATAGCGCGCCAGGTAAGGCACGATCTCAACGCCGGTAAAGTTGTGGCGGTCCACGGCGAAGCGGGCAACTTCCTGTTCCGACAGGTTGAATTTGAGTGGCACACTGTCGAATTCCCGGTAACGGCTGCGCGCTTTCCGGAATTTCTCAATGACGCCTTCGGGCAGATCGATGATCCGGCCCAGGGCCAGGATGGTCTGCTCCAGATCCCTGACCTTTTCCGGCACCACTTCCAGGCGGTAGGCCGGCAGGTTTTCAGCAATCGGTCTGCCCCGCCGGTCATATATCAGGCCGCGATTGGGGGCGACCGGCACTACCCGGACGCGGTTGGAGGTTGACCGGGTCGAGAATTCATCGTGGCTGACCACCTGCAGGTACACATAACGCAGGATAAGCAGAACGATCGCGGCCAGGATGAGCAACAGCGCAGTGGTCGCCCGATTGCCGAAAAGACGGCTTTCCTGCTCCTCGTCTTTCAGTGGCCGGCCGGCCACCCAGGGCTTGAATCTGGTACGAATATTCACGAATGGAAATTCATGATGCGGCCCGCTGTCGCAGCGCACCCCGAACCCAGTCGAGCAACAGGAACAGCCACGGCCAGAGCAGTGTTCCAACCACCGGCGCCAGCCAGAAGCCGAGCGAGGGTAATGGATCACCCCGCAAGCTGATGATCCACAGAAGAATAATGCGATCATTCAGCAATAGTGCAAACACGGACAGCGCCTGCTGCCAGGGCGGAAAAAACCTGAGGCGAGCGCGGAACCGGCTGACCAGGTAGACCAGAATGACCAGGCTCAACGCATGCAGACCCAGCAGGCTGCCGACCAGCAGATCGAGCACCAGACCGATGACAAAAGCCTTGCCAAGGCTGACCCGGTCCTGCGCTTCGAGACACCAGTAAATCAGTACCAGTGCAA
>PVMS01057359.1_pt1 | contig 10779 bp, 11 predicted proteins | sample 1853461 | NCBI WGS metagenome assembly PVMS01 (sample SAMN08582032, study PRJNA380276) | Marine sediment metagenome, whole genome shotgun sequencing project. | isolation source: ocean sediment barecode stripped | collected 2017
GTGTCGATTGACGAGTTGCGGGAGACCGAGGCTGCCCAGCAGAGGCCCGGCCAGCATGGTCTGGTGGCGCTGGATTGGTGGAACGGTAATCGGAGCGTGCTTGTGGACGTCGATCTGACGGGGCTCTTGATCGGCCAGACGCTGGCCACCAAGCCGGAGGATATCTACCGCGCGCTGATCGAGGCCACGGCGTATGGCACCCGGATGATTGTGGAGACATTCACCGCGAGTGGCGTCGCCGTTGACGAGATCGTGGCCACCGGTGGGCTTCCTGAACGCAACAAACTGCTGATGCAGATTTACGCGGATGTCACGGGGCGCGAGGTGAAGATTGCTGCGTCGACACAGACGCCGGCGCTCGGCTCTGCGATGTTCGGCGCTGTCGCGGGGGGTAAGGCTGCCGGCGGCTACGACACCATCCAAGAGGCAAGCGTGGCGATGGCGAGTCTGCGAGATGAGCGGTTTACACCGATTCCAGAGCATACCGCCGTGTACGATAAGCTCTACCAGGAGTATGTCATATTGCACGATACCTTCGGGCGTGGTGCAAATGATGTGATGAAACGGCTCAAGGCGATTCGGGCGGCGAGCCTGAGTTGAAGGGAGTGTTATGCTAGAGAGACTGCGTGAGAAACTCTGGCAACTGCATCTGGAGTTGCCCAAGAACGACTTGGTGAGGTGGACCGGGGGCAACATCAGTGGTCGTGACCCGGAGACGGGCTATGTGGTCATCAAGCCCTCCGGGGTGCGGTTTGAGGAGCTCAAGCCGTCGGATATGGTGATTGTCGATCTTGAGGGCGACCTCATTGACGGCGATCTCAAACCCTCATCGGACACAGCCAGCCATCTCTACATCTACCGGCAGCGACCCGACGTCATGGGGATCGTGCACACACACTCGCCCTATGCCACGGCCTTCGCCGCCGTCGGGAAGCCGATTCCCGTCTGTCTGACGGCGATGGCGGACGAGTTCGGAGGCCCGATTCCGGTCGGGGATTTCGCGCTGATCGGTGGTGAGGCAATCGGCAAAGTTGTGGTCGACGCGATCGGCACATCGTGCGCGATCCTGCTCAAGCAGCATGGTGTCTTCACAATAGGGGCGAGCCCGACGGCCGCAGTCAAGGCCGCTGTGATGGTTGAGGATGTCGCCAAGACCGTCTGGTTGGCGATGCAGATCGGCCAGGTAGAGGTGATCTCACCCGATGAAGTGGAGAGCCTCCATCATCGGTACACCCACGTGTATGGACAGTGAGATCGTCTCTGAGCGCATCCTTCTACGGATGCCTCAGACTGTACATGATGGGCACCTGGGAAGTCATTTGAGCCGTGCCGGCCGTTCCGGAGATCTGAAATGGCTGGCACGGTCTTTTCCTGAAGAGGTGGCGTAGAGAGATGGCCAAGATAACGGTAGTAGGGAGTGCCAACATCGATCTGGTGGTGCGCACGCCGCGGATGCCCGTGAAGGGCGAGACCATCCTTGGTGGACCGTTCTTTTCCGGACCCGGCGGCAAGGGCGCCAACCAGGCAGTTGGGGCTGCGCGGCTGGGGGGTGATGTGACGATGGTTGCCCGATTGGGTCAGGATCAATTTGGTGACACGGCAGCCGGCAATTTCCAGCAGGAGGGTATCCATCTGGATTGTGTGTTTCGATCCGCGGATGCCCACACCGGCATCGCGTCGATCCTCGTTGATAGTGCGGGCGAGAACATGATTGTCGTTGCATCGGGGGCCAATGCCGAGCTGAGTCCTGCTGATGTTGAGGCCAGCGTCGATGCGATTATGGCGGCAGATGTCATGCTTGTGCAGCTCGAGTCCCCAATGGCGACGGTACAGCGCGCGGTTGAGATCGCTCACCGGGCCGGGGTGACGGTGCTGTTGAATCCTGCCCCGGGTCGGCCTCTGGCTGATGCGTTGCTGCGGCAGGTTGATGTGTTGACGCCAAACCAGACCGAGGCGCAGATCATCACGGGGCTGGCCGCCGGCACGCCGGCGGAAGCTGAGATTGCGGCGCGCGCGCTCCTGGAAAAAGGCGTCGGTATTGTGATCATCACCCTGGGCGCAGCCGGCGCTCTGGTGGTGACCGCCGCCGGCGCAGAGCACGTCGCAGGTTTCAGTGTTGACGCGGTCGACACAACAGGGGCAGGTGATGCGTTCAATGGGGCCCTCGCGGTGGCGCTGTCCGAACGACAGCCCCTGGCGCAGGCCGTGACCTTTGCCAACGCAGTGGCTGCACTGCAGGTGACGCGTATGGGTGCCGCGGCTGCTATGCCGCGGCGGAGTGAGGTCGAATCGTTTCTGTCGGGAGGCGGCTGAGAGAGGGAACCAGGGAGGGAGCCACATGGATGCACTGGAGGCAATTCGGAAGCGACGGAGTGTGCGGGCCTACACCGGTGATCCGGTGCCGCGAGCTGATCTGGAGACCATCGTGGATGCCGGCCGGTTGGCAGCGACCGGGTTCAACCGTCAGCCGTGGGACTTTGTTGTAGTCACCGAAGCTGCCATCATTGATCAGCTCACGGTCGCTGCGTCGTGGATGGCACAGGCCGGGGCTATCATCGCCGTGGTGGTGGATCCCTCTGCCGAGTACTGGCTGGAGGATGCGGCGGCGGCTGTAGAGAACATGTTGATCGCGGCAACGGCGCTGGGATACGGGTCGTGCTGGCTGGGGGGAGGCACCAAGCGGCATGAGGCCCAGCTGAAGGCTCTGCTGCATGTGCCCGAGGCCAAAAGGCTGCTGACGTTGGTGCCGATTGGGGTGCCTACGAGCTGGCCGACTCACGAGAAGCGATCCCTCGACGAGGTTATTCATTGGGAAACTTACTGAGATCGGAGCTGGGTTTGGCTGATCCCCCCGTGGCGCTCGATACGTTGGTGCAGGGGTTCCGGACGCTGGGTCTTGAACCCGGCATGGGGCTGATGGTCCACTCTTCGCTACGCAGTTTCGGCCATGTTGAGGGGGGAGCCGCAACGGTTGTCGATGCGCTGATGGAGGTGCTCACATCGTCGGGGACGCTGCTTATGCCTTCCTTCAACCATGGGGCCCCCTTTGGCGCGGGCGGTCAGGGCGTCTACGATCCCCGGAAGACGCCCACCAGCAACGGCGCCATCCCCGATAGCTTCTGGCGGCGACCTGAGGTCACTCGCAGTCTGAACCCCACACATCCCTTCGCTGCATGGGGGAGGCATGCGTTACGCTACACAGCTCAGCATCACCGCACGCTGACTATGGGACCGGCATCGCCTCTGGGCTTGCTGCACCAGGATGAAGGTTACGGGCTGCTCCTGGGCGTCGACTACAAGAGCAATACCTTCCACCACATGGTGGAGATGTCGTCCAGTGTGCCGTGCCTTGGACGGCGCACAGAAGCCTATCCGGTGGTTCTGCCCGATGGGCGGCAGGTGAGAGGACGTACGTGGGGGTGGCGACGACGCAGTTGCCCGTTTACCGACAGCAACCGCTATGCAGACCGGATGCAGGATAGGCACCGTGTAGCGACCATCGGGCAGTGTCGCGCGGTGCTTTACAGGCTGCAGGATTGCTTTGCAGTCGTGTCCGAGATCTTGGCTCACGGGAGAGATGGATTCCCGCCGTGCAGCGGATGCTCCATTCGCCCACGCCGTGTCTCACAGACAGCGGCCTCGGATTGGAACCCGATTGCCGGCTGCCTTCTACCTGATTCTGATGCGCTCACCTACTAGGAGGGTGTATGTCCGAGCTTCGTATTGAGACGTTGGTGATGCCGGCGGCCGAGGTCGGCCCTGAGAATCCACTTCCGCCCCTGAAGTCGGCGGGCGATCTTCACGTTGCTAAACAGGCCATTCCGGGTATCCCGGAGGAGATGCTGCGCAACATGGCCTATGGCCGCGTCGCCAGCCTACTACCCTATACTATGCAGGATCGATACACACGACAGCGTGCCCCGCGTGACTTCCGGGTAGCGATTCTGGAGAATGAAATATTGCGGGCGACGTTCCTTCTGGAGGTTGGGGGGCGTCTCTGGTCCCTGTATCATAAGCCCTCTGGGCGTGAATTGCTGGAAGTGAACCCGGTGTTCCAGCCGGCGAACCTGGCGCTGCGCAATGCCTGGTTCAGCGGCGGGGTAGAGTGGAACATCGGCACGACAGGCCATTCGCCCTTCACCTGTTCTCGTCTCTTTGCCGCGCGTGTGGAGACGCCTGAGGGTATGCCCATCTTGCGGCTGTACGAGTGGGAACGGCTCAGGCGGGTGCCCTTCCAGATCGATGCTTATCTGCCGGACGGTTCTCCTGTGCTCTTTGTCAGCGTTCGCATCACCAATCCGCACCAGGAAACCGTGCCGATGTATTGGTGGTCCAATATCGCAGTGCCGGAAACACCTCGGACGCGCGTTATCACACCGTCCTCAACTGCATACAGCTTTGGCTACGGTGGCGGGGGTTTGGCCAAGGTTCCTGTCCCGGTACTCGACGGGGTGGACATCTCCTATCCGACGAATATCCGGCGTGCTGCTGATTTCTTTTTCCACATACCCGATGGTGCACGTCCCTGGATTACGGCTCTGGACGACGAGGGGCGTGGTCTAGTTCAGGTCTCGACCGCACGTCTTAAGGGGCGCAAGTTGTTCCTATGGGGAACGGGTGAGGGCGGCAGGCGGTGGCAGACGTTCCTCTCGGAACCCGGGCATGCCTACATCGAGATTCAGGCCGGCTTGGCCCGCACGCAGCTGGAGCATCTACCGATGCCGGCTCAGAGTGAATGGACCTGGGTTGAGGCCTATGGTCTGATGGAAGCTGATCCGGCGGTCGTCCATGGCTCGGACTGGCAGCGTGCGAGCGATAGTATCGCGCAGCGCACTGAGGCGCTGATACCGGACACGGTGCTCCAACTGGAACTGGACCGCTGTTCGCAGCGGTTTGACCAACCACCGGTTGAAGTCATACAGCGCGGCTCGGGATGGGGTGCGTTGGAGTTGCTTGCCCGGCAGCGTGAGGGTCGGCCCGCATTTTGCTCGCAGGGCCTTATCTTTGATCGGGCCTCGCTGGGTGAGGCGCAGCAGCCGTGGGTGTCGCTTCTGGAGAAAGGAGTCATGCCGGTCGCGGATCCCATTGATGAGGTGGTCGGATATGTTGTGGACCCGATGTGGCGTGATCGGCTGGAGGGGGCTGTCCGCAGCGACGCAGATAACTGGCTGCAGTGGCTGCACCTGGGCGTGATGCGCTATCACGCTGGTGACCAGTCTGGGGCGCGGGATGCTTGGCATCGGTCGATGGCTCGGACGGGCAATCCGTGGGCTGCAAGGAACCTGGCGGTGCTGGCCTGTGAGGAGCGATTGGCGGATGAAGCTGTGGCTCACTACACCGCAGCGCTGGCGTACATTCCCGGTCATCTGCCGCTGGTGATCGAGTCGGGTCGACGATTGCTCTCACTCGGTCGTGCAGAAGACTGGCTGACCGTGGTGGACGTGGTGCCGCCCAGCGTTCGTCGGGTGGGACGGGTGCGCCTCCTGGAAGGTCGGGCGGCGCTTGAGACCGGAGATCTCGACCGCGTGGCCCTGCTGTTTGACGGTACCCTGGTTGTGGATGATCTGCGGGAAGGAGAGCTCTCGCTTTCCGAGCTTTGGTTCGAGTATCACACTCGGCGGATTAGCCGAGACGAGGGACTCTCGATTGATGATGCGCTGCGGGCTCGGGTACGTCGAGACACTCCTGTACCCGCATTCCTGGACTTCCGGATGTCGGGAGAGAAATAGCGAGGCGTCATCGCGTCTGCTTTGAAGATGCGGGTTGTGACGTCTAGTCGACTGTTGCGCGCCGCGCCCCAAAGTCTATGGCGATGAGGTACACCTGCGTTGCCTGGGCGGCAGTCGCGTCAGTGGTCGCCTCTATCAGCAGACCGTTGGTGGTCTCCTGGATCGCCAGGGTTGCATCTGCGGCAGGCTCCCACGGCCAGCCGGCGACAGAGATCCACAGGCTCTGGTTGCACCACGTCGCCCCAATCCGGCCTGTAGGGATTATGTATCCCTCGGGCACGCCCAATCCACTGCACGTCGCGGGCTGTTCATCAGGTGGTACACGTTCCACGCCGGCGTGCGTGGTGACGGTCGCCTCAGAGGTGTTCACGTCCTTGCCGTCGAGTACGTAGATTTTGTCAGTATCATCTCTTAGGATCATGAAGCTCCGGAAGCGGAGCTGCGGGTCGTCCTGATCCACATTCTGCCGGAACACCTGGATCTGTCCTGAAACTGTTTCGATCGAGTCGGTGGCACAGAGCACCTGGATGCCTAATGCAGTTGCCTGATTGATCACGGAGTGGAAGCGGTCATCGAGGGCACCGCAGGTGGAGGATGTTTCATCCGTTGGTGTGACTGTGGGTGTCGAGGTCGGGACAGGTGTGTGCGTCGGCTGCGGCGTGGGTGTGGGCGGCAGGGCCTCTTCCACAGTGATCTCCACGAAGAGAACCGCACCGAAGAGCCAACCGTCTGGGGTGCGCAGGCGCCAGAAGATCTCATACTTCCCGGGCCTCTCCGGCGTGGTCAATTCCACGGATATGATGATGTCTCGGTCCGGGCCCGTCTTTGAGACCGGTATTCGCTGGGGTCCGGGAAGTGGGTCGCCGGAGATGCGCACGAGTTCGGTGCCGGTCGGCCAACTGCAATCGCCGGTGTTGCGCACCTGCCACGTCTTCCTGAACGTGGTGTTGGGGGCGAGGCGGGTCATATCGGCTTGACCGATGTCAGCCACGAAGGCTGCATCAACAGTGTCTGTTCCGGGATCGCACACCTTGTGTGCCAGTGTTGGAGCTATTACCGGCCGCGGTGTTGGTGATGACTCGGGAGTGGCAACCGCCTCTGTCTGCTGCTCCGGCGCCGCGGTCGCGGTGCTGGTTGCGGGGCTGTGTCCCGAAGACGGGTCGGCCAGGGGGGTCGGTGTCAACGGCTCTTGCGGCGTAGAGGTTCCAGCAGGCACACAGGCGGTCACCCATAAGAGCAGCAGCAAGAGCCATTTTGCGGCGCGGTGTCTAGGGAAATCTCGTTTCGGTTGCATACGGGCAGTGTCCTGTCAACGACACAATGATGCCTCAGGGACTGATACTGCCCACTATACCAAGAACGTGCAGCTTGTCCAAAGCGTGTCAACTTTGGATTGATTCGTACCTTCTATGCTGAGATCGCCGGTGCAGTGGTTGTTTGCCTTCTGGAAGACACAGGCAGCTCTGTACTGCCTTTCTCGTGTTCTCGTTGTACCAGCAACCAAATGGCGATGCCGCCGACCACGGAGAGAACGCCTCCGCTGAACAGACCGAGAAAGCTTAGTGTTTGGTTTGTCTTCGCTGCACGGGTGCCATACTGTCGCCATGCTTCTGCCACGAGATCCTGATTGAGTTGTTCTACAAAGGCCCGGGCAGGGCGCAAGGGCGGCAATACGCTGACGACAGCACGCTCGATCGCACGCTGTTCTCTGAGTGGAACGTGGTCCTGTAGCACCACATACTTCCTGGCACTTCTATTGAACATCCTCGGCTCCTTCACTCATAGCTCGCTTCAGGCTGATCAGGGTTCGATGATAGAGCGCTTTGATGGCACCCTCTGTGCGTCCCAGTATCTCGGCGATCTCTGCATTGGACATACGGTCCACGAATTTCAGGACAATGAGTGTCTTGCGGTCCTCCGGCAGTAATTGGATAACGTCCAGCAACTTCTGCTGTGTCTCCGCCGTCGATACCCAGGCTTCGGGTGAGACGATGCCCGAGATCAGAAGTGGCGCATCCTCAACATCAGTCGAGACGGTCGGGCGGTTATGATGATCTCTGTACCAGTTGACCACCAGGTTATGGGCAATCCGGAAGAGCCAGGCTTGGAAGGGCGCACCTGTCTCCCGGTAGCTCTGCAGACTTCGCAGGGCCCGGTAGAAGGTTCGTGACGTTAGGTCTTCGGCCTCGGTACGACTTGAGGTGTGGCGATAGTGGTAGTTGTAGATTCGGGCGACGTATTTTTCGTAGAGTTCGCCGAAGGCTTCCGGATTGACCTTGGCTGCAATGACCAGGTCACGCTCATTATCATGGCTCATAGGATCCCCTGGATGGCTGGTGAGGAGTTTGGACGGCGACATTGGGCCCGCCGGCCGCTATCTGCCAAGTCGGAGTATAGCATATCCTGCAGCTAATCTCAGGGCAATCGTCTGAGTAGGTAAGGTTCCATCATGTATAACACGGGTTTGGTGCGAAAGTTGCGCTCAGTTTCACCATTTGCTACAAGGTTAGTGAACGGTAGCAATTGGGGGGTTGCCGGTATAATAAGGGTGTTCAAATGTATCGCTGGATTGCCGGCTGATGACGATACGCTGCGCAGTGAGTTCGCTGCAGCGTTGCTCTGGAGTCGGAAAGGAGCGCCTCTATGGACCGTGTGCCAGGCATTGACGTCTCACGCTGGCAGGGCGAGGTGGATTGGCAGAAGGTCAAAGCCGCAGGCTATCGCTTTGCATTCATCCGGGCCACGATTGGCGATTTCTACACTGACCCGCGATTCTACGCAAACTGGAGCGGTGCTCAGGATGCGGGGTTCTTGGTTTCTGCCTATCACGTAGTCACCCCCAACGAACCGGCCGAAAGCCAGATTGCCTATCTCTTCGATGTACTTGATGGCCGGGTTTCTGATCTCCCATTGGTTATGGACGTTGAGCGTGACGATGGCGCAGAGCTGACCGAGATCACACAATGCGTCAGGGACTGCCTCCAAGTTGTTCGGGCGCGCGATGGTCGCGGCCCCATCATATATACCGCACGCTGGTGTTGGAACCGCTATGTATTGCCCTCAGCTGAGTGGCAGTCCTATGATCTATGGACTGCCAGCTACACTACGGAACCGGTCCTGCCAAGGGATTGGTCTACGTGGCGTTTTTGGCAGTATTCAGAAAGAGGCCAGGTATCCGGCATCAGGGCTTCGACCGATCTGAACTGGTTTGACGGTACGTATGAGGATCTGCTTGCCTATGCTGGGAAGGATGGCGAGGTCCCTGCGATACCGAAAACTGGGTGGCGAGTACGCGTCACGACCTCAAAGCTTAACGTTCGCAGTGGTCCAGGCACCGATTTCGAGGATATCGGCGACCTCTATGAAGGAGAAGTGATCGACATACTGATCCTATCTGGTGAGGATGTGTGGGTCGAGTTTGAGCCTGGCAAATGGGCCGCTGTTGCACTAAAGGGTGAACGCTATCTGGAGCCGGAGCCCAGCGAATCGGCGCACGAAGGATCGGACACGGAGCAATAGACAGACGGGGCTATGGGTCTGAATGCCCAGGGGCAGAGACATGGGCAAGATCCGGCAACTCAGGCACCGACGCCGCCCTGGACTATGCTAAGCGTTCACTGTCTCTTGTTCAGGCCAACGGCAACGCTGAGTACGAAGGGTCAGCAGCGCGCATCCTGTGCAGGATCTGTTGTGAGGCGCCGGAATACTTGCGGTGAGTGACCGCTGAGTGAGCTGCCCATCAACAACGGAGAGCCGCTCATGCTTGCGGCCTATTGCTAATACTGAAAAACCCGTGTAGAATAACACCATGGGAGTGTTACCGACGCGCACGGTCGTCAGACGACAGCTCAGCACAACCATCCTGGTGGTTGCCACCCTAGTTGGGGTGCTGGGGCTACTCCTGCCTGTTCCTCTCTTGGCTCGCTTCGCGCCGGATGACGCGCCGGATGTTCCCCGCCGACGTTACTTCGAAGAGACCGGGTTCTGGGTGACCGGTAACTTCCTGGATTACTTTGAGGCCAATGGGGAACTGGAGATCTTTGGATACCCGATTTCCTCCCCCTACAACGAGAACGGCCTCCTCGTTCAGTATTTCCAGAAGTCCCGAATGGAGTGGCACGCTCTGAACCCGGAACCCTATAGACTTCAGTTGGGGCTCTTGGGGGACGAATTGGGTTTCCGAAAAGATCCTGTGGCGCCACCGGTCTTGGTGGGCAAGGTCTACTTCTCGGAAACCGGGCACATCGTCACCTATATGTTCCTTAGATACTTCGACGCCCACGGTGGTGCGGATTTCTTCGGATACCCCATCAGCGAGATGCTGCTCGAGAACCAGAAGGTCGTACAATACTTTCAGCGCCTTAAGCTCATCTGGGATCCTGTGACCTCGCAGATGGCTGTCGGAAACCTTGGGGCGATCTACGTGAACGCACATCGTGGCACGATTCCCTCTGACGTCTTGGAGCCTGCTTCCTACAGGTACGGCAGTAGGGGTGTCCAGGACCGCCGCGTTGCCAGCGGTTTGTCAAACTCGATGGTGGGCCAGTTTGCGGGGCAAAGTGTGACCGTCGTCGTGCTCGATGATTGGCTCGATGAGCCGGTACCCGATGCGACTGTCAAGCTCACGGTGAGTGATGACTCCGGTCAGGAGCTGTCGGAGCTGACGCAGCTTCTGAGGTCCGGTGGTGATGGTCGTCTGGAGGCCTATCTGCCGCTTGATGGCGTCCGCCGGGGCACTTGGCTGGTCCTGCAAGTGGAAGCTGCTCTGGGCGCTGCGCGCGAGGTACAGAAGGAGTTCTTCCTCGTCTGGTGGTAGATGGCGCGGTGGCACCGCGGCCAGTGCTAAGGCGTCTGGAATAACACAACGCGGACTCCTGAAGTCCGCGTTGTACAGTGCTAGCCAGAGCCGGGCGTTCGACAATTGACCTCAATGTGCCCGGCCTGGCTAGCACTGTACAACGCGGACTTCAGGAGTCCGCGTTGTGTTATTCCAGACGCCTTAGCACTGGCCGCGGTGCCACCGCGCCATCTACCACCAGACGAGGAAGAA
>PVMS01161102.1_pt1 | contig 10778 bp, 11 predicted proteins | sample 1853461 | NCBI WGS metagenome assembly PVMS01 (sample SAMN08582032, study PRJNA380276) | Marine sediment metagenome, whole genome shotgun sequencing project. | isolation source: ocean sediment barecode stripped | collected 2017
ACTTTTGAAGATGTTAAATTATCTGACATGTTGTATTACTCCGATTTCGCGAGATATTTATGAATAAATATTCAGAGAAAATAAACACTTTCAAATTTGTATTCAGAGTTATTGGCATTAATTCAGATTCTAGAGAGGGTAAACATTCTTACTGATTAATATCTCTTAAATGTTAGTTGGTGCTTGTCCGTGATTGAAATAGCTATCTATTAGTCTAGTATATGGTCATATATATACGGAAATTAATTAGAACCTCCGGGAGGTCCGTCATTGCAAAATGATCTATTGAAAGAAACTATAGAGGTTACGAATTCTGAACTGGTTATTCCCACCCATGCGAATCACTACGGCACTATTTTCGGCGGTAGGGTGCTTGAGCTCATGGATATAACGGGAGCTATGGCGGCTATGAGATTTGCCAATGAGGATGTTGTTACAGCGTCTATGGATGCAGTTGACTTCAGAAAACCGATTAAAGTGGGCGATATGGTTGAGCTCAAAGCAAAAGTAATCCATACCGCAAGGACTTCGATGGTAGTAAAGGTAGATCTATATAGAGTAGGGAAGTTTAATACTCAGAAGGATTTTAGCTGCCGAGGGTATTTAGTGTTTGTAGCCATTACTTCTAATGGTGAGCCTAGAGAAGTCCCGACACTCAAAGTAGTTTCTGATGAGGATAAGAAGAACTGGAGTATTGGGGAAAAAATCAAACTGAGAGCCAAAGAACGGAAAATCCGGGACGCTGAAGAATCTTAAGCTTTACTCAGGCATTTGTGATTCCATCTCGGTGCAGCTTACATCAGCGTTATCAAGATTGTTCGCAGTGCCTGCCGCGCGCTGGCAGCTATAAGTTCTTCCCTGGCAAAGAGCCATCCATGTGGCACTACCGTCTTCTTCGTTAATCTTATGCTCAATCACCTCTATATGGTCTGCGTTGCATGAGGTAATCTGGCTCACCGATTGTTGTTGAAGAGTCTGGATTACAAGTGGGTTGCCACATGCAAACAATCCAAAAGCCGCTATTGCAATTGCCAGTCGTTTCATAATTCACCGCCTATATATTAATTTTGTTCTTACTAGAAGAATTCTATTTGCTAACTAGAATAATCATAATAAGCTAGAATACTAATATTTTCAATCTCGGAGAGTGATATTTAATATGAAAGCAATTGTGTTGAGTAAAACCGGAAGGCCTGAATTATTGGTACCAATAGAGGTTGAAGAACCTAAACCGGGGAGTGGAGATGTGCGTATTAAGATAAATTACGCGGGCATAAACTATGCCGAGATTCTTTCTCGAAAGGGGCTTTACGGATGGGCACTAAAACGTCCCTATATATTAGGCATGGAGGCATCTGGCATAATTGACGAGCTTGGGTCAGGTGTAAGTAATCTAAAAGTCGGACAAAAGGTCATGGTTGGAACTAAATGCGGGACTTATGCCGAGAAAATTGTAGTTCCCGGGGAGCGGGTAGTTCCAGTGTTGGAAAGTTACAGCATGGAGGAGAGTGCTTCATTTTTGGTTAATTATATGACTGCATGGGTTTCACTTGTTAAGATGGCGAAAATCAGTCCCGGGGATAATGTTCTTATTACCGCTGCCGGTGGAGGTGTAGGAACGGCTGCAGTACAGATTGCTTCTTGCTTTGGATGCAGAGTATATGGAATGGCCGGGAGCGAAGAGAAAATTGAATTGATAAAATCTTTTGGTGCAACAAATGGATATAATTATCGTGATCCCAATTGTTTTATAGACCTCTTAGGGGATACGGGTGGAGTGGACATCGTATTAGAAATGGTGGGCGGGAGGGTATTTAAGAAGAGTCTGGATGTTTTAAATCCCTTTGGGAGATTAGTTGTGGTCGGGTTTGCAAGCCTAGATTTGAAAAAATGGAACCCTCTTTCCTGGATTCAAACATGGAGGGATATACCCAGAGTTAATGTTGGTAAACTTGCTCAAAAGTCAGTGGCTGTTATGTCGTCTCATCTGGGTTTTTTACTAGAAGAGGAACCTAAGCAAATGGCGTATATTTTAAGTGATTTAAAGGATTTTGTTGAAAAACACAATATTAAACCCGTAATTGGAAAAGTCTTTCCATTTGAGGGAGCTTCTCAAGCTCATAGGTATATAGAAAGTCGTCAAAGTTATGGAAAAGTGCTTTTGAAAATCGGGAGTTAATTTATTCTTAAGTATGATTTAGTTAAATTGTATTAAATCTGCTTTAAGCCATTTCCTCGTTGCTGGAAATAAGCCTATCTAAGATTTCTTTTTGTATTTCTTCAATTTCGTCTTTTGCTTTTCTAACTTCCTCTGTTTGTTTTCCCCTTTGTTTACATTCATCTATCAAATCATTTACGCTTAACACAATCTGTTTTAGTTTCGTCTGGGCTTCAATATTGGCCTTGATGCGCATATCTTCATCTTCCCATTCCCGCCTGCTATATCCTTCAAGCTCCTTTGCCTGGATCACAAGCTCCCTGAGCCTATCCTTGTATCCATGAAGTGCTTGGTGAATAACTGATTGGATTTCTGCTTTCTCTCCAGGATCTCTCCATAAAACATTCTCCAAAAACCCTAAGTCTTCCTCTGAAACTTCCTTTTTGCCGTCGAGATAAGCTTTAGCTTTAAGCACAGAAATACTCTGTTTGTATCTTCTGTCCGAGGGGGTCATTCCCTTTTTCTTAAGCTCCTTTCTTATGCGTCCTATGAGCTTTAATATATTGGAAGGAACAATTGTTTTCATAGCTTGAGATTTACAGTAATCGAGCTCCTGGGGGGTAATAACAGTCTCGTTTGAATTTGTCCCATCACCTTGCAGTAATTTTAGGAATCTAAAATCCTCTTTAATATAGTCCACTACATATCTCAGTAAAAATCTGTCGTAAAGAGCCTCTAACTCGTCTTCTTCTGAAGGGAGTTCATTGCTGGCTCCAAAAAGAGATATTAGTGGTATCTCACTTACTTCGGTCCCGTTATAGTAAATTTTCTCATTCATAACTGTAAGAAGGGTGTTTAGTATCGAAGAGCTTGCCTTAAAGACCTCATCCAGAAACACAATGTGAGCTTCCGGTAATTTGCCGCTTGTGACCCTTCTGTATTCGTCGTTTTCAAGTCCTTTAAGGCTAACCGCTCCGAAAAGTTCTTCCGGTGCTGTAAACTTTGTAAGCAGCCATTGAAAGTATTGAGTACCGTTAATTCTATTACAGACTTCACTTACAAGCTGTGATTTTGCGGTTCCCGGTGGGCCTATAAGGAGCATATGATTATCTGTGAGCAGTGCTGTGAAGGTTCCCTCTATCACATCATCTCTTTCATAGTATCTGGCCTTCAGTTCATCTCTGATCTGTATGAGTTTTTCTAAAGCTCTTTCCATGAGATTATATTTACCTTGGTTTGATTGTTTTCATTGGTTTTTCTTATAACAGCCTCGATTATTCTTTTTGTAGGATTTGACTCTCCCAAGCTTCCAACTGCTTTAACCGAGAAGGTCTCGCTATAGCCCGAGTTGAGCGTTACACCAATCAACCCAGCGCTTATCTCTGATGTGGAATCCACTTCTCTCGCTATTTCTCTTGCTTTTTTTTGATCGATAACCGGCTGATCTTCTCTCGCATCAATAATTTCATCGGCTATTTGCTCAATCATGTCGTCAGATACTTCATTTGTATTAGTATTCCCTTGTCCTTCGATTGCGGAAACGGTGGAACCTTTAATTGCTGCCATAATTACTACTTTAGGGGCAGTGCTGAAATTTATCTTCTTATCTTGAGGGTAGACTGTAACATAATCCTTTATTTTGTTAAAAAACTCTTCGTCCATTCCGTCAATTAAACGTACTTCCTGAACACTGTCAAGGGTGCCGTCCTTAATAGTGTAAGGGTTCTCTAGACCTGTATAAAATCCTGAATTAGCTCCGTTTGAATCCTGATCGTTCTGTGAGCCTTTTATAGGTTTATCAACCCAGTTTACCAAACTTGAAATAAATCGCTCGGATTTGGAGTCGTCCGCTTCAACTAATCTGAATAGTTCCCTCAACTCTGCTAGCACTTGCTGATCGACTCGGTTTGATGAAGGATTTACTAGAGCGTTCAAGTTTATTTTGGCTCTCTCATCAACAACAGTTACTGATACGCTCCCAGCCCCGACCGGGAAGAAGGGCACGTTAATAGCCCAAAATCCTTTTGCGTTTTCACCATCCAGAGCCAGAGTTGATGCTATTTCGTTTAAGTCTTCGAGCGGCTGTCCTCTAAGGGTGCCTGCAACTACATGAATACCTGATTTAGCAATATATCGAGCCTTAATTTCATCTATAGTATTGGCTGAAATTTCTCTATCAATCTGAGTGAAGTATATGAGGTCGGCAACGAGTATAGTAAGTATTGATACAATAATTATTACAACTAACAGAACGATTCCCTGCTCGGAGTTTTTTCTTTTTAATTTTTGAGTATCTTCAGGGTATCTATGCATATCTTGAACCTTTTTTAAATTCTATTAGTCAGCAACGGGGATTAAAATTAAAGAGGTAAATTCGATATCCTCTCCTCTTGGACTTCTCATCGTCAAATTTATGTTAACTGCTCTTGGGAGCGAAGATTGCTCATTCGAATCCCATTCAAATTGCAATTCCTGATTATCACTGAGAATCGATGTTTCGGCTAGATATGAAAGTTTAAATTTGACTATACGCTCTGAGATAGGATACTCCACCCAGCCCTCGTCCGTTCCAATAGTTGGGTTATCCCTTCTAATAAGCGCAAATAGATCAGGTGTATCCCCCCCAGTAGGTTCGAGAAAATAGCTGATTTCTGTTTGATCTGATTCTCTAGCGTTTTTGGACGGTATTCTTGATAGCGATGTAAATGTAAGTGCGCTGTTATTGCCTTCCTCGCTTGCCATAAAAAAAGAAGATGTTGTATTTGAAGAGTCTGAATTAACGCTTCCTCTGGGAAACGCTGTAGCTATATCTCTAGTCATTTTAGAGAAAATAACCCTGGCTTCATGATAAAGTTCAAGCTCTTCTTCTATTTTTTCTTTGGCTTTTATAATCTGGAAAAAAGAAGCGTATAGTACTGCTAGCACAATTGATGCGATAAATACGGCTAAAAGTACTTCAATAAGGGTAAACCCCTTATTTGTAGTTTGAGATTGCTGTTGCAATTGTAAAAACCTTGTTCCCTTCATCCCATGACACATCCAAAATTACTATTCTTATTTCTGTGCCCAACTGTTCAATATCATAAGGCAGCACTCTTAAATACCAATAAAATCCTGGAAATTCGTCAAACGCTCCTTGTTGCTCGCCTATTTGAGGATAGCCCTCAAGTTCAATCTCCCCAATTTTTTGCTGGGCTAGTGTAGAGGCAATCGATTGGTTTTTTGATTGAGATGCTAGAACCAAATTCCTGTTTACAGAGCCTAAAAGTATTGCAAGGGAAGCGCCCATTATGGCAACCGCAATAATAACTTCAAGAAGAGTAAAGCCCCATTGAGGCATCCTTACGGATCGTCTGTCCATGTCAAGATCACCAATTTTATAGTCTCTACTATTTGTTAAGAAGTTCGACATATTCATCGTATACCTTCGTCCCGCCGGTATAGGGCTTAGTGGCTAGAGTATAATATCTCTCATTTTCCGTGTAGAGGTGTATAACCGCGGGCTCAACAAACCCTGTGGGTAAAAATAGTATAAACTCCTTTTCGTCATCAAGAGGATTTTTGTTCCGACTGCGCTCTGTTATAACATCCTTGAAGTACACACCAGCGGGCAGCCTCCGTCTTTTGTGAGAAGAATCCCCTGAGGCTAGATATTCATCTACCTGAAGGGTTTCAATCCAGTACTCTCCGTTTTCTAGATCAAATGCAAGCCTATAGATATTTTTCTTAAATGCGGCTTCATTGTATAAATATTTTATCGTTGCGCTAAGATTACGAGACGCGCTCTTTAGGTTTACCTCTGTTAAATCCTGAAACTTGGGCACTGCCACAAAAAAGAATGCCCCTATTATAAGGATTACAACTAAAATCTCTAACAGTGTAAACCCGTCTTTTTTTCCCATTACCTGATATTTCGGCTAGAAATATCGTCCTCCGTTTGAGGTGCTCCGTCCTGCCCCGGAGATATTATCTCATAAGTCGTGCCACCCGTCTGATCTGGGCCTATATATATATACTCACTGCCCCATTGATCAAGAGGAACTTGGTCTCCTTCCAGGTACCCGTTTGAATCATAACGCCTCGGCTCTCTTCCCGTAGTCGGCATTACGATTAAAGCGTCTAATCCCTGTTGGGTGTCGGGATAAAAACCGTTATCAACTTTAAATAACTTAAGTGCCGATTCAAGCTGGGTAATCTGAATTTTTGTATTTTCAACTTTAGATTTGTCCAACTGACCAATTACATTTGTGCCTACTACATAGGCTAATCCTGCTATGATCAGCAGTACCACCATTATTTCGATTAATGTGAAACCACCTTGGGCTCTCATATCTACTGCCTCCTTTTAACCAATTGTTGATGTCAAATTAAATATCGGTAGAAGTACCGCAAAAACGATAAATGCCATTACAGCACCTATTATTACAATCATAACAGGTTCAAGAAGAGATGTCAGAGTTGAAACCATAGTGTCGACTTGTTGATCATAAATGTCCGCAACCTTGGAAAGCATAGCTTCCATTTCACCAGTCTGCTCACCTACAGCTATCATACGCGTGACAAGCGGAGGGAATACACCGCTTTCTTTAAGTGGCTGAGCGAGACTACTGCCTTCTCTTACATTGTCTCTTACTTTCTGTAGTGTCTTTCTATAAACTTTGTTTCCCATAACGGCCTCACCTATTTCAAGAGCGTCCAAAAGCGGGATACCGCTTGACAGCAGTGTTCCCAATGTACGGGTAAATCTCGATATTGCCACCATGGAAGTGAGTTTGCCGAATACCGGCACTTTTAACATTAAGCGGTCAAAAAACATTTTACCCCTATCTGTTTTATTAAAGCGGATTGACGCGAAGACGAGAATTATTACAAACAATAGAATAAGTAGTATGTAGTTGTTTAAAAAATCACTTATTTTAATGAGAATAAGCGTCATTAAGGGAAGCGAGCTTTGACTATCTTCAAATATTTTCGCAATTCGTGGAATTACATAAGTCATGGTGAAAAATAGAACTCCCCCTCCAATGAAAAACATAAACATGGGGTAGATTAGAGCCCCTTTGACTCGGGAAGTAAGGGCGGCTTGTGTTTCAAGAAAGTCCGCTAGTCTGAGAAGCACAATGTCCAGACTTCCGCTTGCCTCTCCAGCTTTAACTATATTAATATAGAGATCAGAGAATATATCTTTATGTTCGCTTAGAGCATTTGCCAGTGAGCTACCTTCGCTTACTCTTTCCCTAACTTCAGCAAGCACCTGACCCAGTTTGTTGTCCTCAGTTTGTTCTGAAAGGGCGCTTAAGGAAGCTTCAAGCGGAAGTCCAGCTGAGATAAGGGTAGAAAACTGTCTGGTAGTTACTGCGAGTTCAGATATCTTTATCCCTTTAAAAGGATTAAAGCTCCTGGATCTCCCTTCTTTTGCCTCATGAAGGGATGAAAGGAAAACTCCCTGACGTTTTAGTTTTTCAGTTGCCCCTTTAGGTGATTCGGCATCTATAACGCCCTGAACCGCCTTCCCGCTTTCATCTATGGCTTTGTACTTATATACCGGCATATTTAGTAATAATTATACGTTGGATAGTTAAAATTGTAAGAACGTTCTTTAGACTATGAACTAACGTTCTCCTCTCCGGTGACACGCATTACCTCATCTACTGAAGTTATACCTCTGATTATGTGATTGATCCCGTCCGTTCTTAATGTTGTCATTCCGTGCTCAATTGCTTTTCTTTTTATCTGTCCCGAATCAACATTGCCCAAGGTCAGATTTCTAATCTCATCATCAATAATAAGCATCTCAAAGATTGCTGATCTGCCGCTATACCCCATATCAAAGCATTTGTCGCAGCCTTTTGCGCGGTAAAGGATGTCGTCCTTAAGTTCTCCTCTTGTAATTCCAACCTTTCTGAGTTCATCGTCCGAGGGTTCATAAGGCTCTTTACAGGACCTGCAGAGAAGACGAAGCAGCCTTTGCGCGATCACGGCCATGAGTGAGGAGGCTACCAGAAACGGTTCGATCTCCATATCTATGAGTCTTGTAATAGCACTTGCAGAGTCATTCGTGTGCAATGTGGAGAAGACAAGGTGCCCTGTTAGTGATGCGTGTATTGCAATATCCGCTGTTTCCCTATCTCTGATTTCACCTACAAGTATTACGTCCGGGTCCTGACGAAGAATTGATCTTAGCCCGTTGGCAAATGAAAGATTAACTTTAGAGTTAACCTGAATTTGGTTGATTCCCTGGATTTGATACTCCACAGGATCTTCGACTGTAATAATCTTTTTGTCCGGGGAATTTATTCTTTCAAGGCCCGCATAGAGAGTCGTTGTTTTTCCGCTTCCCGTTGGTCCTGTAACGAGGATAATACCATGAGGGCGGCGTATTAATGATTCTATGATTTTAAGCTTCTCACCTTTAAGCCCAAGATCTTCTAAACTAAGTAAAACAGTGGAGCGGTCTAAAAGCCTCATAACCACACTCTCCCCCCAAGTTGTAGGTACAGTCGATATACGCACGTCGACATCTCTACCCGCAACTTTTACTCTTATCCTGCCGTCTTGGGGTTTTCTTCTCTCCGCAATATCTAGCTCGGCCATGATTTTTACTCTTGATATTACAGATGCCTGAAGTTTTTTGGGCACAGAGGTTATTTCATGCAGTATCCCGTCTTTCCTAAACCTTACTAACACTTCCTTTTCAAAACACTCGAGATGAATATCACTTGCTTTTTCTTTTATAGCCTGAAAGAGTAGAGAGTTTACAAATCTGATAATGGGAGCCTCATCATCGGCATCCAAAAGGTCTTTAGGTTCTTGAATATCGTATTCCGTGATCCCTTGAGCCTCATCTTCAATCCCTTCCTCCATTTCTTTGTCGCGCTCATAGACGCGGTTTATGATATTAAGAACGACGTGATCTAGGGCTAATACAGGCTCTATTTCGCATCCGACAAGCGATTTAACTTCGTCTAGAGCGTATAGGTCGAGCGGAGGAGCAAATACTATTACCACGCTATCTTCTTTTCTTTGAAATGGGATGAGGCGGTATTTTTTTGCAAAACTGATAGGAAGTATTTTTACAAGCTCAGGATCAATATCCTTCTCTGATATAGTAAGTATATAGGGGAATTCGTAGTATTGTGAGAGGACCTCAAGTACTTCCTCGTCTTCTAAAATATGAGATTTTAAAAGAGTCTCTTCCAGACTCTCCCCATTCTTAGACAATATTTCGTCAATTTTGACAAGAGCCTCTGGTTTTTTCTCACTAATTATTTCTTGAATGCTTTTCATTGTGATCAGTCAATATTAGTTAGGATTCTTCCCTGTTAAATCCCCTTTCCTGTAGTAGCATATTTCGTCTTTGCCTTTCTTCGAGTATGCGCTGCATATCTATTTCATTTTCAATAATTCTAGGTGTAAGAAGGATCAAAAGGTTGATTTTCTGGCTTTGCCTTTGTTTAAATTTAAAAAGGTTTCCAAGAATAGGAATACTGCCTAGTATTGGAACTCTGTTTGTCAGCACACTCTCTCTATCCTGAACGAGGCCGCCTATTACAATAGTCTGCCCACTTTTTACAACTACCGATGAATCCGCAGTTCTAGTAGTTGTGGCGATACCAAATTCTGCGGTGTTAAGTCCCGGTACCGGGGTGGATCTTAATGCCGATACTTCCGTTAGTATGTTTAGATTTATGAACTCACCTTCGCTTATTTGTGGAGTTATTGAAAGTCTAATGCCGACAGGTTCTCTATCGATCGATTGAACTGTCACTCCCCCATCTCCAATTGTGCTACCCGTTGGAAACGGAATAACGTCTGCCACAATAATCTCAGCGGGTTCATTATCAGTTGTGATGATACTTGGCGTGGAGAGAACATTAACGTCTGTAAGTGAAGTGATTGCCTGAAAAAGAGCTGTGAATGATGGAATAGGCGGTATCGGGCCTGAGCCGTCGGGATCAATTTCTTCTCCTACAACACCCAAGAAAAGACCTGACAGGCTCCCTATCAGGTTTGCAGCAACATCAGGGTTTGCCGCAACGCCTAGAAGGCTCGGAACCCCTGGAAGAATTGTTCCGCCAAAGCCAAGAGTGCTGTCATTGACAGTAAATCCGATGCTCAAGTTTGTTCCGAATGATCTGAGTTTGTCCAGGCTAACTTCTAAAATAGCAGCTTCTACAAAAACTTGCTTTCTTCTTATATCCAGCTCATTGATTAAATCTTTAATTTCTTCATAATCTCTTCTAGATCCTATTATTATTACGGAGTTGGTTGCCGGATCGGCTGTGATTCTTATATTTTCGGTTTCAGCAACTACAGTGGAAGTTCGACTCGTCTGACTTTGCCGTCCGATAGTCTGCCTTGTTTGTCCTGATCCGAAAGAGGAACCCCCAGTGCCTGATCCCACTCCCGAAGTTCTCTGAGCTCGCTGAGTGACACCACTAGATCCACCTCCCCCACCGCCCCCGAACAGGGCTGATAAGACTCGAAGGATTTGCTCAGCATCGGCGTTTAATACTCGTATTACAAATATGCCTGCTTGGGGTTCTTCTGTTTTTACGTCAAGTATTTCAATCACGGCTTTAATTTTGGCCATGTCGCTGGGGTATGCAATTATGATTAT
>PVMS01052003.1_pt1 | contig 10777 bp, 11 predicted proteins | sample 1853461 | NCBI WGS metagenome assembly PVMS01 (sample SAMN08582032, study PRJNA380276) | Marine sediment metagenome, whole genome shotgun sequencing project. | isolation source: ocean sediment barecode stripped | collected 2017
GGCTTACTATATTAATGACCACTTCAGGTATTTTTAAAACATTATCTAAAGTATGTTTTGAAGTATTATCTTTAACTCTTCTCGCCGGAGAAAAAATCATCACAGGAGGATTGGCGCTAAAAACATTAAAAAAGCTAAAGGGTGACAAATTTACCTGACCCTCACCATCTACAGTGCTTGCAAAGGCAATTGGACGTGGGGACACCGCACTTAACAGGTATCCGTGTAATTTTTGAGTGCTCAGTTCTTGTGGTGTAATTGATATCATGGATTGCAAATGTACCCAAACTATATAGTTTGTAAAAATATGTTTATACAATATTATTAACTTATTTACTTTATAGCTATTGTAGTTCTTAAAGTGAGCTAAAGTTATAAGTGACTAAAAATTAAGGGCCCTAAAATTCTTTAAACTTTAAGTACTGATTAATTACAATTCAATTATATTTATCCTGGTTTCTGAGATTTTGAAATTAGTTTTAATTGAAGTGACTAATTCGTTTTTTAAAAATGATTGTATTTACCCCAAACCCTAAAGGGAGTCCAATCATTTTTCTTTTGCGCCCTTTAAGTGGGGAAATCAAAAGAAAAATTTACTAAAATAATTAATTACAATTATCATTAATAAAACATGCTAAAAAACACTGCTCTTACTCGTTGGTTTTTCTTTATTACTTCCCTCTGTATTATTGTTTTGGTCATGTGGAATACCTTTATGTTTTTCAACAGGCTCAAAGAAGACGAACGTATCAAGATGGAAATATGGGCTACTGCACTTTCCGATATTAAAAAAAGAACGGAGGCCGAATTAAGTTTTGGAGAAACTGTATTAAAAACTATGCAAAGTAATAATACAACTCCAATGATTCTATATAGTCATAATGAAGATAATTATATCTCTAAAAATATTCCGGAGAAGCAAGTTGATAAACCTGAAAAAATTCAGCGATTGATCAAGCAGTTTTCTGAGGAATACCAACCCATTGAAGTTTTTTATCAAAATGAGATCTTACAAACTATTTACTATGGCAACTCACCTATCATCAATAAATTAAAATATTATCCCGCAGCATTGATTCTCATAATGCTGTTGTTCTTTACAGCGATTTATTTCTTTTATCGGACATCAAAATCTGCCGAACAAAATAAATTATGGGCAGGAATGGCAAAGGAAACCGCCCATCAAATTGGAACGCCTTTATCCTCTTTGGTAGGTTGGACCGAAATACTGAAGTCTGAAAATGTGAATCCGGAATATATTGTTGAAATGGAAAAAGATGTGGACCGTTTACAAATGATTACCGAGCGGTTTTCAAAAATAGGTTCCAAACCAAATTTGCAAAAAAGTGATCTGGTTGCTGAAACACAAATTGCATTCGATTATTTAAAAAAAAGGTCTTCTAAGTTGATCGATTTTAAATTAGAAATTAAAGAATCTCCATTATTTGTACAGTTAAATCCCCAGTTATATAGTTGGACCATTGAAAACTTGGTAAGAAATGGCATCGATGCCATGAAAGGAAAAGGAGAAATTACCATAACTGTTTTAGCGAATAGTAAATTTGCAATGGTACGGATTACAGACACTGGGAAAGGAATTAATAAAAGAGATTATAATAAAATCTTTAAGCCAGGCTTTACAACCAAAAAACGGGGTTGGGGATTAGGTCTTTCATTGGCAAAACGAATTATTGAACAATATCTTAATGGTAAAATTAGAGTTCTAAAAAGCAATCCCGAAGAGGGCACTACTATGGAAATTGCCTTGCGTTTGTTTTAGGACTAAAGATTTTTTTTAATAGCTTCAGCTAACTCTGAAAATTCTTCAGGTGTCATAGACACTTTATGAGAAAAAGTCATTTCCCGCATCTCATTAATAGGAATAAGATGCACATGTACATGAGGTACTTCTAGTCCGATAACAGCCATTCCCACACGGTCGCAAGGAATAGTTTTTTCAAGAGCTAAGCCAATTTTTCTTGAAAAACTCATGAGTCCTAAATATAAGTCTTCATCTAAATCCAAAATCTTATTGACTTCCTTCTTTGGTACACAAAGTGTATGCCCTTTTGCATTGGGATTAATATCTAAAAACGCAAAAAAGTTATAATCCTCTGCTATTTTATAACAGGGTATGTCACCATTGATGATCTTTGTAAAAATGGAAGCCATTTTTAGTCTCTTGAAATTTCTAATATATCAAACTTCATGGTTCCGTTAGGCACTTCAACTTCGGCAGTATCGCCTACTTCTTTACCTAATAATCCTTTACCAATAGGAGAATCTACAGAAATCTTGCCTGTTTTTAGATCGGCTTCACTTTGAGCCACTAATTTATAGGTCATTTCCATTCCGTTTGACTGATTTTTTATTTTAACAGTAGAATGCACCAATACTTTTGAGGTGTCTAATTGAGATTCGTCAATTATTCTAGCTGTAGAAAGTGTTTCTTCTAATTTAGCGATTTGCATTTCCAACATTCCCTGTGCTTCTTTTGCTGCGTCATATTCAGCATTTTCACTCAAATCCCCTTTATCGCGCGCTTCAGCAATAGCCTGAGACGCTTTTGGACGTTCTATATCTTTTAATTGATTTAGTTCGTCTCTTAAATTTTTTAATCCTTCTGCAGTATAATATGATACTTTATTCATAATCTTCATTTTAATAGCCTTCTATTCAATTTTTTTATAGGCTATCTAATCTTAAACATAAAAATCCCATACGAGACGGGATCCTAGTCGACAAAGATACTAAAAAATTACTTGTTGCGCATTTTTATTGTATTTTTGGGCATTAATTAACGTGAAAAATGAAGAATATATTTGTAGTCCTTTTCCTTGGTTTATCTTTATTCTCTTGTGATAGTGATGATAGCCAAAATCCTAATAATAACAATCCCTTTCTAACAACTCCTGCAGTTAATCTAAACCTTAGCCTTAATCTTCCAGAGTACAATCCATTAAAATTCCCTGGAAACAGTGTTATTATAACCAGTCAAGGAATTAAAGGTATTGTTGTTTATAATGTTAATAATGATCTGTATACGGCCTTCGAATTAAGTGATCCTAATCACGTCCCCAATGCTTGTTCTAAAATGGAAATTGGAGGAACAATCTCTAGTTGCTCATGTGATTATGGGAACTCGTACAATATTATAAGTGGTCAGCATTTTACGGACCAGACAAAATACCCTATGCTACAGTATCGCGCAGAACGCAATGGCGATACCGTTCATGTTTTTAATTGATTTTTTTACTTCATCATATTTTTTTTATTTCCCCAACCCAAAGGGTGAAAAAAAACTGAATTAAAACCCTTCCCTTTATAGAATTTGTTTGAATCTTCTTTATTATTAATTATGACCTCTCTATACACTTCTATCCAAATCCTAACTCCTGACTCCTGTCTCCTGACTCCTAACTAAAACTTCAAAGTAACACCCAATAAGAAATTAATTGTTGCCTGGGGATAATATCCAGCACCCTCTATGGTTGTAATGACTTCTGGATCTGTCCAGGTATCTTCATAAGTAAAGAAATAACCATTGGAAACATAGGATACATCAAAGATATTATTGATCAGACCCCTAAGTACAATTTCATTGAAATATGGGATGTTTTTTATAGTATAAACCACATTAAAATCATTGATGAAATAAGCCTCTAATTTTGATGTTTCACTATCGATATTCCCCATATATTGCTCTCCTACATACTTAGACAATAACGCTAATTGAAGGTTTTTTATAGGCTCAAATTCTATAATATTCCCTGCAACAACAGTTGGTGAAAAAGAAATATTTGTAGTTCCTAAATTCACTAATTTTTCATCTTTTGAAGTAACAAAGTCTTTGTTTTTATTACTGCTCACTGCAATATTTGGAAGTAGGTTTAAATTTTTTAGAATTGGAATACTCGCATCAATCTCTATGCCTAATCGATAACTATTCCCACTTGTTGCCCTAATTGGAGCTCCTACATCATCAATAGCTCCTGTCAATACCAGTTGATCTTTATAATTCATATAAAAAAGGTTGGTATTCACTTTTATTTTTCCCGTTTGCGAAGAAGTATAACGCCATCCCAATTCATAATCGTCTAATTTTTCTGGTGTGCTAACGCCATTTTCAAAATCACTACGGCGTGGCTCCCGATGTGCTTTCCCATAAGAAATATACAATTGATTTTTTGGGTTCATTGTATAGGTAGCTCCTGCTTTTGGATTAAAAAACTGATACTTCTCATCCACTTCTAGAAGTACTTTATCTGATGTTAAACCTGTTGTTTTATAGCTAACAAATCGTTCTTGCAAGTCACCATAAACAGACCATTCATCATTAATTTTATAGGTTGCCTTCGTAAAAACAGTAAATTCATTTTTCTTTCCATTTCCAAAATAATAGCAATCTCTAATTTCTGATCCCCCAGAATATTGAGCCCAAATAACTTCCCCAAAATGATCCCCGTCATAATAACTGTAGAATATCCCACCAGAAATATCTAAGTCACTATTCTTATAATTAACAGTAGCATTGGCTACATAAAAATCGTTATCCAACCAACGCCTGCGAATTAGATCGGTGGTATTAATAATCTCCTCTCCTATTGTTATGGGTTCGAAATTGTAAAACTCGAAATCCTGATCTTCTTTGTATTGCTCAAAATACCCCCGCCCATAAGTATAATTCAAGCCTAAATTAGTGGACCAATTATTATTTAAACGCTGATTCCAATGCACCTGATAATGATCTTGAGAATAGTTGTCAACCTCATTATCATAAAAATGAATGGTTCCATCCTCATCTGTGTATAATCCTGCAGGGTTAAATGTTCTGTCACTTTCCAATGTTTCAGCGTCAATCCCATACCAAGCTTGATACGTTTTCTCTTTTCCGCCAAAAACAATCGCTTTGATCAAGGTGTTTTCATCTACAAAAGTACCCTGTAAGAAATAAGATTTTAAATCGGAAGAAGCCCTGTCGATATAACCATCAGATTCAATTTTTGACAATCTACCAGATATTTCAATATGTTCATTTAAAAGTCCGGTGCTAAATTTGAGATTGTATTTCTGAGTATTATAAGAACCAACAGAGGAACCCAGCTCACCATAGGCTTTTTCAGAATAGGCATCACTTAATATGTTTAAACTCGCACCAAAAGCTCCTGATCCATTTGTTGAAGTCCCAACTCCTCTTTGTAATTGAAGGCTTTCAATTGAAGATGCAAAGTCTGGCATATTTACCCAAAAGGTACCCTGACTTTCGGCATCATTATAAGGAATCCCATTAATTGTAATATTTACGCGTGAAGCATCACTTCCTCGAACTCTAATATATGTATAGCCCACTCCTGCTCCAGCATCTGTAGTGGTAACAACCGATGGTAAATAGTTTAATAATATTGGAATATCCTGACCTAAATTCCTTTTTTCAATTTCTTCTTTGTCAACATTTGTATGAGTAATGGGAGAATCTGCATTTACGCGTACAGATTTTACTAGTACCTCTTCTAAGGTTTCTATTTTTGTTGAATCATTAACTTTTTCCTGAGCGGAAATAGTTAAGAAAAACAATCCTGCTATAATTAAGCTAAATATTTTTTTCATTCGTTCTGACTTTACGAATAAAAGGGGTGATTATTCTTTGTTGATTTTTAATTATTTCCTAAACAGCATTACCTGTTCTAGGTTCTATGGGTGTGATCTCAGCCTTTATCAATTTTGAGTTTTAAACTCAGCATAATAAAAGCACCCCTTATGAGATGGTGTAAAGATAAATAAATAGAAGTTACTGAAAGTGACTATTGGAATTTTATTTTGAATTTATAAAAATAGCTAAGGATATTTCCAAAATGCTTCCAACTTCTTACTTCTAGCTATTTTAATCGATCTTCGGCGGTTTCCGATGTGCTTTTTTCAGGGCTTGATTCTTTTTGGTTTTAAGGCGTTTTTCTATAGCACTTTTTAAAGGTTTTGTTTTTTTTCTAGGCTTAGCTTTTTTAAGACTTTTGGTTATTAATTCTATTAGACGATCTATTGCAATCGCTTTGTTTCTGTGTTGACTTCTTGTTTCACTACAGGAAAGTTGTACTATTCCTTCGGAAGAAATTTTTGATTTTAATTTAATTAATAAGCTGTTTTTTTCGGTTTCTGAAAAAGCTTTTGAAGCTGCAATATTAAAGCTTACTTCAACTTTTGAAGCAGTTTTATTAACATGTTGGCCTCCAGGCCCACTGCTTCGTAGCGCTTTAAAATTTAATTCTTTTAAGAGGACTTCAATTTTCATATATCCCTTTTTGGATTTTGGAATTTTAAAATTTACGCATTAGGGCGATGCTCTTTATTTAACAGATCATTTACGGTCTTTACTGGGTTAAATGTTTGTAGAGGCACTTCAACAAAAGCAGAATTCCACTCTGCCATAGCTCCATTCCAAAGACCGGGAAGTTCTAATGCCTTTAACGATTTTCCATCTTGAGATTTTTGAGTGATAATTCCAGATTTAGGGTCAACAAACCTTTTAAGATCAAACTTTGCCCCTGAATAATCTCTTACTCCGCACACAATATCTACAGGATTAAAATGAGTAGCCTCACTAACCATAGCTTTTTGTCGAGGATCTTGACCATCTATTTGGGACATTTCCACAATTTGAAGTGAGGTAATATTATTTTCATTTTTAATCCAAAAGGGTCCTCCCCCAGGTGCTCCAGTATTTTTTACCACTCCACAAACACGTATGGGTCTATTTAATAATTGACTGATTAAATAGGGTTCTCTTGGAGATTCTTTTATGTTTAATTCATTCCAAAGAAATGATCTTATCTCATTTAATGTTTCTATTGAAATGTCTTCATTTTTTATTTGTTTTAAATAGGAAAACACTTTTTCTTGTATCCAGAGTAATTTTCCTGCCAACACTTTTTTATAGTATGCTATTCCCTCTACATATTCTTCAACAGCCACATTATCAATGTTTTTAATAAATATAATATCCGCGTCAATATCATTCAGGTTATCTAACAAAGCCCCGTGACCAGAAGGGCGAAACACTAATTCATTATTGTCATTTCTTAATAATTTGTTGTTGTTATTTAAGGCTACTGTATCGGTTTCTTTTTTTTGAAAAGAATAAGAAATATGAAATTTGTTTTTTGTTTTTTTGAAAACTCTATTTTTTACTTCATCAAACTCCTTTTTAAAAAAGGGCACATGATTTTCTGAAAAGGTAAAATGCAAATAGATATTCTCGTTTATAGAGGCATAAAAAGCAGATTCATACAAATGCTCTTCAAATGCAGTAGTTGAATACTTTTTGTATTTATGGAAAGGTATCAAACCCTTGGGTAGATTTGTGAAATTAAGCCCTTTCTTTTCTAACATTGTTTTTACAAATAAATGGGACCGCTTTCCTTTGGTACCATGTTTAAAATCGGGATAATTTTCTCTAATTTTTTTTCGAACAGGGCTTAAAAAAGCAAACTCTCTTGTAGAATTTAAAAAAGTAGAAAGCATTTCATTATTCTCATTCTTTAAATAGGTATTGAGTGTCTCATGTTCTGGATCATAATCTTCTAAAAAATGATACAAAAACTTAAACATTCTCGTTGCTGCACCAGAAGCTGGGATAAATTTTACTATATCCAAGCGGTCCTTCTTGTTTTCATAAAAGTCAATTAATTTCTGCTGATTTTTTGCGGCTATTATTTCAATACCATTACCAACTGAGGCCGCTGTAACTAGATCTACAAATGGAATGCCCACTGATAATGTTTCTAATTGACTATAAACAGTATCATTGCTTAAACCATGTTTCTTAATTTGTTGTAAATCTTTTTTGGTCAGGTTCAATTTTTCTTTTTTAATAGTAAATCTATGTGCTTAACAGCTTCTTCCAATCTATCTGTCTTGCATCCTTTCAATAAAACATAAGGTCTATTATACTTTATTAAAGTGCTTTCAAAAGCTTTAAACATTTCTTCTCTTTCAGAAGGCCTATCTCTCAGATCGTCAGCCTCCCAAGGGGAGTCAATATAAGTTAAAAAATACAAATCATAGGTGTTTTCTAAAGCGTATTTTTCTAATAAAGGATCGCAAGATCCTGCATAATAATCTTCCGAATACACTTTGGTTTCCAGTAAATCTGTATCACAAATTAAAACTGTATCAGTTTTTAAAGCAGATTCATTTTCAAGTTTCATCTGCCCAACAGCAATTGGTAAAAGATCTGATTGCTCGCAGGTCTTACGTTTATCATTCCATTTTTTCTGTAAATATTGCCGTGCAAATTCTGGTACCCAAATCGAATTATAATGCCGAGCTAGTTGCTTAGCCAAAGTTGTTTTTCCTGTTGATTCAGGGCCAAATAATGCTATTTTTAAGCAGTTTGATTTTGCTTGTTTAAGTTTTTCTTCCACTCTTTATATCCTAAAATTGCTAATATTAAAAAGATGATAAATTGTATTCCTGTAAATCCTAATCCTTTAATAAAATACAAAGGAATAGAAATTATATTTCCCACAATCCAAAGCAACCAATGTTCTATTTTTTTATTTGCCATAAGCCACATAGCTGCAAAAAATACTCCTGTTGTAAATGTGTCGAAATAATCTGTCATCCTATCAAACCGATTGAAATATAAATATACTAACACTACAAATACAGCAGTACTAATAAAAATCCCTAACGCTTTAAAAGAATCTTTTTTATTTAATGTGGTTATTTCAATATGATGACCCTTTACGACCCTTGTCCACATATACCAACCATAAATACTCATAAGAGTATAATATATATTAATAATCAAATCTCCATACAAGGTGAAATTATAACATATATACACATAAATGGCAGTACTGATTATTCCTGTTGGATATACCCAGATCATTTCTTTTTTAGCAAACCACACACTCGCAATACCAAATATTGCAGCCATAATTTCTAATAAGATGCCTCCCGCACTTGCCGTTCTATAAGGTTCCAGGAAAAAGTCAACTATTGGATTCATAAATAAATTATTATTCAAAAACGGTCCCCATAACCACCATATCTGCTCCGGCTTCAAAAGCTTCCTGTTTTTGATCTTCTGTATTAATTCCACCACCTACTATAAGGGGAACAGTAATGACTTTTTTTACAGCTTGGATAACGTTTTTATTTACCGGAAATTTTGCGCCACTACCCGCTTCCAAATAGATCAGTTTCTTTCCTAAAAATTCTCCTGCTTTTGCCGTATCCACAATATCCTGAACATTATCCTGCTCCATTGGCAAAGTATTACTAACTCTTGATACTGCAGATTCATTTCCTCCATTAATCAGTATATATGCCATGGATATAATTTCTAATGAGGTTTCTCTAAGTTTTGAAATCGCTTTCACCTGTTGCCCTATTAAATACTCTGGGTTTCTACCGGATAACAGTGATAAAAAAAGCAATACATCTGCATTTTCTGTAATCTGAGATTGATCTCCTGGAAATAAAAAAATGGGTAAGGAGCTGTATTTTTTCAATGAAGCAATGGTCGCTTCAGTCTTACCATTTTCAACAGTACTCCCCCCAACAAAAATATGGGTGGTTTGTTGAGGTAAATTTTTCAGGAATGCTTCAGATTGAGAGTTATCAAAAATATCAGGATCGATCAAAACAGCCAGAAGCTTTTTCCCTGCCACAACAGAGTCTATTAGAGATTGATGAAACTTCTTCCTATTCATTTTTACTTCTCTCATTAATCAATGCATAAGCGCAGGTAAACCCGTCAAATTCATAAAACCAAACTTTATAACTTTCTGTTTTATCCTGAAATTTAACTTTTGCTGTTGTTGTATTATAGTATAAACTAAAATCTTCTACATAAATATGATTTAAAAACGTTAAGCCCCTTCGAGCAAAACTTTTGTATAGGGATTCTTTTGCGCACCAAACTATAGTCAATTTTCTTATTATCACATCCTTATGTACTAATTTTTGATAGTCCTCAAATGTGGTGAACTTTTGGGCGATCTTTAGAATTTTTTCACGTTTTTTTTCTATATCAATCCCTACTTCAATATCGCTAATAATGATTGCTGAAAAAATAAATGAATGGGTAATTGAAATATGTTTTCCATCATTTAAATGGGGTTTCCCATTTTCATCATACCAAAGATCTTTATCGCAATATCCTTCCGAAGCCAATAAATGCCTAATACTTAGGTAACCTCTTCGGTGTAATTCGCTCTTCATCCCATTTACTCTATCGGTACTTCTTTTACTGAGTTCAATATCTTCAGACAGTGCTTCAAAAGATTCTTCAATCTTCCAAATGAGCACTTTAGTTGTTGGGCTTACTGTTATAGTTTTGTAAAGAGGCATAAAATATTAAGTATATTACTTACTTTTGCTTTCTCAATAAAAATAGAAAAAATGTTTAACAGATTCCTGCCGCCGCAGGAAAGATTTCAAAGATAATAATATGTCAACTAAAACAGCACCATATATAGCTTATAAAGTAAAAGATATTTCCCTTGCCGATTGGGGACGTAAAGAAATTGAATTGGCCGAAGCAGAAATGCCAGGGCTAATGTCTTTGCGCAAAGAATATAAAGACGAACAGCCTCTGAAAGGTGCTCGTATTGCAGGTTGTCTGCATATGACCATTCAAACAGCAGTATTAATTGAAACCTTATTGGCTCTTGGAGCAGAAGTAACCTGGAGTTCATGTAATATTTCTCAACACAAGATCAAGCTGCAGCTGCTATTGCTGATGCTTGAATTGCAGTGTATGCTTGGAAAGGGA
>PVMS01113966.1_pt1 | contig 10777 bp, 6 predicted proteins | sample 1853461 | NCBI WGS metagenome assembly PVMS01 (sample SAMN08582032, study PRJNA380276) | Marine sediment metagenome, whole genome shotgun sequencing project. | isolation source: ocean sediment barecode stripped | collected 2017
ACCACAGGGGATGGATCTTTGGCATGGCCATCAGGAAAAGTGCTCCAAGACCTGACTGGTGTAATGTGGAGAGTGCGATTCCAAAAATGACAACTGCCAGGGTCAGTGTAGCAAAGAATTTCCGCTGCTTTTTGAGGGTGATCCACTCTGTGACGGTGGGATAAAACTCAATAAACAAGGACGCCATATACAAAATGAAGTGCCACGCAACCAGAAAAAGGACCGAGCTGATTCCAAATGAGTTCCCAATAATCGGATTAATTACCCGCCAGGGCCGTCCAAGGTCAAGCAGGAGAGCTCCTGCATAAAAAATATAGGCCAGGAGCGCATAAAGAATTGTAGCTCTAACGATATGCCGGTATTTCTCCAGGCCAAGGATATAAACCATGAAGGTGACCACAAAGGCCCCTCCCGCGAAGGCAACTCCCGTAATTACATTGAAGTTTATCCATAGTCCCCAGGGGCGATCCTGGTCCGGATGAACAACAGATCCCAGTCCATTTGTAAAACGAATGACCAGTATTATGAACGCTGCAAGTATGGTGATACCGGAAATAATATTGAAGGGTGTCAGGATCTTCCCTTTAGGTTTTAATTCACCGGTCATAAATTTTATAAAACCTGTGTTTTGCTCTCTATACATGATTTTCAGCTTTATTATTGTTATTTTTTACTTCATCTGAGGCATTACGAAGGCCAAGCAGAAAAGCCGGCCACAGGATCAGAACGGCCGGTACAGAATAGAGAAATGTTTTGTTAAGTTCAGGATAGGATGTGGATCCCAGATCGGTTCTGAATCCCAGTTCCTCAAAGGGTACTGAAGAGAGATAAAGGACACCTGTCCCGCCAACCTCCTTTTCTCCATAAATTTCATGATGATAATTTTCAGGATCAGCATAAATCCGGGCTTTGGCAATTTCAATCAGGTCCCGTCGTTTTCCGAACAGCATGGCTTCTGCCGGGCAATTGGCCACACATGCCGGCGTTTGCCCTGCCTGGAGAAGCTCATAGCACATTCTGCATTTTTGAATTTTCGGATTCGGACTGTCGAATTCGAATTTTGGAACATTAAACGGACAGGAAATCATGCACGACCTGCAACCCATGCATTTACTCTCGCGCCAGATTACCGGACCCTCAGGCGTTTTGACCATTGCTTTTGTCAGGCATGCCGATGCACAGGCAGGACTGTTACAGTGATTACACGCGTTTCTCACATACTGCTCACCTTTGGAAGTTTCGAAAGCATTGACCACCACGCGTTTTGATGCATCAGTTTCACGTTTCACCCCGACTTCGGGATAATCCTCCGGGGATGGAAGTCCATACTCTTCGGCGCAGGCAATTTCACAACTCTGACAGCCGATGCATTGAGTTGAGTCATACAGGATTCCATCGAATTCTGTATCTTCTTTTGTTTTTCCGGAGGGGGCACCAAAACTCTTCCCAAATGAAAGAGAACCTCCCATGAACCCGAGTGTTTTCAGGTAATTTCGTCTGTTAATCCCCATAATTGTTGGCTTTAGCTATATTAAAATAAAGTTGAATTGAAGTCTTAATTTTCATGGGACCTTCAGGATGATACATCAATAAAATTTGTCTGAAAGTCTTCCCATGCCTTTGGTCCGAATTCCATCAGGATACTGTCTTTTAATTCTCCACCGTCCTGAAGCACATTGGCATATTCAACCACTCCGGGCCTTATGGGATCCATCAGAAACTCTTTTAACCTCAGGAACTCAGTTTTAAGCCACTCTCTGTATGTCTTCCCCATGATTAAGAATTGGACCTCCTGTAACCAGTTTGTTGGTTCAATCTTATAGACCCAGCCTTCTGTACATGGGGAGGAATTAATAATAGATGTATTGGTGTTAAGCATACTGTTATATTCTCTGATGATCCCGGAAACAGGTGCGCTTATATCCAACTGCTTCCCATCCTGAATGATTGAAACAGCCAGTTTTCCTTTTCTTATCCGTTCTCCCGGTGATTTCATTTTGATGCGGGTAAGGGGCCCGGTTACATGCTGAATAAAATCATCGATACCGACCTTAACCAATCCGTCTTCATCCATAAATGCCCAGGTATGAGATTTGTCGTAATAGAGGCCCGGGAGACTTTTGACGACTTCCTCTTTAAAAGCGCCCACCGGAGGCATTAATTGAACCGGAACACCCTCTCTTCTCCTGTTGAAGAAATGTATCCATGCAATTTCAATAAGCACACCAACCAGGATTATTGCCAGGATGTAGGAGAAAATTCTATTGAAAAAACCCGGCTCTTTTGGCAGGGTATATTTTTCTGAACCGGGCACTCCAATATCGAAACTGTCGATCCATTTGACCTGAGCGGTTCGTTCACCAGGTTCCAGGTTGCTGAATCCATGATTATCAAGGAGTGCCTGCCCCCCTGTAATAATCCATTTTAGAAATGCTATTTCACTTTTATTGGTTGGATTTGAAGCAGAGATTGAATAGATATTGCTTGATAATGCGCGTGGATATTTTCCAATCCATACACCCCTTGATAATGTATTCAGATCTGCATATACATCCTCCTTGTAATCAATCAGTCCGTTCCCGTTTTTGTCGATGGGTAGTAATTTGACATCTTCAATGATGTTGCGCCTGTTGGTGCCAATAACATCGGTTAAATTGCAGATTCCAATAGCATATTTGTCATCCTGAACCGCTGCGATCAGTTCATTTGCATCTGCAACATGAATGCCCTGAACTGTGAGCTGATCAGTTCCCAGAAATTCGGACCAACCGGGATGTAGGGCAGCTCGGTCGGTTATATAGAGATGAACAGGAGCCTGATGTTCGGTTCCCAGCAGGGTTCCCCATACAGTCGGGCCGGTATTATTAATGATCCTGGAAAAGCCATCGGGTGAAACACCCCGCTGGTAAATTTCATCGGCGAGTCTGTTTTCTGAATGAATGACCGGCACAACTACATCCCGTCCAACAACAACTTTCCATAATGTACTGGCATTAATTACCGAATCAAAATCGCCTGATACGAAGCTCACATTCCTGCCGTTTTCCAAATTCTCAACTACGGAGGAACCGCTGACATTCACTACATTAATTTTAACGTCCGGATTTAATTTGTTAAAAACACCGGCCCACTGTTTCGTAAGGTCATATACTTCAGGAGTGGAATAGAAACTGATGCTATCATCCTGAGGAGGGTTGCTTGATTTGTCTCTGCCGCAACTTATACAAAGGCATAAGAGCAACAGTATTAACCCGATGTGTAAATTGATTTTGTTTTTCATAGGTATCAGCATTAATCTCGGTGAATATGATGATGTTCTTTTTTGAACAGTAGAATCTATTGGAAAGGACCAATACCCGCTATATTAAAATGACATTCAATAACAGTGCCAAAGTGTTTTTAGTCCCTGTAACACATTGTAATACAACGACATGGAAAGGTTAGTGTTTAAGAAAACCACAACATGAAATGTTGAATATTTAAACACATATCCTGGAGAAATCTCGTAAAGATCTGGTAATTACACAGTTTAAGAGCGATGTAGAATAATTCAACAGGTGTTGAATTATTCTACAGGTGTCTGAATCAGGTACTCCTTATGACTGACTCATCCATTAGTTCTTGAATAATCCTGAACGGACAAGTTGTCTTGAGATCTTCGGCATCTCGTTTGATCCGGAGGTTCCACGAGATGTTCCAAAAAACGCGATTACCAAATCCAGCGAAGGTGAGATATATAATCCTTGTCCCCCATAACCTGACTTAAAAAAATCACCTTCAAGGGTTACATGATCCCATTGATATGTATTATGAACAATGACTGTTTCATCATCGAAATGATTGAATCCATAACCCGACGCAAATAATTCAGGTCGGCCACCATAGCGGATTTTTTCCATATATGCTTCAGAAATAATTCCATTTGAATCCATTCGCCCGGTCGGAGTAAATAATAGCCCGAAGCGTCCCAGGTCTCTCAGGCTCGAACTCATGCCCATGGGTGTAATTGCATGCCCGCTTTTACTTGTCAGAATTTGTGCATCGGACTCAGCACCCATTCTTTGCCATATCTCCCGGGAAAGTGTTATTGGGAAATCCTCACCTGTGACTCTTTCAATCAACCAGCTCAATACCCAGGTATTTACCCCTGTATAGTCATATTTCTGGCCATTCTCCTCAAATTTATCCATGGTTAATAAGAAATCCGCTGGATTGTCAAGAGTATTTTTACCGCCAGGAAATCCTATGGCTGCATGAAATCTCCTGAAACAGGAATTTGGATTATCGTAGGCATTTTCTTCTTTTTCACGGCAATCAATCCCAGAGCACATGTCAAGAATATCCAGTACCGGAATTCCTTCCCAGGCAGAATTTTTGAGTTCCGGCATATAATAATCCACAGACTTTGAAACATCTATAATCTCCCTGTCTTCCAGAATGGCAATCAGGGTGGAGACAAAAGTTTTAGTAATTGAAAAATAGAGGTGTTTGTCTTCCTGCTCCATTCGTGGATATGCTTCGAATACTATTTCACCCTTATGGATGATGATCACCCCGTCGGTGTTGGAGTTGTAAACATAATTTTTCAATGAAGCAGTGTCCGAAGATGTCACGGTGATGAAATTGGCGACATCTTCTCTGAAATTGGTTGGTAGTTCCCAGACATTGCCTGAACGGATTATCACTGAATTAGGAAATGAATTTTCGAAAGTGGAGTTGTCATTTGGTTGCGCAACAATTCTAGAAAGTGTAATGATCAGGACCAATGTGAAAGTGAACTCTTTTCGAACACTAATTATGTATGCAATCATTCTTTCTTTATTTACAATACCGTGGTAGTTTAACAAGTGCATTGCCATATAGTTCTGAGTGAGCAAGGTGCCTCAGGTGTTCGAACAGGAAGGGAGGCTTTGTTGTTATCCTTATAGAGGTGCGGTAGAATTAGTTTAAAAAAAGAAGATGGAAAAAGAGATGAAGTTCCCGGCCCCAACAGAGGGCATCGTTCTTACACACTTTATTGTGTCGGCAGATGTTACAAAGTCGGTTGACTTTTACGTACGTATCCTTGGAGGGACATCTGTAATGGAGGGTGGACCATCCATAGTGAAACTGGCTAACTCCTGGATAATCATTAATGAAGGGGGTGGGCCTACAGATGATAAACCTGAGGTTACGCTTGATATCCCTGATGAACCGAATCGGGTCAGTGCTTTCCTAAATATCCGGGTAGCCGACATCAACCATGTATATGGCGAGTGGTCCGCGAAGGGAGCAACTTTCCTGACACCCCCCATAGACCGGGGAGCTGAGATCAGGTGCTATATGCGAGATCCGGACGGACACCTGATAGAGGTGGGTCAGGCAACCGGCGTGCTATAAGTTAAATGTCCCTTAATTCCCTATGATAGTCAACAAGATACTTGACTTAAACGTCTACTTAAGAGTAACATGTGTACTCAATGCTTACATCAGCAGGCATGAAAAAGTTCTATTTACTGATAGTCCTGGGCTTATTTCCATTATCTCTATTCTGTCAGCAGGATAATATCTTTACTCTGCAAAACAATGGTGACCTAAGGATCGCTGTTGATAGGACAATTAGCAATGATACTCAATTAGAACCTTTTGCTCCACAACTGACCATTAGCGGATTGGCTTTTTCAGGAGACATTATTTTATTTTCTGATTCAAGTCTGGTCCGTCTTATCTTAACTGATAATAAGTACAATGAATACCTCATTTATGAGATCTATCCTGTTTTGTCAGGTTCCGGACAATTCTCAGTAGATGAATTCGGAGAAGAAACAACCCTATTGGACAATATTATTCCATACAGGGTAACCATTGAAATTGTTGATGCATCTGTTCATTTAAAGGAGTTCATCATCAGTGATAAAGAGACATTTGAGGCAAATACCAAGGGTGCTGCCATGGCTCAACAAACCTTAAATAAAATTGAGAGGATAAACGAAAACATTCAAAATCTTGGCCAGAAATGGGTGGCTGGTGAAACATCAATATCTAAATTATCTTACCAGGAAAAGAAGATTCTTTTTGGAGGAAAGGTTCCTAATTTCCAGGGTTTTGAATATTATGTTGGAGGGATATTTGTACTACCGGGAGTAACAGGAAATGGTGCAGATGTAAAGGACAAACAGTCAGAGAACCTGTCAAAGCAAATATCTGCATATCCTGATGAATTTAGTTGGACCAACAGGCATGGCGTGGACTGGGTTACTCCGGTTAAATATCAGGGAGGTTGTAACAGTTGTGTGGCATTTGGAACAACTGCAGCTGCTGAATTATTGGTAAATCTATACTTTAACAAGCATCTGGATTATGATTTGTCGGAACAAAATATAGTTTCCTGCACAGACGGATCGTGTAAGGATGGATTGTTATATTCTTTGGCACTTGAATTTATTAAGAATTCAGGAATTGTAATAGAGGATTGTTTTCCATATACAGAATCTGATGGGGATTGTTCGGAGATAAGTAACAATCCATCCGAGCAAATCAGAATTGCAAAGTGGAGAACCTTTTTTAGTCGGGAGGATATGAAAAGAGAAATAATTTATGGAGCTACTGCCGCCTCCATAAATTATATGGATCATACTGCGCAAATAGTAGGTTATAAGGTGCTTGATTTGGGGGATAATCTATTTGTGAAAAGTGTGGATACCTCATCTTCGATATCCATAGAACAGAACAATCCGTTAATTGGAAAGACCGCCTGGTTGTTCAAGAATAGCTGGAAAAATTGGGGAATTGATGGGTATGGATATATTGTAGGAGGTGATTATGATTTTAAATTGCTCTCATTATATGGGCCCGTAAATTCTCTAAAGCTTAAAGAGACTGATATATTCTGCACCGACAATGATGGTGATGGTTTCTATTTCTGGGGTATTGGACCCAAACCTCCGCACTGCCCGGAGAGTCCTGAAGAAGCAGATGGAGATGATTCAAATCCATGTATCGGCCCAATGGATGAATTTGGAAACCTCACATCCTCAGTTTCCACACCGGAAGCAAAAGATACGATAATCCTGTATGGCCGGAAGATTCCCGATCTTTATGTTTTAGGTAGCAATGTACGGTGGTATGGTGAAAAAGAGCTTCTTAATCTTGTTTACCAGGGAAATTGGTTCTCATCCGGGCGAACTGAACCGGGTAAGTATACATATTACGTAACGGAAACATTATCGGGGTGTGAAAGCGAAGCTAAGGATGTATCTCTTTCAATTGTTACTGATATACCTCCTCCAGCAGGAGATGATTTATTAGTAAACGTTGGAGATCCCACAGTTCTATCCGTCGAGGGTGAACCTGGCGCTGAATTTAAGTGGTACGGAGATCCCTTATTAACGATTCCGTTAGGCACAGGAGCATCATATGACACAAGAAAAACAGGCATAGGTATTTACACCTATTATGTGACCCAGACAGTCTCCTCCATAGAAAGTGCTCCAGATACAGTATTTCTCGAAATATCCACACTGATTACCATCCCTGACGCAAAATTCAGGTATGCCCTTGTTCAGGATGGAGTGGATATAAACGGAGATAATCGAATTAGCTATTCCGAAGCCGAGGCTACAGATTCCCTGTTTATAAATGAAAAAGGAATATCTGATATGACAGGGATTGAAGCGTTTGTAAATCTGAAAGCATTGTCCTGCAAAAATAACCGAATAACCCACCTGGATGTCTCAAATAACAGAGCCCTGGCGGATCTGAATTGTGAGGGGAACCGTCTGACCAGCCTGGATGTTTCAAATTGTACTGCATTAACAGATTTAGATTGTTCTAACAACCAAATCACCAACCTTGATGTTTCGAATAATTCTACTTTAGAAAGATTGTCCATCATGGATAATCAAATAACCAGCCTGGACGTGATGAATAATCCTAAGTTAGCCAGTTTAGATTGCGATAACAACGAACTGGCAATTCTGGATGTTTCTAATTGTAGTGCATTAACAGAATTAGCATGTTCTAAGAATCCATTCACAAGACTTGATGTCTCGAATAATTACACTTTAGAACGATTGTCCTGCTCTGAAAATCAACTGACAAGTCTGGATGTTACAAATAATACAGCACTAAGGTATTTGAATATTAATGGATATGCCTGGTGGTTTGGTGAACGGTTTGGAAAAATCACAACTCTCAATATATCTAACAATCCTGCGCTTGAAGAATTGCATTGTTCCGGCAACCAATTAACCAGTCTGGATGCCTCTGGTTGCAACTTCTTAACTCTTTTAGATTGTGGTAACAACGCATTAACAAGTCTGGAAACTTCTGGTTGTTCTGCTTTAACCCTTTTACATTGTTCTAATAACCAACTAACCAGTCTGGATGTTTCTTATACGACTGATCTAAGAGAATTGTATTGTGGACACAACCTGCTTTCCAGTCTGGATCTCTCCGGAAATGATGCTTTAGAAAGCTTGTCCTGTGGTGACAACCTGCTCTCCAGCCTTGATATCTCCAGTAATACCACACTGGGAGCTTTGTCTTGTAGTGGCAACATGTTAACCAGTCTGAATGTTTCGAATAATTCCTCATTAGAAAGGTTGAACTGCGCTGGGAATCAGTTAACCAGTCTGGATGTCTCCAGTAATGCTGCTTTAGAAAGTTTGTCTTGTAGTGACAACATGCTCTCCAGTCTGGATGTCTCCAAAAATGATGCGTTAGGCTGGTTACAATGCGATAACAATCAATTAATCAATCTGGATATTTCTCAATGTACTGTACTGAAATATATCAAATGTTCCAGTAACCTTTTGACCACTTTGGATTTATGCCAGAATGAGTATATGATGCACATGGAGGTTGAAGATATGCTATCCCTGGATTCTGTATTCTTGTGGTCAACATTCACCTCAAAAGTTTCAGTCAATCCATCTGGCAGCCCGAATGTGGTATTTATAGCATGTGGCTCAGGTATTGAATCGAATACCCAATCAGGACTGTCAATCTATCCTAATCCCACCAAAAACGTGTTAAATATTGAATTGGAAAATAGAGAACAGACCTTCATAGAAATCACTTCACTGAATGGACAATTCATATACCGCACTATACTCAGAGGAACCTCTCACCAAAGCGGCCTCGCCGCCCTCCCGAAGGGAGTCTACTTCCTGACCATCAGGTCAAAACACTTTTTGAGAACGGAGAAGATTATCAAGCAATAGTGATTCGGACATCGTAATTGTATGTGGCTACCTGCAGAAGATCCATTCTTCAGGAGTAGAAAGATCATTGTTGAAGCAATACCCATCTTCATCAAAAGCCTTGAGGTATTCCGGATCGTTGATCCTGTTTTGAATGATGAACCGCAGCATCATTCCCCTGGCTTTCTTGGCATAGACGGTGACATTCCTGTATCCGGTGCCGTCTGATTCCTTAAAAACAGGGGTGATAATTTCATAGGGGAAGGATCGAGGCTTAATGGACTTGAAATATTCATTTGAAGCCAGGTTGATCAATACCTGGAGGTCCTGATTACCAGTTTCTTTTGCGATTTGTTTTGGAATGATCTTTTTCCAGAACTCATACAGATTCAGCCCCCGTGTGTTTTTCATTTTCGTGCCCATCTCAAGCCGGTAGGGAAGGATCGAATCAAGCGGCTTTAGCACCCCATATAATCCCGAAAGTATGCGAATATGCTCCTGGGCAAATAGCAGATCAACTTCGCTTAGTGATCTTGCCTGCAGGCCATTAAATACTTCACCAGAGAAGGCCAGGATGGCCTGTTGACCCTCTTCACCTGCATAGGAACTGCGCCAATGGGCATATCTTTCAAAGCTCAGCGTGGCCAGTTTATCGCTCACCTTCATCAGGCTTTTCAGTTTGGGAACGGAGTATTTCCGAAGCTGAACCACAAGTTTTTGGGCCTGATCAATGTATTGAGGGAAACTGTTTATTTCCGTTATCCCATGTGGAGAGGTGTTGATGGTCTTGGCTGGTCCGAGTATGGTGAGCATGGGGCAGAGGGAATGGATTTGAGGGTTAAAAATAACCCATAATTTTCAACATCTCAAACTGGGACTACATGCCATCAAATGGGATGCGACAAAAAGTAGTGGTAAATCATGTAAAAGTGGACTTTATAACTGTACGATCTGAGAAACTAATCAGGATGGTCTTCATAAAGACTGGTGGCGCCGCGAAGGACTCCAGTACCAGAGATGCGACCTCAGAAAAACCCATGCACCCACTAAATAAGCCAGCCCGGCCTTAATTACGTGTCGTTTTTTTTACTCAGCTAAGTATTTCTTGAAGTCCAGCAAACTTTTATGTTCAGATAGGTTAGCTGTATGGCTAAAAGGTGAAAAAATTATCTGATAAAGCACTGTTAGTAATCCATTTAATCTGAATTTGAAAGTTCCCTTCTTTTGCTTAACTTACTCATTCTAAAGGGACACAGTCAGTAATTTTAAGCAAATGATATGGCAGTTTATCTTCCAGATGAGCAGAAGTACATCGATAAGCTGACCGAAATCATTGAGGAGAATTTTTCCAACAGTAGTTTTGGGGTTGCTGAACTGGCCAGGGAAATGGGCATGAGCCACTCCACCCTGCACAGAAAGCTAAAGTCAATTGCCAGGCTATCCATCAGCCAGTTTATTCGTGAGGCAAGATTGAAGCGTGCCATGGAGCTGCTTCAGCTACAGGCCGGCACAGTGGCTGAGATTTCATACGGGGTGGGATTTGGCAGCACCACTTATTTTTCAAAGTGTTTTCATGATTATTACGGGTATCCGCC
>PVMS01104428.1_pt1 | contig 10776 bp, 6 predicted proteins | sample 1853461 | NCBI WGS metagenome assembly PVMS01 (sample SAMN08582032, study PRJNA380276) | Marine sediment metagenome, whole genome shotgun sequencing project. | isolation source: ocean sediment barecode stripped | collected 2017
CCATCTCCGCAGGCCGGGGAGGGTGTGTATGCGTATCCGTCCGGGGCGAGTGGGGGCGAGTGAGTCGACCGGCAGTCAGGCTCTGGCTGTACGGGGACGTGGGGTGCCCGTGGAGCTACCTGGCGCTCGCGCGCATCCGGCAACTTGCCGTCGAGTCTCCGGTAGTTGTCGGGTGGCGCCCCCTGTCGAGGTTTACCCGTACACACGAGGGGGCGGACCCGGATGCGTCGGGCCTCGAAAGGTCGGCGCCCCCTTTGTCGCCGGGGGCGGCCGAGTTCGAATCCCTCGGGCTCTCATTCGAGAGTCCACCGCCAGATTTCGATTCACGCGACGCACTGCTGGCTCTCGAATTCGCGCGTGACCTCGGACAGCTGGCCCTGGACCGGACACTGGATGGGCTGTTTGCCGCGAACTTCGGCCGCCTGGCGGACCTGGGCGATCGTGAGGAGCTCCTCCACGTCTGCCGGGACCTGGGACTGGACCGCGGGGCGCTGGAATCAGCTTTCGAAGACGAACGCTACGATGCGGAGCTCGACCTCGCGGAGGCCGAGGCCGACCGGTACGGAATCGAGCAGATTCCCACGATCCTGGCCGGCCGGTTGAAGATCGTCGGAGCCGCTCCGCCGGATGTGCTCTCCATGGTGGTGCGTCGGGCTCTCGAATCAGACTGAGGGTGGCGCGGAGCGAGCCGCGCCGTCAGGCTTCGAGGCGAGTCCGGGCGGCGTCCAGCAGCTCGCGCAGCGTCCGGCCCTCTTCGGGTGAGACGGCATACGCGAGCCGTTTCACCGCGTCTCTGTAATCGGCCGCGTCGAGCGCTCTGAGGATCCGCGCCGAGATTCGCCGGGTCACTCTTCCATCGCTCTCGGGCAGCGCGAGCACCAGCTCATCGCTCGCGAGTCGACCCACGAGGTCTGTTCCGCGCAGCAGGCTCTGGATCGCCCCGATGACAGCTCTGGCAGATGAGGCCTCGCCAGGCGCCAGAGACAGGATGATGATCCCGAACGGTTTTTCGTACCTCATGCAGCGATCGAGCTCCGCTGCGGCCGACACCTCGAACCCGCGACCGTTGTACGAACCGGTGTCCGGGTCGCGGTAGGGTGGGAAACGGACGGCCTCGGCGGCCCCGCCCAGATATCGCAGCGCTTCCGGCGATGCGAGGGCCGACCCGGATCCGGCGAGAGCCGCGAGTGCCGAGGCCTGTCGCTGTGCCTCCGCCAGCGCCGTACGAAAACGCTTCGTTTTCTCGAGTGTCGGTCCGCGTCTGAGCGTCGCCCACTCCGAGTGGAGGCCGAAGAGAAGTCCGTCCAGCGTCTCCTCGTGTCGCCGAGATTGCTGAGAGTCTGTCAGGTCGGGTGTTGCTCGATGCAGTTCTTGCGCTTCCCCGAGCGAAGTGAGAGCCCGCTCCAGGGTGCCGGCGGCCTGTTCCGCCTGGGACAGCATTCCCGCTATGCGCAGCAGGGCACTCGTCTCCGGGGAGTTGCGTGTTGCATTCCAGGCCTGATGCGATCCGTTGACGAGCGAATCGAGCTCACGGCCGGCGTCCACGAGATCTCTGGGCGACGGCGTAGCGGAACCCGCCGCATCCTCCGGGGCAGGCCCTCTCTGTTCCCCGTGGAGCGCCCCGGCCAGCAGCGACAGTTCCCGTTCGGCAGCAGCGACGCTGCGGCGAAGCACAGCGAGGCGCGGTGGAGATGGCCCATCGCGGAATTCCGCCCAGCGGCGCTCCACCACCTCGAACCGATTCTCCACGCGTCTGAGCCGCGCGAGGAGTGCGTATCGGTCACGTCGGATATCGCGGTGGATCTCGCCGTCCATCGATCCTCTCGTCCTGCCGGGCTTGCGCGTGGTGCCCGAGAGCGCCGCGTCCTGCAATTCTCTCCTGCGGCGGCCTGTCCGGACTCGCTTGAATCCGGTCCTCTCTGCGCTTTGAATGCGCGGAACGAGCACGAACCGTGCCCGTAAAAGGTAACGAGCCCGTTGACCACCACCCTGCGGGCGGTAGGTTGGCGCCCGTGCTACGTGTCACGTTCCTGGGGACTGCGTCCTCCCGGCCGACTGTTCGGCGAAACGTCTCTGCTCTCGCGGTACAGCGGGAGGGGGACCTGTATCTGTTCGACTGCGGGGAGGGCACGCAGCGGCAGATGATGCGGTTCGGCGTGGGATTCACCGTCCGGGAAATCTTCGTAACTCACCTCCACGCCGATCACTATCTGGGCCTTGCGGGACTGCTCCGGACTCTGAGCCTGCAGGGTCGGGAACAGGAACTCATCGTGTGGGGGCCCGCCGCCGGGATGGACACGCTGGAGTCGGCCGTGTATGTCGGGGGGGGGCAATTCACCTTTCCGCTTCAGCTCCGGGAGCTGCCGGTGGATTCCGCTGTTCGATACGATGGATATTCGATTCGTGCGTTCGCGACGGATCACGCAGCGGGGTCGTTCGGCCTGGCTCTGATCGAAGACACGCGACCGGGTCGATTCGATGTCGATCGCGCGCGGGACCTCGGAGTTCCCGAAGGGCCGCTGTTCGGACGTCTGCACCGCGGAGAATCGATCCGGCTGGAAGACGGCAGTGTGATCGTGCCCGAGGATCTGGTGGGACCGGAGCGGCCCGGTCGAAAGCTGGTCTATTCGAGCGACACCGGCCCTTGCCGCAGCGTGACGGAGGCGGCGTGCGGAGCCGACCTGCTGATTCACGAATGCACGTTCTCGGATGAAGAAGCCGGGAGGGCAGCAGAGACACGTCACTCCACGGCTCGGCAGGCAGCGGAAGTCGCCCTGCAAGCGGGTGTTCGCCGTCTTGTCATCACGCACTTCAGCGCCCGTCACTCGGAGCAGCCGCACCGCCTGGAGAAGGAGGCTCGAGCAGTATTCTCCGAAGTCGAGGCTGCGGAGGATGGAATGAGCCTGGAGGTCCCTCTTCCCGAGGCGCCCGAGGTACGTGGGGCGTGATCACGATGCAGCTTCCGGGCGACAAGTCGATCGCGCACAGGGCCTTCTTCCTCGCCTGTCTCGCCGACGGTCCATCGCGAATTTGCCGGGTGCCGGGCTCGGCCGATGTCAACTCGACCCGTGCGGCGCTCTTAGCCCTCGGGGCAGGCATCTCGAACCCGGAGGACGATGTCGCCCTGGTCACGCCTCCAACGGCCTGGACTCCAAGCCTGCATACCATCGACTGCGGCAACAGCGGTACGACTGTCCGGCTGCTGATGGGTCTGCTCGTCGGGCTGGGAGTCCCCGCGAGATTGACGGGTGACGAGAGTCTCCGGAAGCGTCCGATGGATCGCGTCGTGTATCCGCTCCAGTCGATGGGCGGGCGTATCACGTATTCCGAGGATCGGGACCGGTTGCCGATCGAACTGGAGGCGCGCACGACGGGGTCTCTGCGAGTCCTGCGCTACCGCGGTCGGGTAGCGAGCGCCCAGGTCAAGTCCGCCCTGTTGCTGGCCGGGCTGGCTGCCGACACCGAGGTCGAGGTCCGGGAACCCGCGGTGTCGCGCGATCATACCGAAAGGATGCTTGCGAGCCTGGGCGCTCCCATCGAGTTCGGCCCGCTCGACGACGGCGGCGCGCGAGTTCTCCTCGCCGATGCAACGAGACCTGTGCGCCTGCCCGGGTTCGATCTGACCGTCCCCGGTGATGTCTCATCGGCTGCGTTCCTCATCGCCGCCGGCTTGCTCAGCGGACAGGCGGTGCACATCGAAGGAGTCGGACTCAACAACACGCGCACCGGGTTTCTGCAGGTTCTTCGGCGGATGGGAGCCGATATCCGGGAGCGGATAGTGGACACGCGGCTCGGGGAGCCCGTCGGAACCATCGATGCGGTCCCGGGACGGCTGGGGTCATTCGAGATCGAAGCAGAAGAGGTACCGGCGCTCATCGACGAGATTCCTGTGCTCGCGGTGCTGGCTGCCCGGGCGCAGGGGGAATCGCGGATCTCGGGAGCAGGAGAACTCAGGCTGAAGGAAAGCGATCGGCTCGCCGCGCTCGCCTCGAATCTCGCGGCAGTCGGCGTCGAGTGCGAGGAACGGCGAGACGGACTCACGATCGAAGGTTCTACGCGACCGCTGAGCGGGACGGTCCGCACTGGCGGCGATCACCGGATCGCGATGGCGTTCGGAGTCCTCGGAAGAGCTCCTGGCTGCGCGATCGATGTGGACGACGGGGCTTGCGTGAACGTGTCGTACCCGGGGTTCTGGGCGGACCTCGAGAAGATCGCGTCAGAGAGCGAATCGTGAGCGGGATCATCGTGGCGATCGACGGCCCCGCGGCTTCGGGCAAGAGCACCACGGCCCGGCGAGTCGCACGGCGACTGGGCTACAGCCACCTGAACTCAGGTCTGCTCTACCGCACGATCGCCTGGCTGGGGTTGAGGGACGGCTGGATCGATGACGCCAACCGGTTCTCCTGCGAGCTCGAAGACCTCCGCATCACTATGGAGCGCCGGCCGCCGGGGTTCGTGATCCGGGTCAACGGGGAGATCCCGGGTGAGGCTCTTGCGGCTTCCCGGATCTCGCTTCGCGCGTCGCACGTGGCGGCGCGAGCCGATGTCCGGGAGCGTGTGCTCGACATTCTGCGAGCCGCCGGAATGGATGGTGGGGTGGCCTGCGATGGGCGCGACATCGGAACGATCGTGTTTCCCGGTGCGGCCCTGAAGATATTTCTTGTCGCGAGTGCCGAGGAGCGTGCCAGGCGGCGCTTGGAAGAGCACGGTATCGAGCCCGATCGCGAGCGGCTCGAACTGGAAATGATCCGACTGCGGGAGCGCGACGCCCGGGACTCCGAGCGGGACCTCGCTCCTCTCCGACGTGCCCCCGACGCGATCGAAATCGATACGACCCGACTCACGCCGGATGAGGTGGTCGATGATATCGTCGTGCTGGCGGTCGAACGAGGCGCGCGAGTGGTTGACGATATTTGTGATTCCGTCTAGTTTGTAAAGTTGTTCTCAGGTTCCCGTGAGTGTGAACTTTAACCTTAACGTGCGTCCCTCACCGGAACGGCTGGCGGCTCGGAACGGACTCCGAGGCCGGCCGATAGTTTTTTCGGTGGCAATTGCGAAGGACGCGGCAGCAGAGAAAGTGACCTGAACCCCATGATCAACGATCGAACCCCCGCCGATTCCCAGGACTCCGATCTCGAGACTCCCGTCACTCCGGTCGAGGAGACCATTGACGAGAACGTCGAGGCGCAGGAGGCCGTTACCGAGACGGCTGAGGCGCAGGAATCCGACGAAGCGACCGAGGCGCAGGAATCCGACGAAGCGACCGAGGCGCAGGAGCCCGACGTAGCGGAATCAGACGAGACTCCGAAGACCGAGGAGACCGTTGAGTCTGCCGGCGACCAGTCCCCCGATACCGCGGCTGAAGCTGTCGGGGATGACCAGGAGGTAGAAGCTGTCGCCGATGACCGGGAGGTAGAGGTTGTCGAGGAAATCGGACCGACACCGGACAGGATGTTCGAGCTGTCCTCGTCCGGCAACGTTCCGGTTGACCTGGACGCCGGGGAGTACACGGACGAGGAGTACGAGGAGCTCCTGGCGATGTACGAGGACACCCTGCACGACATCGTGGAAGGGGAAATCGTAAAGGCGACAGTGCTCCGAAAGACCGACAATGCCGTGATTCTCGACGTCGGGTTCAAGTCGGAGGGTTCGGTCCCGCTGGACGAGTTCAGGAACCCCGAGACGATCCAGGACGGAGACGAGGTCGAGGTGTTTCTCGAAAGCCTCGAGGACTCCGAAGGGGTCGTGGTCCTGTCGAAAAAGAAAGCCGACTTCCTGCGTGTGTGGGAGAAGATCAAGGACGCGTACGATAACGACCGTCCTGTTCCCGGTGTACTGAAGCGGAAGATCAAAGGCGGCGTGACAGTCGACCTGATGGGAGTCGACGCATTCCTTCCCGGCTCGCAGATCGCGCTCCGGCGTGTGCCCAATGTCGACGATCTGATCGGCAACGAGTACGACTTCATGATCCTGAAGCTCAACAAGAGACGCAGGAACATCGTCGTATCGCGGCGGGTGATCCTCGAGTCGGAACGCGCCGACAAGCGTGAGCTGCTGAAGACAGAGCTGGAGGTCGGACAGGTCCGCACGGGCGTGGTAAAGAACATAACGGACTTCGGAGCCTTCATCGACCTGGGCGGCATGGATGGCCTGCTCCACATCACCGACATGTCCTGGGGTCGGATTGGACACCCGTCGGAGATCACGGCGATCGGCGAGGAGCTCGAGGTCAAGATTCTCGACATCGACTGGGATCGCGAGCGGATCTCGCTGGGCCTCAAACAGCTCATGGCGTATCCATGGGAGGACGTGGCGGCCAAGTATCCGGTCGGAAGCCGGGTGCGGGGACGCGTCGTGTCCATCACGAACTACGGTGCGTTCATCGAACTCGAGAAGGGGGTCGAGGGCCTGGTCCACATCTCCGAGATGAGCTGGACGCGGAACGTCCGACATCCCTCGCAGCTCCTGTCGATCAGTGACGAGATCCAGTGTGTCGTTCTGAGGGTCGATGAAGAGGAGAAAAAGATCTCGCTCGGAATGAAGCAGACCGAGGAGGATCCCTGGCTCGCCCTTCCGGCGAAGTTCCCCCCCGGCACGAAGATCAAGGGTATTGTACGCAACCTCACCTCGTTCGGTGCGTTCGTAGAGGTGGAGGTCGGAATCGATGGGCTGGTCCACATCTCGGACATGAGCTGGACACGGCGAGTGCAGCACCCTTCCGAAGTGGTCAAGAAGGGCGAAGAGGTCGAGGTCGTCGTCCTGAACATCGATCCGGATCAAAAACGGATTTCGCTGGGTCTCAAACAGGTCGAAGACGATCCGTGGTACGAGCTCGCGAAGGAATACGAGCCAGGGTCCGAGTGGAGCGGGACGATCGTCCGTCTTCTCGACAAGGGAGTCGTTGTCGACCTCGGAAAGGAGATCGAGGGATTCGTCCCGATCAGCCAGCTCGGAGTCGAGGAGGAGCTCGAGGATCCGTCCGAGCGTTTTTACGAGGGGGACCCGCTTGAGTTGAAGGTGATCGAGTCGGATCCGATCAACCGGAGGATCGTCCTTTCGGTCACATCGATTCCCGAGCCGCCCCCGCGGCCCGTCGTCGAGGTCGTGGAAGAACCGGTTGAAGACACGGGAGAGGTGGGAGATGTCGAGCCCGCCGCAGATGACACGGAAGATTCTGCTGCCGAGGCCGAGGAATTGGAAGAGGCCGAAGAGTCTGAAGTAGTAGAGGAGGCCGAGGAGGAAGCTGCCGAGGTCGAGGATGTGGAAGAGGTGGAGGAGGCTGAAGAGTCGGCTGAGGATGAAGATGAAGTCGCCGAGGCACCGGCTGAGGACGCCTCCAATGAGGATGACGAGGAAGAGAAGGAGAAGGAATCCTGAGGTTCTCGAGCATTCCAGGCCAATTGGAAACTGAGTGGAAGGGTTCGGCCGACTTGGTCGGACCCTTCCGCGCATGGGGTCGCAGGGCGACGGCGGTGGCGCTGCTGGGTACGGCCGCGTGGCTTGCCGGCTGCGCTTCGGGCCGTGGGGATACGCGTGCCGATCCGGCCACGGTTCCGGGCGGCGGGGTGACCGGCAGCAAGTCGGGAAACTCGACGCTTGAGACGGATCGTTCGGTTGCTGCGGATTTGGCCCGGGCTTCTGTTTCGGCGGGCCACTGGGATCGGGCGTGGCAGCTCGCGGATTCGGTGGCGCCGGAAGGCGGCGGTCGGTCGTTGTCAGACGGCGATGCCGTGGCCTTCGCAGGCGTCCTGTCAGACCTGGGAAGGGAAGACCGGGCCGCAACGCTCCTCTTGGCATATTCTGGTGCGATCTCGAGCGAGGCTGGAGTCCGGGAGCTGCGAAGGGCTGCGGCGGGAATGTCAGTGGGGGAGCTGGAGAGTCTCGAACGGAGCTTTCCGACGCGCCCCGGCGAGCAGCGTGCGGGAGGTGTGATCGGCGCGGAACTGGCGAGAGCGTATGCGCTCGCGGGCATGGAAGAGGATGCTCTTCGTGTCGCCCACAGCTGGCGTGACGAGGAGATCGATTCGGAGGATCGCGGGACGGTCGAACAGGTGCTCGACGGTGAAATTCAACCGCTTTCGGAGCCCGTAACTATCGGCGTGATCCTCTCGCTGACGGGCAGGTTCGCACAGGTCGGGGAAGACCTGCAGGACGGAATTCTCCTGGCGCTCGCGGAATATGACTCCGAATCGTTTGCCGGGCAGGCAATCGATCTCGTCGTGCTGGATGACGGGTCCGACGCCACCCGGGCGGGCACGCTGCTGGGTGACCTCGAGGTGCGGGGCGTGGCCGCGGTGATCGGTCCGATCCGCTCCGAGGCCCTGGGCGATGCGGCTGCCAGCCGGAGCACCGCCGGGCTCGTGATCGTGAGCCCGACGGCGACACGGGACTCGGGCACTGGCCCGAACGCGTATTCACTGTGGGAGCGGGGCCGGCGGCAGTCGGCGATCGGAGCTGCGCTCGGCCGGTGGTTCCCGGAGCGAATGGGCCTGTTCCGGCTCGGCGCCCTGTACCCGGCTGACGAAGGAGGAAGAGCCGGATTCCGGGCATTCGAATCGGCGGCGTTGGAATCGGGCGCGACAATCGTGGGGGCCCGGGAGTACGAGCCGGATTCGACTACGTTCGAGACACCGATCAGGGAGGTTCACGACTCCGACCCGGAGGGTGTGCTCGTCCTTGCCGACGATTCCGGGACCGTCCTCCAGATCGCTCCACAGCTCCCGTATTTCGGGTTGAGGAGCCGGATTATTGCCGGCGGAGAGGCCTGGTCCGAGCCCGCTGTCTTGCGGCGTCTCGAGCCGGCGTTTGCCGACTTCAGGGTGGTAGCCACGTTTATGGACAGGGGCGAATCCGGCACGGAGTGGACGCGCTATGTGGCGTTGTACGAGCGCGAATTCCGACGGATGGTGCCGGACAATCTGCTGCCCGCGCTGGGATATGATGCGATGCGGTTCGTGCTTACGGGGATGGATCGAGAAACCCTCGGTCGTCCGGGTGCGGTCGCCCGGTCCATTGCCGACGCCGGCGGCGTGGACGGAGCCACCGGGAGGATTCGAATTGCAGAGTCTGGTCTTCCCCTGCGTGAGGTAGATGTACGAATGCTCCTGGACGGGCGGCTGGTAGAGGTCGATCCGGACGCCCTCTCAGTCTGGGCTGAAGAAGCTCGGGCGCAGGAGGAACTGATGCAGGAACTGGAAGAAGAGGAAGAAAAGCGAAAGGCTGCGCGCGCCGCGGAGCGACAATGAACACAAGAGACAAGCTTGAACGGCTTAGGGAACTCCGACTGCTGACCCTGGAGGGAGGCGGCACGGAGCGGATGAAGCGGCAACATGATCGAGGCAAGCTCGGTGCACGGGAGCGGCTCGACGTGCTCCTCGATCCGGGATCATTCGTCGAACTGGATCGATTCGTCGAGCACCGGTCCACTGAATTCGGGCTCGACCGGCAGCGGATCCCCGGAGACGGTGTCGTGACAGGGTACGGCACCGTTGACGGGCGAACGGTCTACGTGTTCAGCCAGGACTTCACCGTGTTCGGTGGCTCGTTGTCCGAGGCGCACGCCGAGAAGATCTGCAAGGTGGTAGATCTCGCGATTCGAAACGGATCTCCGGTGGTCGGCCTGAACGATTCCGGAGGTGCTCGGATCCAGGAGGGAGTCGCGTCGCTCGGCGGATATGCCGAGCTGTTCTGGAGAAACACGATGGCCTCCGGCGTCGTTCCCCAGATCAGCGCCATCCTGGGCCCGTGCGCGGGCGGTGCCGTCTACTCTCCCGCGATCACGGACTTCGTGTTCATGGTCCAGGGAATCAGCCACATGTTCGTCACCGGGCCCAACGTGGTGAAAACGGTTACGCACGAGGATGTGAGCTTCGAGGAGCTGGGCGGCGCGCGCGTCCACGCGACGACCTCCGGCGTAGCGCATTTTTCCCGGCCCACCGAAATCGATTGTCTCCAGGCGATCCGGGAGCTCCTTTCCTATCTGCCGGCGAACAACACAGAGCCTCCGCCGGTCCGGGAGACGGACGACCCGATCGATCGTGCTGACGAAGGCTTGCTCGATGTCGTGCCCGACGTGCCGACTCAGCCGTACGACATGCACGACGTGATCGGTCCAATCGTTGATGATGGAGGCTTCCTCGAGGTTCACGCGGGCTGGGCTGCCAACCTGATCACGGGGTTTGGGCGTCTCGGGGGACGTCCCGTCGGGGTGATCGCGAATCAGCCGGCTGTCCTGGCAGGAGTTCTCGACATCGACGCGAGCCGGAAGGGGGCCCGGTTCGTCCGGTTCTGCGACGCATTCAACATCCCGCTCGTGACTTTCGAAGATGTGCCGGGGTTCCTTCCAGGGGTGGCCCAGGAGCATGGAGGAATCATCGTCCACGGGGCCAAACTCCTGTTCGCATACTGCGAGGCGACGGTCCCGAAGCTGACCGTGATCACGCGGAAGGCATACGGCGGCGCATACGACGTCATGTCGTCGAAGCACATCCGGGGAGATCTGAACCTGGCCTGGCCGACGGCCGAGATCGCGGTCATGGGGCCGAAGGGGGCCGTCGAGATCCTCTACCGGAAGGAAATCGGCGAGGCGGACGACCCGGCAGCACTTACGGCCGAGCTCGAGGAGGAATTCCGTGAGAAGTTCGCGCATCCGTATCTCGCAGCCCGTCGCGGATTCGTCGATGACGTGATCGATCCTCGAGAGACCCGGGCACGCTTGATTTCCGGTCTCCAGATGCTCGCCAACAAGCGCGACCGCAATCCACCGCGGAAACACGG
>PVMS01125490.1_pt1 | contig 10776 bp, 11 predicted proteins | sample 1853461 | NCBI WGS metagenome assembly PVMS01 (sample SAMN08582032, study PRJNA380276) | Marine sediment metagenome, whole genome shotgun sequencing project. | isolation source: ocean sediment barecode stripped | collected 2017
ATGCAATTTGTACGACTCTGGAATTGGCAAGCTTGATTTTATCATCAATAATGTTGTTCTTGCAATATTAATGTCATTAGTGCAACATAAGCTTTTGTTTGCAATTTTTATCCAGAATGCTAAGGAGAACAGGATGATAGATTTCATTTTTATGTTAACCCACGGTGACAAAACCGTTACAAACTGTATTGAAATATTCGATCAAATTAAAGATTCCGGTGTTTCTCATATCGGCTTTAAAGATATAGGCGTCGATATAGAAACCCTTGCCAACCTGTCTGCACGTATCAAAGCCAGTGGGGCAACCTCTTATATGGAAGTTGTAAGTACCACACCGGAGAGTGTGCACGACTCCATCAACACTGCGGCCGATATCGGTATCGACAGGGTGCTCGGCGGCCAGGACGTGGAAATTGCCTTAAACGCTCTGAATGGAACCGGGGCAACCTACTATCCTTTCTGTGGCCGGCCGGTTGGCCACCCAACCATTCTGGAAGGCAGTGCCGAAGAGATAGAAGCCGATTGTGCACGGTTTCGTGCTGCCGGTTGTCCGGGTGTTGACTTGCTGGCCTATCGGGCGAATGAGGCCGATCCACTGGATTTGATAAAGGCTGCCCGAGCCGGACTGGACGACGGTTATCTGATTGTCGCTGGCAGTATCGATTCACCGCAGCGCATCCGTGCTATTGCCGAAGCAGGCGCTGATGCATTCACCATTGGTACTGCAGTCTTTGATAATGTGTTCGCTTCCGGGGGAAATTCCGTTTCCTATCAATGCAGGGAAATTTTAAAAGCCTGTGAAACAGTGGGCTAATCCCCGGCGGGTGGAAAACTACGTAATATTCAAGGAGCCTCTGAGCTAATGCCCTGCCGGAGTCCGATAATAGTGAGTCGATAAAGCGCATGGATGTCATTGCCAGTGTTGTTAACGGGGCATACATTGATCCGGACAACGACGGAAAGGTAACGCTGTCCGTACCAACCCGGAGTGTTGTCATCGCGGACAGCCTGCTGGGTATGGAGGCAGAAATTGTTGCGGCACTTGATCTTGAGCCACCATTCGCCGTAGTCAGCGATCCCGACACCCATGCAGTGATGGGCGAGAGAATCGAACTCGCAATCAGCAGTCTGGGTCAGGTTATCAAGGTTCTGCTTGGTAAAAATCCCCATGCCGATATGCAGACTGTCGAAGCAGTAATGACGGAAACACGGAACGCCGGCACATTGATTGCGGTTGGTTCTGGAACGATCAACGATCTGTGTAAATTTGCTGCCGCAAGGCAGGGCAAGGATTGCGTTGTTTTTGCCACCGCGCCGTCCATGAATGGCTATACGTCAGTTAATGCTGCGATCACCGAACACGGTCATAAAAAATCCCTGCCCGCGCTTGCACCCTGTGGCGTGTTTATGGATCTTGAAGTGCTGGCAGCTGCACCGAAACGCATGATTCAGTCTGGTCTCGGTGATTCTATTTGCCGGGCGACAGCCCAGGTTGACTGGTTGCTGTCACATCTGCTTTTTGATAGTGAATACCGCGAAGCACCCTTCCAGCTTCTGGCCGAAGATGAGAAGATATTGCTGGCCGAACCGGAAGCCCTTGTTTCGGGAGATCTTGATGCGATGGGTCGGCTGGCCCGAACCCTGGTACTTTCCGGCATGGGCATGTCAGTGTGTGGTGGAAGCTATCCAGCCAGCCAGGGGGAACATCTTATCAGTCACTACATAGACATGATGCACCCAACTGATTGGGAGGAGGCCTTTCATGGTGAGCAAATCGCCGTGACAACCTGTGTTATGGCCCGTTTACAGCAACAGGTATTGCTCGGTCCACCCCCCCGGGTATCATCGACTAAAGCGACTAAACAATCTATTCTTTCCCACTTCAGCAATGAGACAGGTGTTGCTGCTGGAACGAATTTGACAAGAAACGTCTGAATCAGGAGAGTGCGCATCAACTGAACGCACGCATTGAACAATCCTGGCCCGATATCCGCGAGAAACTCATGAATCTCGTTATTGCACCAGAGTCCCTGATGTCCATTCTTCACCGCGCGGGTGCGCCGGTTAATTATAACGACATTAATCTTGACAGAAGCTTCTTCCTAAATGCGATCAAACATGCTCGGGAAATTCGTAATCGCTATACATTTCTTGATCTCGCATCCGATGCTGGTATGATGAATCCAAAAGAGCTTGTTTGATGAATCCATGCTGCGGTTGAATGAATGTGCTGTCGATACACTGCGTCAAATCAAGGTAGTTTTGTGTGATATAGACGACACCCTGACCTGGCAGGGAAAACTGCCGGCCGTTGCTTATGCAGCACTGGAAAACCTCCAGGCAGTTGGGCTGATTGTAGTACCGATTACCGGTCGGCCGGCCGGCTGGAGTGATCACATCGCCCGCATGTGGCCGGTCGATGGCGTGGTCGGGGAAAACGGTGCATTTTATTTTTATTATGACCAGGCAAACCATAAGATGGTGCGCAAATACTGGCGAAATGCCCAGCAGCGCCTGGATGATCGTGTCCGTCTTGGCCGGATTGGCGAGCGCGTCCTCAAAGAAGTGCCTGGTGCGGCCATTGCTGCCGACCAGGGCTATCGCGAATCCGATCTGGCCATTGATTTCTGTGAAGATGTTGAACCTTTATCGATGAGCCAGGTTGAGCGTATTGTCGATATTTTCAAGGCTGAAAACGCGGTGGCTAAAATCAGCTCGATCCATGTCAACGGCTGGTATGGTGAATACGACAAACTTTCCATGACCCGAAAAATGCTCAAGGATATTTTTAATATAGATATTGATGCCGATCCTGCGACAATTGCCTTCGTTGGCGATTCTCCCAACGATGCACCGATGTTCGATTTCTTTCCCAATGCCGTCGGCGTTTCAAACGTCAGGGACTTTGCCGATTCTCTGGAATCTCTGCCTGCATGGGTGACAGAAAAGCCCGGTGGCGCCGGTTTCACGGAATTCGCCGATGCGCTTATTGAGGCCAGGAAATAGTGGCCGAACGTCTGCCAAAAATTATACGCCAGGAACGTATTCTTAATCACCTGGGAAGTGAGGTCACTGTGCGCATACTGTCGCTGGCCAGGCAGTTCGGTGTTACCACTGAAACCATCCGCCGCGATATAGACGAATTAGCCCAAAACGGCTTGGTTAGTCGTACATACGGGGGTGCGGCCAGTAAATCGCTGACCACAGAACCCAACATTCACCAGCGTCGGCGAGACAATTTAACTGAACGAGAGCGTGTCGCCTGTCATGCTGCTACCTTGATAGAGCCAGGCGATGTGTTAATGATCGATTCTGGTTCGACTACCAGCCATTTTGCCAGAGCATTGTCAGCCCGTATGATTCAGGTTACGGTGTTGACAAACTGCATTCACGTCGCCCAGGGACTTGGTGGAATCCCGGATGTTCAGGTAATAATTTGTCCAGGCAACTATCGATACTCCGAAAACGGAGTTTACGGCCATCAGACGACCTCTTTTCTTGGATCTTTCCAGGCAAACAAGGCAATCATCGGTGCCGGCGGAATCACTGAAATTAACATCACGGATGCTGATGCTGAAGCCAGTTGGGTGAAGCGCAAGATGATAGCCCAATCCGAGAGAACGCTGCTTTTACTCGATCATGGTAAGTTTGGTAAACGTATGTTTGACAATGTTTGCGCTTTAAGTGACATCAATGACTTGATCGTCGATGCCAAACCATCGCGTAAAATTAGTCAAGCACTGACGATCGCTTCTGTAAAGCTGCATATTGCAAAATAATATCTCGCAGGAAAATGATTATCGGAGTAGACATCGGCACCCAGAGTCTTAAGGTGGTTATCACCGATCATAGTCTGCGTGTACTAAGTGAAGCAGCAACGGCCTATCAGCCCTCTTATCCGAAACCGGGCTGGGCTGAACAGGAACCGGCAGTGTGGGAAAATGCACTGGCACCGGCCATTGCTCGTGCCCTTGGTGCTGCCGGGATAAAGCCAGGTGATATTGCCGCTATTGGTATTGGAGGACAATTGGACGGGTGTATTTGTGTCAATAAAAAGGGACAACCCGTTCACCCCTGCCTGATCTGGATGGATCGCCGTGCGACAAATCAGATTGCCGGACTCCCGGTCGATGAAGTCCGCAAACGCTCGGGTATTGTTCTTGATCCCAGCCACATGGCTGCCAAAATCCGCTGGCTGAAGGACAATCTGGAAAATATTGGCGAAGATTTTCTATTTCATGTCCCAGTGTCATATCTGGTTCACCGCCTTACGGGTGTGGCTGTTATGGATCACGCCCATGCCTCGACTTCTATGCTTTATTCTCTTGCAGACAAGGCTTTTGATCCAACGCTTCTTGATTTATTCGGGATCGGGGAGCATGAACTTCCGGCAATTGCCAATGCAGTCGACGTTGCGGGTGCCCTCAGCCCTCAAGGGGCAAAACTTACCGGTCTGCACCCGGGTATTCCCGTGGCGGTCGGAACCGGAGATGATTTTTCAACACCACTTGGCGCCGGTATCGTGCAGCCTGGCCGCGTTACCTGCGTTCTCGGAACCGCTGAAGTGGTCGGCGCTCTTCATCCGGATCCCGTGATTGATGATAGCGGACTGGTAGAAACACACGCTTACGCGGGAAACACATTCTTTATTGAAAACCCGGGCTGGCTTTCAGGAGGGACCCTGGAGTGGTTCAGGGAAACTTTCAGGCTGGTTGACTTTGCCGAGCTTGACGCACTGGCGGACCCGGTTTCCCCTGGAGCAGAAGGCCTGACCTTCCTGCCAGCTCTCAGCGGAACCATGGCCCCGGAGTGGATTTCGTCGGCCAGAGGGTGTTTCTATGGGCTGACCCCGGCGCACGCAAGTGGACACATGGCGCGCGCTGTTCTTGAAGGCACCGCTTTTGCCATGCGTGATGTTATAGAACAACTTAATAAAATGGCTGTTGAAACACGATCAATCCTGATTCTGGGCGGTGGGGCAAAAAGTCGTACATGGGCCAAAATCAGGGCCGATCTGACAGGGTTGCCTGTTGAAATACCCTGTACCACCGATACTGCCCCGATCGGCAGCGCTATGCTGGGGTCTGTCGCAGCCGGAATACAACCAGATCTTATATCGGCTGCCAATCTTGTCGGTGGAATTAGCGAAACGATTATGCCAGACAGCGATACCAGGCTTGCCTATGATGAGGCGTATGGAAACTATCAAAAACTGTTCAACTGCCTGCGCCCAATGTTTGAAATAGGCGGCGGTAATCTGTAATTCTCAGAAGGGACATTGATGCAGATTTTTTAAACTCGCGTCCGCGACCTAATTGGTTATTTTGGTAGACCCGCCTTGCGAAGGCCTTTTATATAGCGCTGCAACTCGACCGGGTCGGCGTAGGGTTCCGTCCTGGCCCACTCCCTTATTGAAAAGTCCGGATTAACCATTATGTACCCCTCCCCCGCAGAGCGCGCTTCATCCAGGCGATCCAGGTACGCATACACAGCGGCCAGGAGTCGGCGAGATTGATCCGGGGAGGTCATTCGCTGGAGAGCCTCCAGCGCATCCTCATAACGTCCGAGGTGAAAACAGGCAAATCCAAGATGCCACCAATACAAATCGGGGCAGTTTGGGTTCAAGCGAATGGCGCGCCGACAGCGTTCCAGCGCCAGTTCCACGCGCCCGCAGTAAACCAGGTGCTCCGAACTGACTACGAGCAAATTTGCATCATTTGGATTGATATGGAGGGCACGCTCAAACTCAGCGAGACTCTGAGCATGTTTCCCCTGGAAACTGTACAACTGGCCCAACACCCAATGTCCCAGATAATCATTCTGATCCAGGCGTACCGAATGGAGCGCCAGATCAAGTGTTTTCTGTTCGATGCTCTTGAAGGACGTAGTAAGAAAAAGTTTGAAACGCAGGAAATGGAGTGAGGCCAGTCCGGAATAGGCGCGGGCGAAGTCCGGGTCAAGGTCAATTGCCTTCTGGTAAAGTATCTGCGCCTGGTTAAAACCCGAATCACTGGGTCGGTAAAAATACTCCCTCGCCTGCAGATAACAATCGTATGCGGTTTGGTTGGTGGTTGCATATTCTATGCTACGTTTGCGCACAGATTTCTCGACGGCGCTATCTCTGGCCCCAAGCGCGTGGATAATCGAACCGACCACCTCGTCCTGGACGGCAAATATATCGTCGAAATCTCTATCATAACTTTCAGCCCATAGATGCCGGTCACTCTCGGCGTCAATCAGCTGAGCCGTTATTCGGATATGCGAGCCGGTCTTGCGCACGGTGCCCTCCAGCACGTACTGTGCTCCCAAATCCCTGCTGATGTCCCTGATCCGGGCGGCTTTTCCCTTGTAGGTAAAGGTTGAGTTTCGTGAGATGACGGAAAGGTAAGGATTCTTTGCCAGACCAGTGATGATGTCTTCAGTTATGCCATCGGCGAAATATTCCTGCCCCTGACTATCAGACAGATTTGCAAATGGCAAAACTGCCAATGATGGTGTCTCTGTTGACAGCGGGAGTTCTGGTGCAGAAATTGTAGTTCGGTCAACTTTTTGTACCCCACCAAGAAATCGATAGCCACGACCGTGAACCGTCTCGATATACTCGGGATGCCTGGGGTCGTCACCAAGGGCCATGCGTAAATCGTGTACATACCCTTTGATCAGGCCCTCCGAAACGCACAGATCACTCCAGACCGCGTCAAGGATTTCATTTTTGGTCAGCAGGCGATTTGGGTTATTAACGAATAACTTTAGCAATTGAAATGCCTTGTTACTTATAGGAACAGGGCTTTTATCCAGCCACAGCCGCTCATCTACGGTGTCAAGCCTGTATTCCGGCTCCTGAACATCAACCATGGGTAATCCAGATGGATGTCTGCACCACAGAGCACCGAAATTCTTCTACATAACCGGCGTGGCCCAAATTCCACGAAAATTCCACCGTTACTCCACTTTTGCTGTGCTCGTTAAATGGATAATAGCAAACTATATTCAGGTTTTCGATGAGGTTCAGGAGCAATGATAAAATTATTACTTCAGCTAAATTCCTTGATCATGTTGAATATTTTCAGTGTGATCGTAGCCCATGCGGATATTATGGGTGCGCAAGTGGTCCTGGCTGATCGATGGGAAAAGCAAATAGCGGGGAGCATACTGCGTCTACAAGTGATTTTTGCTGTTTTGTTTTGGGTTGGAGTCCTCATTACCCAGGGCGTGCAGGCCAATGACTTATCAGGCTCGGACGATCCGGCCCTCCAGGCCGCAATTGAAGTCTGGCTCGAGGATGATGATGAGAACAGCCTTCCAGTCATCGCAAACCTGGCTGGCGAGGGAAACATCGCAGCCAGATTACTGCTTGCCCGAATTGAGGATACAGATCGAGCACCCAGCGATTACGTAAGCAGCCTGTCGCGCACGGAAAGGGTAAACCTGTTTCGTTCTACCTCTGGGAAAGGGGTGTTCCGACCCTCCTGGTTGAAGTCAGAAATGCTGGCAGGCAATAAAATTGCCTCTGCATTCCTGAAAAGCTCGGCTCTCGAAGTGAATATCGACGCAATTCGACACTATATGAAATTGGCGAGCCCGAAGCGACTTATGACCTGATCAGGCAGGTTGCGGGGAACGGCTCGCAGAACGAGAAAGAAGAACTTGCCGAATTTCTCCCGGAGAAATCAGAACTGGCGCCATATCTTCGAGCACTCCAAACCGATGCAACGAATTTTACCCCCGGGCATGCCGCCCTCCAACAGATTATGGGTGAGGGTGAAGCCAATCAACCTGAAGATATACTTCCGGGTTCTGAACAGGACACGCGCGCCGCCGCGATCTTCGTCGAATTTGGCTATCAAACCGGTGTCCAGAGCATTGACTTCGATCGAACCAACAGTTATTTCGATGACTTGGCAAGCTGGATTGAAGCCACGCCGACCACTGCACCGATTACAACCCTTTGTCACCAGTATTGCGATAATGGGAATATCCAATCCTGCACCATCACGGCATTTGGAATTGTTGGCGGTTATTACAAGGCCATCAAATTTGACAGTCCTGTCCAGACATTAATCAAACAATCCAGATACACAACGAGCGACCGCGCGGTTGGCATGGTATTGCGTCGAATTTCTTTCGCTAAAACCTCGGCCGGGAATCCCTTGATTTCCAGCAGTGATCTCCGTGAGAAAAGCGTATGCCTCGAAAAGGCTGTTGCCGAGGTTAGGGCTCTTAGGAATTGACCATATAAAAGGGCCCTATTTATGCGTATGATATAGAAAGCTCCTGCTTCGGGAATCAGGTGATCGACTATATTGACATCGTACAGCTTGCCGTCGGAGATATGGATAAAGCGCACGCAATGGCTCGTCTGATAGCGATGCACAATTTGATGAAATGTCTTCTCATGACAGAAAGTACATGACTTGTGCGAAAAGAGGCTTGCCGCTGTACATACACCCCTCCGGTTAGATTAAAACCAAAAGGGTTATACACTGGTAGTTCGCATTCAAATCGGGGACACTCCATATCGCTTTTAAATGATTGTTAATGCTATGGTTTTCTTGATTTATTACGTCTTTAACCAGGCGCCTAGTGATGAGTAATAAATTAGATCGCCCTGAAATTGCAGAGATACTTGAGCAGTATTTTTCTGGCCGTAATTTTGATTATTCCAAAATTGAAAGCGGGTCTTCAAATTCCACCTACCGAATTAGTCTGAATGAACAAACCTATGTTCTTACTATTTTCGAAAGTAATAATTCCGATCATGTCGCCGACTTAGCCCAGATATTAAAACAACTGGAGGAACGCGGCATAAAATCCAGCCGCGTGGTTGCTACGATGGATGGCAGGTTGTATTCGGTATTCAACGGCAAGCCAATTTTATTAAAGGAATTTATTGCAGGGGAGGAATTAACCCATGCTGCAATGACGGACTCGATCGCTTTAGATATTGGCAGAGAGTTAGCCAGGCTTCATGGAGCAGACAGATTTAATTCGCGAAGAGAAACGCATCATTATGGACTTGATCTTTTTGAAGGTATTGCGGCGGAGCTACCCAGGGGTAAATTTAGAGACTGGTTTTTGACCGAATATGAACGCTTGTTTGGCGAATTCCCCGCAGGTTTACCAATGGGATTTGTTCATTCAGATGTGTTTCCAAACAATGTAATCATTGAGGATGGCCAGTTTAAATGCTTGCTGGATTTTGAATACCTCAGTTATTTCCCGCTCGTCTTTGACCTTGCCTGCGGAATTGTCGGCCTCGCCTGGCAAGATGACGCATTAAACGTAAACTTTTCAAGAAGCCTGATTCGTGGATACGAAATGGAAAGACAGTTGGGGTTGGAAGAGAGGAACAGCCTGGATTATTTTTGTCAGTATATTGCCTTGTTCTTCGCAGGCTGGCGATATCGCCAATTTAATATCGTTTTCCCGAATCCCGAACGTGCCCAGGATTATATTGTCATGATAGATATTGTAGAGACCTTTAAAAACGAACCTCCGTGCCTGGAGTAATAGATCCTGACTACATAACGACTGCATGCGTTTGTTATGCGGTGGTTTAACCATCTAATTTTCGTTGGTAGGTCTTAATATTAACAAATTGTCGGCCCTTTCAACCCTCATCGCAAATTGAAAACAGTCAATCTCTAGCGCATGTTCCAATTCAGCCTCTGGAAAATGGTAACTCTCTGTATTTAAAAATTTTGCAGCGGCCCGCGACTTCAAAAATCGATTGTAAATATCTGTAACAACAATCGGAGATTTCAAAAGCAGACTAGTGATGTAGTCTGCGCATGCGGAGTCTTCTTCACCACCACCTTTTGATCGCACACCAGTTTCTACAAACGTGACAACGTCTGGATTGAGCGCCTTGACGTAGTGCGCTGTGGAAGTAGCGACGCATAAACTTGTTACGAAAAGATGGTTGGCTCGTTTTGAGAGAACAACTCCTTCTGTTCCAGCTGTTGTTCTCAGGACCAGGCGCTGATTACTCAGGTCCAGATTTTCAATTGTTGACGGAGAGTTAGGCAAATCAAATCCATCAATGGGCAAGCCGTTAACCTCTCCGACGAGCAAATTATTCGCATCTCGTTCTCGAAGTTCAAAGGCTTCCTCTATTGTGGATACAAGAATGATTTCCTTTGCGCCTCGGTCAAACGCATATGCAGTCGTCGTGAATGCGCGTAGTACATCAACAACCACTACAACCCCCTCGGCTTTATGGCATGTTTGTTAGGTTGTTTTACGTATTTCGATTGGAAAGTTCGCTATGTTTTGTGTTACGTCGCATAGCCGTTTATTTTACAGTTTCTCTGTGAACTGAGATAGGCAGTTTTTCTGTTAACCAGATAAACAGTTCTGTATAATTCGGGACAGATTTGCTGGTTTTCGGCATATTCAATTGATTCATCTCAATGGCCACGGAGGGTTCATAATGTCAGGAATAAGCACAGATTCGCATCAGAATGCTGTCAATAGATTTAAAGAAAAAACAGTGTCGGATTTTAAGCAAATTGTGAATTTAATTTAAATTGCCTGTTATTTAATCCCTCCGGCGCCATTTGTGCGTATATTCGGCGCTTTCAAATTTTAAAAAGTTATTTTGCACGCCTTGATAAAGCTCTTCATGAGCACAACGTCACTGTATATTGCAACCGTAGCGATATGGGGGTCGTCCTGGTATGTTATTAAACTGCAGTTGAGTGAAGTGCCTGCTGAAGTCTCAATATTTTATCGATTTGCACTTGCAGCATTAATACTTCAGCTGTTTTGTCGAAT
>PVMS01172643.1_pt1 | contig 10776 bp, 14 predicted proteins | sample 1853461 | NCBI WGS metagenome assembly PVMS01 (sample SAMN08582032, study PRJNA380276) | Marine sediment metagenome, whole genome shotgun sequencing project. | isolation source: ocean sediment barecode stripped | collected 2017
AATCGATGAACTTTAGGGTTTGCGCAAAAATAAATTCGCAAATTTTAAGTGTTGAGGCGCCTGCCTGGCAAGGCGTGAAAGTGCAGGAATATCTGGCATATTCCGAGCTTTCGCAACGCAGCCAGGCGGGATGCATCGGCGCTTAAAATGTGAAGTTATTTTTGCGCGAGCCCTAAATATTTTATTGGCCAAGGAGAGTGACAGATGGACGGAAGGGACCGCAGGGATATACGCCCCGGATTAACGGTTGATATTGTCCTGAAAAAGGACCAGCGCTCCGGGAAACTGACACGGGGAGTTGTCGGGGATATCCTGACAAAATCCGCCCACCATCCCCACGGCATCAAGGTGCGGCTGATCGACGGGCAGGTGGGACGGGTGAAGAAAATTTTCAAATAATTAGGACGCCGGCGGAAGATTAAAATGACCCACTGCCTGCAGACTCTCGTAATTAATCTCATAAAGGGATTCAATGATCCTTTCATAAAAAAAGACGTCCGTCATTAATTGACCTCCGTAAAGCAGGTCCACTAAACTTTCAGCCGGTATGCTGTTAAAACAATCCTGGCAGATGAAATAATCTTCAAATATGTAGATCTGTCCGCCACCGGCATAGACCTTTCTAAGACCGGCCCGGGTGGCCAAATGGGCACAGCTGACCCAGGTTTTGGGTGCGTTGGTGTCATTTCCGGGGCTGTTTGCCATTCGGGCACAATCACGATTACTCTCAACTATCGGGGTAATTATATTATCTGCAAATTGCCGGTCCGTCATCGGGCGGCCGGATCTAATTAATTCTGCGAGATCACCTGTGTTCAGGATGTTGTCATAACAGGTCTCACAAAAGCATTTACCCAGTACGATGGTAATCAGGCCCGAAGCCAAACAGTAATTATATACCAGATCCGCTTCAGAAAGATGAGGGCAGGCCAGCCATGTATAAGTCCTGGAATCTTTTGCTCTAACCGGCTGGGGCAGGCCCAGCGACAGGTTGTCTGTGTAATTTGGTGTACCCGAAGCCACCGCGCCGAGATTCAGTTCGGGTTTATCAATAATGAAAAAGGATTTTTCGGTTTTATCTACTTCAGCTCCCATAAACATTCGCTCCATTCTCTTTGCAGTAACCGTTCAGAGATTCAAGGTTCACATAAAATTTGAACCGTTAATTATAGCCGTCCCGTTTCACAATTATATAGCAAAATTCGCACCAAACTATAAAACTTTCCAATTTTCGTTAATTTTCAGGTGATTACTGAAAATTATAAAATCTCAAAACCCCTAGGGTGCCAATATATTGAATACAAATGTCAAAAACATTAACATCAATTGCAATCCAGCAGCATTTTCTTATAAGAATAATTGACAACGTTTCAAATATGCAAGATATTCAGATTATAGCGGTTGTCATAAACATGTTCTGTTTGCCAGGTTTGCTAACAGGAGAAAACATAGTGTGTCACAGCCTGAAATTATTACAAACATGACAACCTCTATCGGAACGTTATTCTGACAAACGCTCTATCAGAGAGGAGATCCGGCAATGGGAGTTAAAAAAGATCGCGATGTGGAAAGGAAATCGAAAATGTATTCCGTGATGATCCGAATTGGCAATACCCGTAAAATCAAACGGGAGGTATTTGAAGATTCTGCCGAGGCGGAAGCCTATTTTAATAAACTTTGTGAGCGCCGAACAGATTACCCCGCTTCCGTGGTGCTGGCAGAAAGGATTTTGGTAAGAAAAAAGTTTCGAATCGACAAGAACTGGCAAGGAGATCGTTTTATTACCGATGAAGATTTATGATGACAGGGGAACCATCTTTTCATTCACCGCCTCCTTCTCCGCTTTTATTCATTCCAAATAATTAAGAATAATCCTATGCTCAAGCTGTTCTATTCCTGCAGCTCGACGGAATTGCTAAGTGTCCCGATACCTTCCAGGGTCACATTGACGGTGTCGCCGGGCATGAGATAAACGGGGGGCTTGCGTGTGAATCCAACACCGCTGGGTGTTCCGGTAAGAATCACCGTACCGGGCAGCAGGGTTGCACCGGTTGAAAGAAAGGAGATTAATTCGGCCACGGGGAAAATCATGTCTCCGGTGTTAGCGTCCTGCATGACCTGTCCGTTGAGTTCACAGGTCAAACGGAGATCTTGAGGGTTTTGAAGTTCATCGGCGGTAACCAGCTCCGGCCCCAGAGGGCAGAAAGTGTCAAAGCTCTTGCCACGCACCCACTGGCCGGAGCCCCGGCGTCCCTGCCAGCGTCTGGCGGAGACGTCATTGGCCGCCGTATAGCCGAGCACGTAGCCCAGGGCGTTGGTTGTGCTTACATCCTTTGCCGCCTGTCCGATTACCACCGCCAGTTCCGCCTCGTAATCCACTTCAGGGGGCTGCATGCATGAGGGATGCAGGAAAATGGGATCTGCCGGGTTGGCAACCGATGCCGGATTTTTCATGAACACGATCGGGTATTTCGGGGCCTGCATGCCGGTCTCTTTGGCATGTTGATGGTAGTTGAGACCGATGCCGAAAATAGCCGGGGGCACCACCGGTGCCAGCAGCTTTTTGACGTTACAAATTTTAGCGGTTTCTACCAGTCCGGTGATCAGATCCCCTTCCAGCAGCGTCGCTTGGCCGTTTCCAAAATTCTGGCCGAAATGGTGCTGCCCCGTTTCATCGATAAATCTTATAATACGCATTCGTTATCCTTTCAGGCGCATTCTTTAAAATATGGAATCGATCCACTATACATACCCGTGCTTTGAGCCCGCGCATCGGACAATGGATTCGAGACTGTCGTCTCGATAGCAGGCAATCGCCGGAACGGCAGCGCCCCCGGACATCCGCCGCAGTCGACGCAGGCAATCCAGCGTGGCCTCGACAACCGTTGGTTTGAGCCCGAAACGTTCGGCCAGAACGTCAATAGGGGTTGTGCCGCAATCGGAAATTATTGTCTCAACCTGCTCAACCGTGGGTAGCTTTTTTCCCGCAAGATCTGTCATTACCTGCTTCCTTTTCCTGCATGGCTGGATTCCGCATCGGTTTTAATTTGTAAAGGTGCATCTCCACGCAAAGCCTGATTCCGCATCTATTTGAATTTGTAAAGGTGCATCTCAAATTGATATTTGACGTCCGGACGAGGCCGGCCGGGATACATCGTATACACCATATCGCCCGGCCTTACAAGATAAAGGCTTTATCGTTCTGCGGATTCCAATTTACTTATCACAACATTATCACGCAAAGCCTGATTCCGCATCGGTCTTTATTTTCAAAGGTGCATCTTCATACCAGCGATCCGGGTCGAAATTATAGGTCACCCAGTCACCTCCGCGGTGGTCAGCTCGATTTGAGGACCTTAAGCTTTGCACCTATCAACTGGTTGTGTGAGAGGCGCAGCAAATTTTTAAGCTTGCTCATTAGATAGTGTTCGTACTCGTCCATTTTCCCGTCGACATAAACCATTTTCCACAGCGTTTCAATAATTTCGATTTTTTCGTCTATTGAATAATTTTCATTGATCAGCCTGGCAAATTGCCAGAGGTCGACGCTGTTTTCCAGTTCCCTATCGGCCTCTGCGACCAGCGCGTCGGCATGTTCCCGGGATAAACCGTATTTTTCTTTCATAATTGAAAGAATTGTGTCCATCTCCTCTTCGGTAAACTTTTCGTCTATGCGTGCCATCTCCAGAAAGAGGGCACAGGTTGCGATTCGTACGTCATGCTCCGTATCGCGACCTGAATCCACAGCGCCGCCAGCCGCAGGCCGGTTGAAAAATTGTTTCAGGCTGTCAAGCATCCGAAATTCTCCTTTTTAGGGCTTTGAGAGCACTTCTAAAGATTGTTGGCTCTAAAGGTATTACATTCACCAGTCAGGTGTGATGTTGAGTTTGGTGCCTCCGGCCTCGGCGGTCAATCCGCGGGACGAAACCAGGATGTACAATGAGTGGGAAGCCTGGCCCTCTTTGCGAGACGAAAGATACATTGCATTGGGTGCAGTTTTATCGGCCGCGGTGGCCTGCAGCAGTTTGCCGGTATAATCTCCCCCAAAATCCGATTCCTTGTGCAAGCCCATTATAAGACCCACCGCCCAGGTGGCCGCACCGCCGATGATGGCGCCCGCACTCCAGCTGCTGAGAAAAATTTTGCCATTCTGGCGTCCATTTTTAAAGCTCGCCAGGCCCTCGCCTTTCATGTACTTAACCACAAAACCGCCTTCTCCGGAACTGTACACCATTACCCCCCGTACCGGCTGTTTCTTGATCTGTTCTTTAAACCACGGATCATTATAAGAAGTCTCCAATGCGTTTATCAGCCAACGGACCTTTTCGGGAGGCATTTCTTTTTGGAGCGCCAGATACTTGGTTTTGTTAATGACGGCCTGTTTTGAGTACTCTGCGGCGGCCGCAGGGTTAGAAAAACCAACTCCGATAAGAAATAACACCAACCATGTCGTCAAGCGCCTACACATATTTATCTCCTTTGTTGAATAATTAATTAAATTATCGAAGGCCGATTTAATTGTCAACGTCCATTTTTTGTGAGAGTAGCCCATTTCATCCTGGAAGCGGCCAGCACCGGTTGACTTGGGGATTGGCAGTATTATTTTTTATTTTGACTTAAATCATGTAATCGTGGTTGCGCCCGGGTTAAAAAAACAGCAGTCAGATACACCCGGGAACGATATCATTAGCACAGATCCTTGATGGCGGCGATTTCAATCCCGAAAATTAGAAAAATAAATGAGGAAAATGCGATGGATCAAAAACAGGAACTTCAAAAAAAACTGGAAGAGATCGACAAACAGATTCAGGAAACTGAAAAACAGCTTCCAGCCCATTCGGTCAAACCGCCGATCATGCACGAGCTATTTGGACTGGAGGATCAACGGGAGGCTATTGTGGCCCAATTGAAAGAACTTGAGGCCAGGTAAGGACAGCTACTAATGAGTTCATTGTCTAAATAATTATTGCCAAATTAGTATCTGCGACATTATTCCCATGGAAGCATTCGACCAAACATATAGAGATCGTCTGGACCAACTCCAGCAAATTGATCTTGCCAACAGAGCCCATGCACGGGGACTTGATTTGAGATCCGATAAAATCGTCATCCCCTTCTTCGGTCGGCAGCATTTAATTTCAAAACAGGGCATTGTTGATTTAGATGGAAAAGCGCCGACGCCCGCCGTGGCGACGGTGCTTTTAAACTATGTGCTTCGAAATGAAATTATCCCGCCCGCCGATCCCGAGAAAATTACTTTCAGGGATTGTAAAGGTGCCGGTCCCCTGGTGGTCAGTTTTGCCAACAATACCAACCATCTGATTGCCAGCACCTTTGCCGGTCGGCTGGATGCGCTTGAATCAGCCTGCCAGGGTCTCGGGGGCCAACCTGTCGTGGATGCCGTGTCCATGGATCTGTCTGTGAAATTCCAGGCCCTGCCGGGAGTGCCCCAGTACTTGAGTTTTAATGATCGGGACGACGATTTCCCGGCCCAGAGCTATCTGCTTTTCCAGCGATCAGCAGAAAACTATCTGAACCTCAAAAGCCTGTTTGTATTAGGAACTTACCTTGCCGGCGGTCTCATTAAATTTCATAACCCCAATTTTACTCCCAAACGGCAATCCGCCGGATAACCTTCAGTTCCTCACCGCCCGCCAAAGAAGCATCGTATTTTGCATTTTGCAAATGCAAATTGCAAATTGCGACCGTTTTTCCCTATGTCTTTTGTGCAGAAATTCCCGGGTTAAATCCTAATCACCTGACTTTTATCCACATATTAAATTTTTCTAAAATTGGCATTTTTTGGAACACTCTTTGCAGATTAAATTGGCAACTTTTGCTCGTCACCCAATCTAAGACAAAATAAAAAACCACGTGACGGCCCTGCGCCTCCAGCGGTTATACTTTAAACGAGAGTTTGCGGTGACAGCTTCTAGTGGTTTCTCGAATGCACGTGCATCTCCAGTAAAAACGGCATGTCGAGGATCACAATTAAGTGGCGGAATCTAGTGGTAAACTGGCTTATTTTTCAACCTAACTTCCTTTCAGGGGAGGTTCTCCGGAACCTCCCCTTTTTCATTCCGGCCAGGTGTGCTGGTGCTCGAATTTTTTCACATTTAAGGTCCTAACCGCGATGTTGACAGCGCCCTCCATTTTGGCCATACTGGCCTTCAATAAAGCAGTGAAATTAAGGAGAATTTAAATGCTTGAATCTACCATTGCGGGCAGCCTGCCCAAACCGGACTGGCTGGCCGAGCCCGAGAAACTCTGGGCCCCCTGGCGTTTTCAGGGTGAGGCCCTCACGCTGGCCCAGGAACGCGCCGCAGCCGAGTGGATCAAACACCAGGAAGATGCCGGCATCGATATCGTCACCAACGGCGAGCAGTTTCGGATTCATTTCGTACACGGATTCCTGGAGCACATCACCGGGATCGACTGGGACAAAAAAACCGCCATGGGCATCCGCGACAATCGCTACACTGTACAGGTGCCCACCGTGACCGGCCCGGTCTCCCGGGCAAAATCCGTGCATCTGGATGAGGTTCGTTTTTCCAGGGCCCGGACCGATCGCAAATTGAAGTTCACCCTGCCGGGTCCCATGACGATCTGCGATACGATCGCCGATGACCATTACGGCAGGCGTGGAGATATGGCCATGGCCTTTGCCGAAATACTAAATAATGAGGCCCGCGAACTGGAAGCGTCCGGAGTGGACGTCATCCAGTTCGATGAACCGGCCTTTAACGTCTTTATGGAAGACGTCAAAGAATGGGGCATCGATGCATTGCATCGTGCGTGTGAAGGTTTGAAATGTACCACCGCCGTGCATATCTGCTATGGCTACGGCATCGATGAAAATCTGCGCTGGAAAGATACTTTGGGCCGTGAGTGGCGGCAGTACGAAGAAATTTTTCCGGCTCTCAATGCCAGCCGCATAGGCCAGGTTTCTCTGGAATGCGCCGGATCCCACGTGCCGCTGTCGCTGATGGGCCTGTTAAAGGACAAAGATGTGCTGGTGGGATCGGTCGAGGTTACTGCCGCAAGGGTGGAGGATCCGGCAGAGGTGGCCGCCACGATCCGTTCGGCGATGCGGCATGTGGACGCAGAACGGCTTTATCCCTGCACCAACTGCGGGATGGTGCCGATTCCCTACGAGGTCGCTCTGGGCAAGATCAAAAGTCTGGCCGCCGGCGCGTCCTTGGTGCGCGACAGTCTTTAAAACGGGGTGTCAAATATTGTGCTGCGGTCATGGTTAACGGCGTTATTATTCGGTTTTGGCATCTTGGTCTTGATTGCGGCGGGATAATTTTTCAAAGCGCTTTTTTTGTTTGTCCCTGAAATTTTCAAGTTCCTGCAGCAAAAGCTGGTTGGCCCAGGAAGATTCTGATATTCGCTGCAGGCGTTTGGCCAGTTCGTTTAGAAATTTTTTTCCCTTTTTAATATACACATCTTTTGCACCGCCAATTTCCATTCGCAGACACATATCATAAAGTCCATAATAGGCGTCATTGAAGTATAAGAGTTCTTTGGCGCCTGCCGGGCCGTAGGTTTGGCGCAGAACTTTCCATAGCGAAAGCTCCGGGTTATAGGCGGAGGTGTTCCATTCATAATCGGCTACCGTCGCATATTTGACCTTGTAGGTTTCTCTGTAGGCATTGCCGTTTGTGTAAATGCGCCCACCATCACTGAAATTTTGAAAATTTTCCGGGCGATAGGTATCAAATGGTTCGAAAAGGTTACACATCCTCACTTTTCCCGGGTAGTAGGTGGTATAGCCCCCGTAACGCCTTGCTTCGAGGTTTCTGGCATATAGGGTATTGTCCCAGATCATTGGCCATCTGCCGATAAGTGCCCGGTAGCGGTAAAGATCGGCCATATCAATGGACAGGGACCTTATGGTCGGGCCGGTCCATATAATCGCAATATCCGGGGGGATCTGAAATGTCAGTTCTTTAAAATATAATTCCGCTTTTCCGTGACCGCGATCAATATGTTCATTGGCATACCACGGCGGGCAAAATTCAAGCCGTGTTCCCGGATAATCACGTCCAACCACTGCTTCAGGTTATTGATGACATAGGCCTGAGCATTTTGCAGATTAATGAAGCGTCGTTTATCTTCCGCCGTATACAGCGAATAATTTTGTCGATTTTTACCGGTGTGTGGCACAACATCATCGGCCAGGAGCATAACGGTATCGGCGCCGGCCTCTAAACCGATTTTTAAGAAATCTTTAAGCAGATGGACGCTTTCCGGACGGCCGTGGGTCCAGGTATATCTTAATTGATGACTGAGGCTTTCGACCGCTGCTTCAAAGGGAAAATGAGAATACGGGTTGGCCATCACCGCCAGGCTCATGACACCGGTTTTTTTGCATATGTTGCCTGCCTCTGTTACGCCCTTTTGGTATAAGGCGTCTGTTTGGTACCAGTTCTTATCCTTCCGATTATAGCTGGCATACATGATATTAAATTTGTAAAGACTCATGCCCGCGATATTTTCAAGGTCATTTTTTAACTCTTCGGCATTTCGCCACTTTTTAAACGCCAGGGCCCGGCCGAGAAAATCCGGATAATCGATGACGGTGGCATTGTGATAGACAAAGCTGTCTTTGGCAAATAGCTGTAAAGCCGTAGTGGCGGCATAGTAGCTTGCCACCGGTGTTTGTCCCATCAAGAAAACAATATGACTGCCGCCGATCGGTACGGTCTTTATGATATATCCCTGTTGTTGGTCGCGGATGGCATTCAGGGGAAGGTCGGGCTGAACCTGGCGATAGATTTGGTTTTTACCGATACTGAAAATCAGCCTGGCGCCCAGAATTTCGTTGATGGAAAAACCGGTTTGCACGATCCGGGTTTTCACGCCTTTGTGTTTTCCGGCAGTTAAACCATTATTGAGCATGCCGTCGATTTTTTTTTGCAATACTTTGGCAGCCGTCAGTTCTGCCGGCGCCGGATTTTTTGGGAGAACGATCACCGGAAGATCTGAAGCTGAATAATGGTCGTCGTAGTAAACCACATCACTTAGCTGCTGAAAGCTTTTGGGTGTCGGAATGATGCTTTCTTTTAGCGTTAATTGCCTGTCAAAATAGGGTCGGAATCGCTCCAGGGCCGTAAAATTCCATTTAGAGTAGCGATAGTCGATATCGTCTATCCACATTGTCCCTGTGCCTTTTAAACCCAAAAATAACCGGACGTAACGGGTGTTGTCGGGGGTATCACCCTCCGAGAACGGATAATTATAGGATCGTCCGTGCACCTTGGCCCATGGGAAATCATCTATGGTCCAGTAATTGGAAAAAGAATAGCTTTTGTCTGAGTTGTCGATCAAACTGTTGCTGACCGGATTCATGGTGTTCGGATCAATCGGCCGCATATTTCCATCAAAAAATAAAACCTTTATCACCACAGCATCGTGAAGCTTAACTCCCAGCCGGTGTTTGTGGCTGGCAATATCCTTTAATCGGACGTGGTAGGTAAAATTGTAGTTTCCCGGAATCACGGGCAGAAAATCACTGAGAACACCCTCGGCTTCATCCCGTTCACCCGCCTTATGTCTGGTAATCTTAATGGCGTGGCTGCCGGAGTTTACCTCCCGTCCGGCGGTGTCGCCTGATTTTTGGCCGGTCCATCGAATATGGGATCCAACCGTTTCCCAGCCCGGAATCACGGGGTTGTCTTCGGCTTTACTTGCAGCCCGGCGGCCGTTTTCAAAAGACGGGTTGACGACAAGATTACCCGCTTTGAACTGGGCCTGCCGCAGATCGTGAGGAATGCTCAAGGGGTCGGAACTGGACCATCCGTCTGAGGCGTATTTTTCGCCGGCTTTCTCAACAGCGGTACATGCATTCAGAATAAGGACGCAGCAGAAAAAAGACAACAGAATAGATTTCATTTTCAGTACTCGTTTCATTTTCACTGGTTTAGTGTCCCTTGCGGGGATGGTCGAATCCCCTGGCCTTCAGGCGACGTAATTTTCACGCCGAAGCGATGTTGGTTTAGATTAAAGTCGAGGAAGTATTCTCAGTTTATCACACCATTGCTTTTACATCAAAGATGGGGGGGACAGCCCCAACACGTTTACAAATGAATAGTTGAGCCTTAGCGATCGATTCAATTCACAACTAATTGAAAATTTGGGGAAAATGGAATAATCGTGGTCGCACGGATTGGAAAAGAACTTGCCCCTTGCGGCTGCGCGGATAGGTTCTTATTTTATGGATGTAAAAATATAGCCCTAAAGGGAGGAGCCCATGCCCATTTATGAATATACCTGTGATCACTGCAGTTATAAATTTGATAAGCTGGTGACATCCGGCAATGCCCGGGTCACGTGCCCGCTGTGCCAGGGCAAAGTTAAAAAGTTGATGTCCACCTTTTCAGTCGGTGCGTCTCACCCCGCCGTCGGCGGAATGCCGGATATGGGGGGCCCTAAGATGTGCACAAATTGCGGTCCGTCACCCGCCGGCTATGGTAGAAATTAAAACGGCCCGTGGCAGGAATCAGAGCGTCACTTCTTCTCGGAATGCGAATCGAATTTGATTGTCCAGATAGTAGACAAGAGTGGGGATAAAGCGGTAAAGTTTGACACCGAAGCGCTGGGCGAAGGTGTCCAGATCCAGAGAAATATTTTCTTTAAAAAACTCTTTGGTAAACGGGTACTTGTTGAGGTAGGCCCGCAGCACCTGGATCGCATCCAGGCCGGGGTTTACCACCCGGATCCTGCCGGTCATCTGAAGGCCTCTGATCTCCTTCCAGGTTGAAGCCGCGGCAT
>PVMS01179233.1_pt1 | contig 10775 bp, 7 predicted proteins | sample 1853461 | NCBI WGS metagenome assembly PVMS01 (sample SAMN08582032, study PRJNA380276) | Marine sediment metagenome, whole genome shotgun sequencing project. | isolation source: ocean sediment barecode stripped | collected 2017
CCCAACAATTCCGAACGCGCCAGAACTTTGAAACTTGCTGCAGAAATCCGCGCTTGCGAACGGTAAACATCATTCGCCCTGTCCCAGCCGTCAAATAATATCTGTCGCACTTTGAGCGTTGCCTGTTTGCGTCGCAGCCACCGACCTCTTAGATCTTGGACTATAGTGGGACTGTCGATATACTCTTTACCAATATCGCCGCTTATATCCACCTCTGGCAAAAAACGCCCCTGGGCCTGTTTCAACACAAATTCAGTCGCCCGCCTGCTCGCCTGAGCTGCATCGATCTTCGGATTTGTGGTCAGCGCCGTATTAATGGCTTCTCTCAAAGAGCCAGCATTGGCATTTGTCAGGCAACTGAAAATACCAAAAAACAACAGCATAATTGGACGTAATAATCTCATATACTAAACTCGATACTACCCTGGCACAGCAGGGGAAATGTTCTTCAGCGGGATAGCTAGCACAATTTAAGCGCCGGGGAAATGTAAAAGTCTTTCTATCCTCAGAGTTCGTTCAAGGCCTCATTTGCTGGCAGCAGTCGTTATTTGCTGGTGGCAACATAGACGCCATCCCAGTTTGCTCCCGGTGGATTTTCGATAAACTCCTCAATTCGCCAGGTATATAGATCCAGATAAGTCGCCATATCAATATCCGCGTCTTCAGCAGTTTTTGACAATTTGGCAAGCGCAGTCATTGCCAGATCCCATTCCTGACTGCGATAAGCGTTGATCATTAAGCTGTTGAGTTTCTCAATATTCTTGAAACTCTCCTCAGAGGTAAAATTCTCATCGCCCAGAACGCCAAAGACGCGCTCGGGCTCCTGTTTGCCCTTGACCCGGATATAGTCGATTTCGATTACCGCCAATTCATTGATAACCTCTTGCGCGGTATTGTTGCCAATTACGATATTGATGCCAAGCGGTTTTGACTGGCCTTCCAGCCTGGAGGCAATATTGACCGTATCTGCAAGGGCGGTGTAGTCGAAGCGCATGTCAGAACCCATGTTTCCAACCACGCAGTCGCCGGTATTGATGCCAATACCAATTTTTATGGGGGATTCTTCTTCGCCGTTTGCGCGTTGCTCTGCCACCCTTTCTACATTCAATTCGTCGAGGGCTGTCATCATGTCGAGCGCCGCGCGGCAGGATTGCATGGCATGGTTTTTGGTATCAAGCGGCGCATTCCAAAATGCCATGATTGCATCGCCCATATATTTATCAATTGTGCCACCGCGTTTCAAAATAGCGTTGGAAAGCACCGTCAGGAACAAGTTCATCAACCGGGTCAAACCCTGCGGATTGTCTTTGTAGGCCTCGGCCAGAGTGGTAAAGCCGCGAACGTCAGTGAACAGCACAGACAATTCCCGCGTTTCCCCGCCGAGAACCAAACGATCAGGGTCATCAATAATTTGCTCAACCAGATCCGGTGACAGATATTGCCCAAATGCGCCTTTGATCTGCTGGCGCTGGCGCTCTTCGCGTATGTAGTTGGTGGTTGCCATCATGACAAAAAGCAAGGCGGTAGCGCCAATGGGGAATGTGGCATCAAATAACAATTGATGCTCGGCAAACGAATAATATGAGGCGCCCGCATATCCTCCCAGCACCACCAGTGCAAACAGTGACGCCCAGATCGCACCCAACATTGGTACCAGAATAACGATAGCCAAACCGGCAATTGTCAGGAAGACCAATTCCATTCCCAGAGCATAATTGGGCCGCTGCAACATTGATTTTGACAGAATCGATTCTATCACCTGAGCGTGGATTTCAACGCCCGGCAATGCCGCCACCAATGGCGTTGCGCGCAAATCCTCCAAACCGACCGCCGAGGTACCGACAACAATCATGTGATTCTTGATCAACCTGGGATTGGCAGTACCATCCAGAACAGAACCGGCCGAGACATAGCGTATCGGATTTGGCAGAGTAAAATACGGCCAGACCCTGCCGTTACGGTCGGTTTTCACAAGTTGCCCGCCAACCACCACGCCTGACGATCCCGCTTTATCTACTTTTGTCGCAAATGCACGCCCGCCGGTGGCCACGCGCAATATCTCAACTGACAAGGCAAGGCGTATTTTGTCACGCACTTTCATGACAATCGGCAACCGCCGATAGACGCCGTCCAAATCAGGTGACAGCGAAAACATACCATGACCTTTGGCAACTTCCTCCAGTACCTGCATATTTTGCACCAGATCCGGAAAAATCTGCAGATAGGGATCGGGGTCACCGCCAATTGCCGCATGGGGAATGGTAGCAATCTCGTCGCTATATAAACCGGTATCGGAAACGTTTCTGACACTGGTCTGACCCAGAACAACCCGCGCCTTCGACATCGCCTCGCGCATCGCTGTCTCGGTATGCGGCAATGCGCGCAGTGCCTCACGCACCTCTGCCGGCAAGGTTGGGTTATCCCTGGCAATTCTTGGTGGCGAAAGCCGGTCTGGTTCGGCAAATACAATATCAAAACCGGTTACAATCGCGCCATTTGCTGCCAACTTGGTGATCAAATCAGCAATTGTTGTGCGTGGCCATGGCCATTGCCCGTATTTAACAAGACTGGCTTCATCGATATCGACAATGCGCACCGGCAGATTGGTGAATTCGCGCGGCTTCACTCGCTGGTAGACGTCAAAACTTTGAAACCGGATTAATTGCAAAAAACCGGAGTCGGCCACCCGCAGTGCCAAAAGCGCGATGATGGCAACAACGCCCATCCAAAATGTAAAACCAAAAATTTTTTTGATTTTTTCGACCAAATTAGCAATTGACGGCAGTCTACCCAATGTTCCCAACCTCCGTATTCAAGTTCCCGTATTCAAGTCCCCGTAATTCAGTCTCCGTATTCAAGCCCCCGTTATTCAGTACCTGGCCCCCCGACCATAAGCATTTTAATTGAGCCTAGCGATATTTATTGTCTGTGTCATCCTTGATTTGGGTTCTGTTCAGGAATTGAACGCAATTATTCAATTGCCCCCTTTTCAAAATAAATTGAAGCAGATACGCTATGGTTTCAAGCCCTGTTGTTTCAAAATCCTGCAACTTGAAATAGGTGCAGATTTTACGGGAATTAATGACAGGTCCTTTGATTAAGGGAGTGAGAGGGAACAATTTGGAAGCATTACAGCTGCTATTGAGCGGTCTGGCAAACGGTTGTATTTACGGCTTGCTGGCGCTCGGGTTTGTGTTGATTTACAAGGCTACAGAAACCGTAAATTTCGCCCAGGGCGATATGATGATGTTTGGGGCATTTTTGGCGGTGACATTCGTCAATGATGAGTGGTTCGGGTGGCCGTTCATACCCGGAATATTGGCCGCCATGGCCTTGATGGGCGTGATCAGTTACATGCTCGACAAGTTTATTTTCCGGCACATATTTGGTCAGCCACAATTTGCCATGTTTATTTTGACCATTGCGCTGGGTTTTGTCATCCGCTTTGTTGCCGGTGCAATCTGGGGCCACGAACCAACTTCGATTGATACCCCGATGACCGGGCAGCAACTGGATTTTGGCGGCCTGGTTCTGGGCGTCGATGATTTGTCGGTAATTGTCGTCACGTTTGCGCTGACTATTATATTGTATGTTTTCTTTTCCCGCACCAAGCTTGGACTTGCCATGCAGGCATGTTCGCAAAACCAGTTGGCGGCCTATTATATGGGAATACCGGTCAAGCGGGTATTCTCGCTTGTCTGGGCGCTGGCTGGCGTATTGGCGGCAATTGCCGGTCTGTTGTTTGCCTCCAAGGGCACCATTGATCCGGCTTCGGGATTATTGGGGATAAAGGCCTTCGCAGCTGCCATTATCGGTGGGTTGGGGTCATTGCCCGGAGCCTTGGTAGGCGGGTTGATTGTCGGCCTGGTTGAACCGTTTGCGGCCCGTTATCTGGCCGCTGGCTATTCGCAAATCGCGCCCTATGCGATCATGATCATCGTATTGATTTTCGCACCAAATGGATTGTTTGCGCAGATACAAAGCAAGAAAGTCTAAGTCATGCGTTTTCAATTCAAGACCGCCTATAACGATGACATCAATATTTTCAAGGACCGCTACCACATGTTTTGGTACGCGTTGTTGGCCGCAGGCCTCATCTCGCTACCGTTTGTGCTCGGTGATTATTATGTCGGCCAGGCAATTTTCATATTGATATTTTCGATTGCCGGACTGGGACTAATGGTTCTGGTTGGCCATACGGGTCTGGTCAGCCTCGGTCATGCCGCCTTTCTGGCGGTGGGCGCATATTCTTGTATCAATCTGGAATTGGCTGGCGTGCCTTTTATTTTTGCCCTGCCACTGGCTGGAGTATTCACCGGCATTTTTGGCACTATAATTGCCATGCCGGTGTTGCGCCTTACCGGAATTTATCTGGCAATTGGTACATTGGCCCTGTCGATTATCATCGAGGATTTTATCGTGCTTGCGGAACCGATCACCGGCGGCGTGGCGGGATTGAGTGTTGATTCGATCAGATTGCTCGGTGAATGGACGTCGTCGGATGCATTTAACGTTGATCTTTATGCCACGCCGTTCAAATTCTATTATCTCTGCCTGTTTGTCGCTGTGATGGTGACGCTGGGGATGGTTAACCTGTTGCGCTCATCCACCGGGCGGGCTTTTCATGCGATAAGGGATTCTGAAGTGTCGGCACGCGCAATGGGCATCAACGTTGCACTTTACAAAGCCATATCGTTTGGCGTTTCATGTTTTATCACCGGCCTGGCTGGAGGGTTACTGGCGCATTATCTGGGCCATATCAACCATGAAGCGTTCCTTATATTACTGTCGATCGAACTGTTGATGATTGTCGTGATTGGCGGCATGGGATCCATTCACGGGGCATATTTTGGGGCATTTGTATTCGGTATGCTGCCGGTTTTTGTATCGATATTTCTGGAAACGTTTGGCGAGCCATTTGGCATTACTTCGGCAACATTCCCTGGTCTGTCCAGCGGAATTTTCGCAGCGATGCTGGTGATATTCATATTGTTTGAACCCTATGGGGTTTATGGCGCCTGGCTTAAAATCCGCACTTACTTTCAACTGTTCCCACTTTATCGCAAGGACATGTTCAAGCGGCAGAAATCATACCTCAAGACGGAGAGAATGCGTTGACTTTGCTTGAAGTTGAAGATCTGTCGATCCATTTTGGCGGCCTCAAAGCGGTCGACAAGGTGTCGTTCAATGTCGAAAAGGGTGAAGTGTTCACCATTGTTGGCCCCAATGGGGCGGGGAAATCGACCATCTTCAATTTGATCTCAAGGTTTTATAATCCGACCACGGGATCAATCCGGTTTGATGGCAGCGACATCACTTCTCTAAGCGCCGAGGCAATTGCTCCTTTGGGCATTGCCCGCACTTTTCAGAACATCGAATTGTTCGACCATTCCAGCGTATTGCAAAATCTTCTGGTAGGGCGCCATTGCCAGAGAAAGTCAAACTTTCTGGCCCATGCATTGTTTCTGCCAAGCGTGCGGCGTGAAGAGGTTGAGCACCGGGAAAAAATTGAGGAAGTAATCGATTTTCTCGATCTGCAGGCTTACCGCGACAAAATGATTGCCGGATTGCCCTATGGCGTTCGCAAGGTTGTTGAACTGGCCCGGGCGCTGGCATCAGACCCCAAATTGTTGTTGCTTGACGAGCCGGCATCGGGATTGAGCGTCGAAGAGACCCAGGACATGGCGTTCTGGATAGAAGACATTCAGAAAGACAAGGGCATCAGTATATTGATGGTCGAACACGATATGGGGCTGGTGTCCCAGGTCAGCGACCGGGTATTGGCGATAGACCATGGCGCAATGCTGGCGATGGGTACGACCAGCGAGGTTCAAAACCATCCAGCTGTGATAGAGGCTTATCTTGGCCGGGAAGACGCATAATGGACAAGTCTCCCATGCTTACAATCAGAAACATTGAAACCTTTTATGGCGCGGTGATGGCCATTCGCGGCGTCAGCCTGGATGTGGAAGAGGGCAAGATTGTCACAATTTTAGGGGCAAATGGTGCCGGCAAAACAACGTTGCTAAAAACCATTTCCGGTGTGATGGATCCTGAAAAAGGAAAAATTGAATTTCTGGGCGAAGAAATCCAAGGTGCCGAACCCAGCAAGATTGTCCAAAAGGGCATCGTCCACGTTCCCGAGGGCCGCGAGATTTTCCCGTTTTTGAGCGTTGAAGAAAATCTGATGATGGGGGCCTATACGCGCAAGGATAAACAAAACCTGGAAGCGGATATGGACATGGTGCATGGCTATTTTCCGATATTGAAAGAACGCCGTGAACAGCAGGCCGGTTACCTTTCAGGCGGCCAGCAACAGATGCTGGCAATCGGGCGCGGCTTGATGAGCAAACCAATACTGATGATGCTCGATGAGCCCAGTCTCGGTCTCAGCCCGATATTGGTGCAGGAAATTTTTTCCATCATCAAGCGTCTGAACAAAGAACAGGGTGTTACTATTTTGCTGGTCGAACAAAACGCAAATGTTGCATTGAAGACCGCTGATTACGGTTATGTCATGGAGATTGGCCGTATCGTTATGGATGACAGCGCTGAGCGGCTGTTGGCATCTGAAGATGTGCGGGAATTTTATCTGGGGCAAAAAGAACAAGGTCAAAGGGACCAAAAGCGCTGGAAAAGGCGCAAGACCTGGCGATGAAATGCAAGTGATGACCTTAAAATCGGACTTTGGCTGTGGAGGCGACAAAAGATGAACGTTCACCATCCCGATGGCAATATCGATGGCCCAGGATCAGGTAGCGGGCCCGATTATGGCAAATTTGAAGGTTGCGACACAATCGGCAAATTGTTCGCCAAACGCTGCGCCCAATACGGCCCGCGCACGGCCCATCGTGAAAAGGACCATGGCATCTGGAAATCCCATTCATGGGACGATTATTATCAACGCACGCAATGGGTTTGCCTGGCTTTGCTAAAGCTCGGTCTGGGACCTGGCCAAGTCGTATCGATTTTGTCTGAAGACAACAAGGAATGGCTCTATTTCGATATTGCCACCACTTGTGCGGGTGCCATTGCATCGGGTGTTTATACAACGGACGCCGCTTCGCAACTGGCTTTTCTGGTCAATGATTCAGATTCCAAATTTCTGATTGTCGAAAATGACGAGCAGCTGGACAAATTTCTTGAAGTTCGTGACCAGATGGAGAGCTTGATAAAAGTCATTGTCATTGACAATGAAGGATTGCGCGATTTTGAAGATGAAAAAGTAATGTTCCTCGATGAGCTCTACGAACTGGGCAAAGCCGAGGCAGAGGCACATCCGGCCAAATTTTCTGAACTAATAGAAAAGGGCAAACCGGACGATGTCAGGATGTTGATTTATACTTCCGGCACCACCGGTAAACCAAAAGGCGCAATGATTACCCATGCTAATATCATGTTCCAGATCAATTCCATTTACCAGGTATTGGAAAGCTGTGAAGACGATGAGGCTTTGTGCTTCCTGCCGCTTTGTCATGTAGTAGAGCGCCTGTTCTCGGTCGAATCACAGCTGGCCATTGGCAATGTGGTAAATTTCGCCGAAAGCCCGGAGACGGTTTTTGAAAACCTGCAGGAAGTCTCACCCCATGTTTTTGTTGCCGTGCCGAGGGTCTGGGAAAAAATATTCTCCCGCCTGCAAATCATGCGCAAAGAGGCGACCGGATTTGGCCGCTGGGCTTTTGATTCTGCAATAAAATCAGGCCAGGCGCGGGCAAAATACGCGACAATTGGCGAAGATGTGCCACTGGCTATCGCGATCAGATATCAATTTTGGGATTTCCTGGTACTGGCCAATCTGCGGCGTATGATTGGCATGGACCGTTTGCGGCGCGGAACCACCGGGGCTGCACCGATATCACCGGAATTGCTTGAATGGTTCTGGGCGATAGGCATACCGATATTTGAAGGTTTTGGCCAAACCGAATGTTCAGGCGTTGCAACGCTGAATGCGCCCGGCAAAAACAAGGTTGGCACAATCGGGATTTCAATGCCCGGTTCCAAGACGAGGATTTCACCGGAGGGTGAGATACAACTCTATGGCCCGCATGTCTTCAAGGGTTATTGGCGCAATCTGGAAAAAACAGCCGAAACCATGACAACTGACGGTTGGCTTAGAACCGGCGATGTCGGCCGCATTGACAATGAGGGTTTTGTCACCATTACCGGGCGGATCAAGGACATTATCATTACAGCCGGTGGCAAGAACATCACCCCGGCGGAGATTGAGAGCGCGCTGAAATTTTCGCCCTATATTTCTGATGCGGTTATCATCGGCGACAAGCGCAAATATCTGACTGCATTGGTGATGATCGATCAGGAAAATGTCGAAAATTTTGCCCAGGAAAAACAGATACCGTTTTCTGATTTTGCTTCCCTGTGCGCTGCTCACGAGGTGGTCGATCTGATCAAGCTGGAAGTTGACCGGACCAATAAGGAATTTGCCCGTGTGGAACAGATTAAGGATTTTCGCCTGATCAATATTTTATTGACTGCAGAAGACGATGAATTGACGCCGACCATGAAACTAAAACGCGGTTTTGTGGAAAGCAAACACAAACATCTTATTGACTCAATGTATGGTGTTTGATCTGATAAAACTAATTGAGGGAAATAACATAATAAAATCAAAGGGAGAAAATTGATGAAAATACGTTTTACAGCAGCTTTAGCTGCTCTGGCGCTGAGCACAACGCTCGCCGCCTCACCAGCATGGGCGCAAACCCAAGGGGTAAGCGACACCCAGGTCGTTATCGGCGGTCATCATGATTTGACAGGCATATTTGCCGCTTTTTCAGTACCGGCAATCAAGGCGGCAGAGCTTTATTTTCAAGGCATCAATGCCAAAGGCGGTGTCCATGGCCGGACCATTAAATATGTCGCTGAAGACCACGGCTATAACGTTTCCAAAGTCGGACCTGCGGTAAACAAACTGGTCAACCGGGACAAGATTTTTGCATCCCTGTTGTCACTTGGAACGCCACACAATCTGGCGGCATTCAAGATTTTGGACCCCAAGGGCATCCCGAATGTTTTTCCTTTGTCAGCTGGCCGTCAAATGGTACAGGAACCGCTTGCCACGCATTATGCGGGTGCATCGGCCTATTATGACCAGATCAGGGCAGCGGTTAAATACCTGAACGAAAACCAAGGCAAGAAAACCATATGCGCCATGTATCTGCCAAATGATTTTGGCACAGAAATTCAGGCCGGTGCCAAAGATCAGGCAAAAGCCTCAGGCATAAAATTCGCAGCAGAAACGACCCATAAAGGCGATGATGCGGATTTCGTCGGCTCACTTTCCAAACTTAAAGCGGAAGGCTGCGATCTGGTTGCATTGGCACTGGGTCTTCGCCAGACACTGACGGTATTGGGTACTGCCAAAAAAATGGGCCTTTCCGGCATGAGCTTCGTTGGCGGGTCCGCCTCGTTCCACACCCTGGTGGCCAAAGTTGGTGAAGGCAAAGTCGGTGAAGGCTTTTATGCTGCCGCCGGTTGGCGCGATGTGGAAGCACGTATGGGAGATCCCGTATTGGCAGGTTGGGTAAAATCATTTACCGAAGCAGCGGGTGCAAAAATGATGGGAACCGGCGCATTGCTTGGCCGCGGTGCTGCGGAAATGTTTGTGCGCGGACTTGAAGCAGCGGGCAAGGATCTCACCCATGCAAGTTTCCAGAAGGGAATGGAATCGCTTGATTATGAAGATCACATCTTGGGTAACAAAGTAAAAATGGGCCCCGGTGACCATGTGGCCGCAGACGCTATTTACATTTCCAAGATTGAAGGCGGAAGCTGGAAAACCCTGGCTACCATTGAATAGCAAAAACAATTAAAGATATCTGAAGGGCGATTCGGCGGATCGCCCTTTTTTGTGGTCAGTGATGCCAACCATGCCTATATTGTTGTAAGAACTAAAATTGGCGTCATACGAACGCAGATTGTTTTATGGCTAGTGGTCGATGCCGTAATACAAGTAAATACAATCGCGGCAATATCATCTGCAAGGAACAAGCATGATGAGTGAAGCAGCTCCAATCCAGTTCAATTTTGACAACACTTATGCGCGCGAACTTGAGGGTTTTTATGTGGCGCAGGAGGGTGCCAATGCGCCAAAGCCGGAAGTGGTCAAAATCAACACCACCCTTGCAGAGGAATTGGGATTGGACGCTGCTTTGCTTGATGGCACCAATGCAGCGGAAATATTCTCCGGCAGCAAAACCCCTGAGGGTGCCGAACCGTTGGCGCAAGCCTATGCCGGCCATCAGTTTGGCGGATTTTCTCCCCAATTGGGTGACGGGCGGGCATTGTTGCTGGGCGAGGTGATCGACATCAACGGCAATCGGCGCGATATCCAACTAAAAGGATCGGGGCGAACGCCATTTTCACGCGGCGGTGACGGCAAGGCGGCACTTGGGCCTGTTTTGCGCGAATATATCCTCAGTGAAGCGATGCATGCATTAAAAATCCCGACAACCCGTTCGCTGGCAGCAGTTACCACCGGCGAAGACGTGGTGCGTGAAACCGCCCTTCCCGGTGCCGTTCTGACCCGGGTTGGGGCCAGTCATTTGCGCGTCGGAACATTCCAGTTTTTTGCAGCCCGCGGCGAAGGCAAGGCAGTGCGCCAATTGGCCGATTACGCAATCGCCCGACATTATCCTGATTTAACTTCAGCCAAAAAACCCCTATCTCTCATTTCTCAAGCCGTGGCAAATGCCCAGGCATCTCTGGTGGCAAAGTGGATGCTGGTCGGATTTGTCCACGGTGTCATGAATACCGAC
>PVMS01155845.1_pt1 | contig 10774 bp, 8 predicted proteins | sample 1853461 | NCBI WGS metagenome assembly PVMS01 (sample SAMN08582032, study PRJNA380276) | Marine sediment metagenome, whole genome shotgun sequencing project. | isolation source: ocean sediment barecode stripped | collected 2017
CGGCCTCGGTGAAGGTGTCGCCGGTTAGGAATGGACGGTTGTCAGTTGCGAGGCGTTTTTCCAAATGGTCAAGCGTGTTGAAGTTGTTGGTAAATGCTGCGGCATAGACCTCCTGGCTGGACGAGAACCCGGCCTTGTATGCACCGTTGTTGATATTGACATAAATCTGATCGTTCAGCCTGGTAATTTCGTTGCGAATTTTGGCGTTGGCTTCACTCTCGGGGAACAGATCAGGCCGATCCCTATCGGACAGCGTGCTGCCAAGCTTACCTGCATGTTGGTTTAACATGCGGATGATTTCAGCGCTTTCGTTGGCCACAATTCGCTTGCTTTTCTTGTCGTACAAGATCGGCAAACTGGTTTCCGGCGACCCTTCGGTTTCGTAGATCTGCTTGGCCAGGCGGAACGTATTCCCGGTCGCGGTCTCTGTTGTGCATTCGGGCAATGTTTTCCCCGTGAGCGTTGATATGCGCTGCGGATTAAACTCCCACCGGCCGGCCCCCATCGGATCATCGTTAAGCGTCCGGTTGGGGAACGCCACGTCGAGGGTAATACTGTCTTCCAGACCAAGTATATTCCTGGCCAGCGTCACCCGGTGGCACCAGGGGCAGTTAAACGCCACGTAGAGATGGTAGCGGTTGGGTGCAGCGGGGAATTCGCCTTCGCCTAAAGCGCCGCGAAACCCGCTAACGCCACGAACGAACTCGCCCTTTGCCCTGCGTGAAACAGCGTTGGTTTGGGATTCCTCGACAGAGGTGTTTACAGAAGTGTTTTTTGGGTCAGTCATAGGCACTGTGTATCAGCTCCAGACGATGATTTCCATGTCTGGTTCCCGCTCTCTTGACAATAGAATGTGATCAATTCATCCGGGAGTTTTAAGCCTGACGCGTTCTATTCAATTGCTCCACTCGCTACCCATTCATACCCGGATTTTTGATAGAAAAATCCGTTCGAAAATGGCGCATCAATGCGCGAGGCGGTCAATTTTCTCTGGGCCTCGCGAAGACTTAGGTCATTATTCAGAACACCATCAAATGCCTCAATCGCTTCAAAAGTTCCCCTGCTTTGGGGGGAAATGCGAAAGTTCTTGATGCCGAAAGCGGCAAGTTCACTGATCTCGTTTATAAGGTTAAGGCAGGTATGAGACTGTGTTTGAATGCCATTGATGGTTAGAAATGATTTGCCCTCCAATGTGTGCAAGTTCATGCCGTCGGCATCGACTTCGCAAATGAATTTGCAACTGTCCTTGATGCGATCAAAGGCACGGGCGTGATAACAGCGCGCGGAGAGTGCCAGGCCAATGCGACCATAGACCTGTACTTCGAGATCGACACCAATTTCTGCCGCAACTTTTCCCAGGTTCGCCAGTCCACTGGCCGGAATTTCAGGCGGCAGGCAGATATTTTTGGCGCCTTCTTTTGCGAAAAACTCAAGCGAATTTTCATTATAAACGTTCAAGTGCGGGCCGATGAAATGGGGCCGGTTTTTGATATGCCAAAGCGCGGAAACATCATTGGCCTCAATCATATGGCTAACAGAAGCGGCAATTTTTTTCATCAGGCGACGGTCGATGTTGCTGGTGGTTTCTGACAGGGTGGAGAAGATGACTTTCTTGCCGCCGTTTTCCAGCCGGGTAACGACCTGTTCCAGGTGAGGGTCAAATAACGGCGCGCGTTTTGAACAGATTACCTCACCAACATAAACTATTTCAACCGGTGCCTCATCGGCAATTTGCAGATAGAAATCGCGCCAGGCGTCAGGCGACCAGTTATAAAGGACAGGGCCCAATGTGAGGCCGGGTGTTAATTTTTCGGACAATGGTTCGCTCATTAATTTTCTCTTTGTTGTGCCGCACAATTTATCTGAAAACCGGGTTTCACTTTTCAGATTGTGCTTCAGGTTTTGCCGCACAATTTGTCTGAAAACCGGAATCCACTTTTCAGATTCTGCTCTAGCGCCAGGTTTTCGAGCGGAACGCGCCCTGGGTTTCCTTGTGGCCTTCAGTCAGCGCCAGAAGATTGCTGATATCGGGTTGATTGCCTTGCGAATAAGCGTCAACGGCTGCGCGAAATTCGCTGACCACCGAGCGGATATAGGCCTTTGAGCGCTGCCGACCTTCAATTTTAAGCGCGGTAACACCGGCAGCCATGAGATCGGGCAGCAACCGGGTAAGATTGAGGCTGACCGGTTCTTCAAAAGCATAATATTCCTGCTTTTGTTCGGTGTTATAGCGGCCTTTGCAAATCGTCGGGTAGCCGGCATTTTCATTGCACGAGATGCAGTCGATGGTGAATTCACCCAATTTGGTGATGAGATTTTTATCTTCATCTTCCTCATAATTCACATAATTGGCTGGCGAGCAGACGCCGTCCATATTGGTTGAGAGGCCGGTGACATAAGAAGTAAGCGAGCAGCGGCCCTCAGCCATCATGCCGATATTGCCAAAGACGAAAGCCTCAATTTCACAGGGGATGGCATCGTGGATATTGTTGATTTCTGCAACCGTCAGGATACGCGGTAAAACCACCCGTTTGATGTCAAAGCGTTCACAATAAAAATTGATTGCTTCAGCCGATGAGGCACCCGCTTGAACCGATAGATGCAGGCGCTGGTCGGGATGGGTTTTGTGCATATAATCTGCCATGCCGATATCGGCGATGATGACCGCATCAACGCCAATCGAGACCGCATCATCGATGGAATTCTTCCATATCTGGGTGCGCCCGGCGGTGGGAAATGAATTGATCGCGGCTAGAACCTTTGCGCCGCGTTGATGGGCCCAGTCTACGGAGGCTGCCATCTCATCGTAGCTGAAATTGAGACCGGGGAAATTGCGGGCATTTGTCGGGCCCTGAAAGCCGCAATAAATGGCGTCTGCTCCGGCTTCCACTGCCGTGCGCAATGATGCTGGCGTGCCGGCAGGACATACCAGTTCGGGTTTGAATAATTGGCTCATTTGCTCATTGGTCCATTTCCGTGGGCTTGATTATTTTGTCAATCACCAGACGAATTGGTTTGGATAGCGGTCCAAAACAGGAAGCAACGTCTTCGGCCAAAGTCGCATCCATATTGTCAAGCGCATTGCGCAGCGCCACGACGGCCTCCGAATTTCCTCTGACGGTCAATTGACGATTGAAAAACAATGCATCGCTATCGGTCTTGCCATCGATCATTCGCAGCAATGTTTTGAAGGTGCCTGCAATATAAACATCGTGCTCGACATCGCGACCACGATTATAAATGCGCAATGTGGGGCGGTTTGGATCGGGTTGTAGCAGCAAAAATATCGGTAAGTTATAAGGATCAATCAGAAATTTTTTCTTACAACTTTGGCCGAGCCTCGAAAACAATTCCGGATGGCGGTTGGCTATGGTTTTGACAATATGGCTGAGCAGGGGTTGAACAATAAAAACCGGCAAAGGCGGCAGCAATTGTGAAATACGATTGCTCATATTTCGATTGATGGGTGGACTGTCGGTGGAAGGTTTGTTTGTGGCCATGGCAACAATTTAATATCCGTAGGCCCAAACCGCATTGACCGACATCAAATGCGACAATAATTTGCCATTATGAAATTTACCATCTTGTGAACAAAACGCGCACAGATGATGATTTTCGCCACAATCTTTGTTAATAGAAGGTTAATATTGTTTGCGGATTTGGTATAATTTCGCCGTACGCCAGATCAGCATGATGCGTTGAAGGAAAATCCCATGGCAAAAAACAATGAACTCGATGCAAAGGATATTGAGGCTCGGGTCCACGATTTGGCAAAATCCATGGAGCGCATGAAGTCTCGCAATGCCGATCGTGATGATGTGGTGGTGGAATTAAAGCAGTCTGAGCTGTCCAGGCTGGAATTGCTGGCTCGTGACATGCAAAGCGTCTTTGATGAGGTGCCCGATGAGAATGACCAGTTTGAATTTGCGCTGACCAATGGTGAAACGCCCAGATTGTGGATCGACATGACGTCCCATGTCAGGATGGGAGCATCGCCCCGCCAATATGAATTTGTAAAAGACACCCGCATAGGCCGGACCATACTGGCTTCATCAACAGACAGAACCCAGATCGGTCAGGTGATAACCGATTATATCGCCGACAAAATGCTGGAACGTGACCGTCTGATTGAGGGCGAATGGATTGCCATGGGTGGCTATAATTTTGATGGCAATGTCGAAGAGGCAGTTGAGGCCAAAGAAGTGGCGGCCACTGGCAGCAGGTGGAAAGCGCTGTTGTGGTTTGTTCTGGGCGCGATTTCCAGCGTCGGGGCATTGATTATCTGGATTTTGAATTCGCAGCAATTACCGACAATATTACAATAGGCAATGCTGCAATAATTGTTGCTACTTCTATTCGCTGTTACAGCTTTATGCTTTCACCCAATCGTCCAATGCCTTGTCGTTCTGCACGATATCCGATTTTGCTCTGAGAAATGGCCCAGCGCTCGCCATCGGCCTCAATCTCAAACCAGTTATAATGCGCCGCCGGTTTTCGCCCACCCGTTGCCTGACCTGCTGCCGGTACGCAGACGACGGGAACGGATTTATCCAGTCCCTCAATCAATGTTGTCGTGTCGAGGTGGGTATGGCCGTGCAATACCAGTTCTGCACTGGTTTTTTTCACCACATCGCGAAATAATTCTTCACCGATCAGGCGCTTGGCATGATCTGTTGCGTTGGCAAAAGGCGGGTGGTGGATGAGAATAACCCGGCAATTGTCCTTTTCTTGCTGCAACAGTTTTTCCATTTTTTCCGCCTGTTTCTGATCAAACAGACCGGTTGCATCAAAGGGCTTTGTCGGCAATGCGGTATTGACCGATATAATCGAGCAAGGGCCACGCCTTCTGAGCAAGGGAAAGCTGGTGTTGTTTTTGACTTTTACGCCATCATCACCAATCAGGTAATTCTGCCATGCATCAATGGCGACCTCCAGCATGCCTTTGATATAGGCATCGTGATTACCGCAGATAACCGAGATATCTTGTCCCGTTCCAAGCGCTTCAAGCCATAGTTTTGCCCGCGCGATTTCCTCGTGGAGGGCCAGATTGACCAGATCGCCGGTAACCACGATATGACCAGGGCTGGCGCTTGTCATGTGGTCTGTCAGGTGCCTGAGGACGTCAGGTGAAAATTCCCTGGCACGATTGTGCTGCCAGTTGATATAGCCGGTAACGCGTTTGGTAAAATAATCAGTCCAGCCCAGCTTTGGCATCGGACCCAAATGGGTGTCGGATATGTGGGCGAGGCTAAACATGTTATGACCTTGGCAGGGTTTTTCAATATGCAATGGGACTGTTTATCCAAATCCCTAATAATCGATTGCCGCTGGCGGCACAAGACCGGGGTATGAAGCAGTGAGAATTAAACTCATTCATTGGTATTTCCTCCTCAAACGCCCGATGACACTGGGTGTCAGGGCGATTATCGAGGACGGGCAGGGCCGTATCCTGCTGGTGCGCCATGGCTATGTTGATGGCTGGTATTTTCCCGGTGGCGGCGTTGAGAGCGGACAATCGATGGAACAGGCGCTGGCGATGGAATTGCGCCAAGAAGTAAATATCGAAGAAATGGGCGAGGTCAAACTGTTTGGCATCTATTTCAACCGCCATGTCTCAAAACGCGATCACGTCGGGCTTTATATTTGCAAAAACTGGGCCAAAATGGGTATCTTTACCGCCAATCGGGAAATATCTGAAATCGGATTTTTCCCACGAAACGACCTGCCGCCCGACACCAGCAAGGGAACTTTGCGAAGATTGGCGGAAATTTATGATGGAGTGGAGATATCGACGGATTGGTGAATTTTGGCAGAAAGAAACCCGTATCCATCCGGGGTTTCCTGCGCCATGGTAACAGGAGCTTTCAAGTGAAAAACAATGAGACTGATCCAATTTTCTGGTCCATTGCTCATTGATATTCAAAACATCGCTCTGGACCCGGCCAGTTTCCTGTGTTATCTGGCGCGACACCAATTTAACTGTTGAGAAGCGTTTGATGTTTATTGAAACCTGCCTGCGACGACGAAGAAACGAATGCGCAAACTGCGCAAACGTCGTATTGCGGCTGGCTGCCTGATCAGGGCATATTATCCGGCTGCGGTAATTGCTGTCGAAATCGCCGGATTATCAAAATGAACAACCTTGAAATTAAGATCACTCAAGAACTTGCCTGCCATTATCAGATTGTAGAAAAACTCGGAGCCGAAGCCTTTGGGCCCGGATGGTTTGCGCGAACCGCGTTCCGGCTGCGTGAAGGCGTGGCGCCTGTGCCAGAGCTGTCATTTGTCGCGCTCAAAGACGGCGATCTTGTTGGCTCGGTTCGGATAACACAAATTCTGATAGAGGCACGAAAAGCTCTGGTGCTTGGTCCGCTGGTGGTTGATCCAGCACACAAGAATGAGGGCATCGGGCGCGAGTTGATGCTTGCGGCGGTTGCCGCTGCCAAACAACTGGACCATGACTTAATCATTCTTGTCGGAGATGAACCTTATTACCGGCCGTTCGGCTTCAAGAAAGTTGCCCCTGGGCAGATAATGTTGCCTGGACCGGTCGATCCGGCGCGGCTTTTGTATTGCGAATTAAAACCTGGTGCCGTGGCAGATTATTCGGGTGTTGCCAGGATATTTTCAAATGTTTCAGGGCCGGTGCGAGATAAATAGATTCCTATTATTGTTACTGTTTTTTGCGCAGCAAATTGCCCAGATTTCCTTCTCTGGCCCAGGTGGCGGCAATTATCAACAACAATATTGCAAGCCCAAGCAGGCCGGAAAAGAGTGGAATCGTATTTATTCCCTTAAGCAGCGATGCATTTTTATTGTGCAGGCCAATCCAGCCTTTGCCGGAAGTGGCTGAGCCGGTTCTGACCGGAATGATGCGCGGTACATTGTCATTTGATGCACGAATGGTGCTGCCGCCGGTATCGGATAATATCGGCTGCAGAAGGTTGGATGTGGAGATAACATTGGCGAATTCGCGCGGATTGGCCGGCCCGACATGGGTCAGTGCGCGATATTCGCCGTTTTCGACCTGATGAAGTCCCAATTCGGATGCCTGGTAACGGAATTCGAATATTCCGGGTTTGATTTCGGTTGCGACGAGATTTTCAACCTTGCCGGAAGGCGTCGTTAGCGTGATTTCACCCGGATCGTCGCTCAAAGTCTGGCGGCGAATGAATATCTTGTCTCCTCTCGATTGTGCGGTGAGATTTTCCTCGGCCAGTTCCGGTTCCTTCATCAACCAGTGGGCGAGACGGCGCAGAAGTTTGACATAAGGCCCGCCACCCTGAAATCCACGCGCCCATAGCCAGACATGATCTGAAAGAAACAGCGCAACACGGCCTTCGCCAGCGCGGTTGAGTATCAGCAGCGGAGCGTCCCTGGCAGCCGTCATGATGGTGTCACCGGTTACTTCAATCGAACCTATCGAGCGAAACCACGGGCTCCAGTCGGGGTCGGTTATGTTTGCTGTGTTTTGAAGTGTGCCCTGGTTTTGGTTGGCAGCATCCAAATCCCGGGTGACTGGATGTTTGGCACCCAATTGCGAGACTTTTGGCTTATAGGCGACTTCTTCCACCAGCCCGCTTGGAATTGCCGGCAGAATGCGTTGCAGCGGGGTTTGGGCAATTGAACCGCGAATAGCAAATTCCGGCCCGGCAGCCACCAGTACCGCGCCGCCATCTTCAACATAACGAGCGATGTTGTCGAAATACAATGTTGGCAACACGCCGCGCCGCGAATAGCGGTCGAGGATGATCAGGTCAAATTCGTCGATTTTCTCAACGAACAATTCGCGGGTTGGAAAAGCGATCAGCGATAGCTGGTTAATTGGCGTGCCGTCCTGTTTTTCAGGCGGCCGCAAAATTGTAAAATGGACCAGGTCAACCGATGCGTCGGATTTCAACAGATTTCGCCAGGTCCGTTCGCCGGCATGGGGTTCGCCAGATATCAGCAGGACACGCAGGTTATCGCGGATGCCATTAAGGGTGGAATAGGCACGGTTGTTGATCGTGGAAATTTCACCATTCACCTCATCTGCCCTGAATTCAATGATGGTCTTGCCACCATGGGGAACATCCAAATCAAACTCGTTGATCCGGCCAGGCATCACCTGTTCGCGTGAAAATTCCTCCCCATCAACAACAATAGTAACGGTGAGCGGGCCGCTATTGTCCATGCCAAAATCATCGACGCGGAATGACAGCGTGACCGGCTCTCCAACAACCCCAAATTGCGGTGCCTTGGTGATGGCGATGCGTCGGTCGCGTTCGTTTTTGCGGCCGGTGATCAATGCGTGAATTGGTGCCTTGAATGAAAGTGAGGCGGCGGATTTTGGAATATCATGAACCTGGCCGTCGGTGATAAAAATCGCACCGGCAATTTGTTCAGGCGGCACATCGTGTAACGCGATATCGAGGTTTTTAAAAAGCGCGGTTGATACATCGCTGGTCAATGATATCTGGTCTTTGACCGTGACTTCACGGATTTCAAATTTGTCCATTCGTTTGATGCGCTGAATGACTTTTTTGCGGATTTCCTCGCTCTGCTTTGCCCTGCCATCCAGTTTCTGACTGGCAGAGTTATCAATGATTACCGCGACAACGCTTTTTAGCAATTCTCTGTCTTCGGCGATGACAGATGGATTGAACAAAGCCAGTGTGATGGCAATCCAGGCGCATAGACGCAGCCAGGCACCGCGCATGCGCTGAAATACTCCCCAGAAAACCAGCAATCCTGACAGGGCAGCCACGCCAATTATCAGCCAGAGCGGCAATTCAGGAGAAAATGTTAAGTTGAAAGTGCTGATGGGTCTACCTCCTACTGGCCAAGGCGTTCGAGGAGGGCAGGGATGTGAACCTGGTCTGATTTGTAATTGCCGGTCAGGACATACATGACTAGATTGACACCAACACGATAAGCAATTTCACGCTGGATTGAGCTTGGCGGCACGGTGGCGAACATCGGGCGGGCCTGGCTGTCGATTGCCCAGGCTCCGGCAAAATCGTTGCTGGTAATAAGGATGGAGGAGACGCCATCGCCAATGCGAACCGGTCGGTCGCGGGATGGGTCAGTATCGGGCAATTGTTCAACCCACAATTCGCCACCAGAATATCTGCCGGGAAAAGTCGAAATGATAAAAAAGCTTTTGGTCAGAACATGATCCTGGGGTACGGGTTCCAGTGGAGGAATATCCAGATTTGACAGAATCTGCTGCAATTTAAATGCCTGCGGCGAAGAAGATGTTCCACCAAAAAAACCGGATATCTGATCACGTGTATCAAACAGCACCGAGCCGCCCTGCTTCATATAGGCATCAATACGGGCCATGGTCCGGGCATCGGGCAATTCGCTTGCCGTATGAACGGGCCAGTATAAAATCGGAAAGAAAGTCAGTTCATCCCTGGAAATATCAACGCCGACGGGCGGGCCTGGCTCTACTGCGGTGCGTTCGGTTAAATATTTTGTCAAACCGCGCAATCCCGCTTCGCTGGTCTCGTCTACCTGCGAAATTCCGGTAATCACATAGGCCAGACGCGTTCGCAGCGAGGCTGAGAAGTCAAAATCTTTCGGTAGAACATTCTTCTCAGTGGTCAGTGGATTTATTACAACCTCTTGGGCGAATGCCGAACCATGGTGGCTATGATAAACCAGCAATATTGCCACCACTACGCCAGCGGTCTTAATTGTGGCGTTGGCGAGCGGTTTTAATCTCAAATTTCTAAACTGACCGGCCATCCACAACACTGCTGCGCAGTCAATCGCCAGCAACAAAGCGAGGACAAACAGCAGCCATGGACGCAACGATAAGGGCTGTTGTCCGGCATAACTGGCGATGGCAGTATTTTCACCCAGAATATTGTTATCCAACCTCTTCAATTGAGCTTTGCCGTTAAACAGGTTAAGCGCCCGAAAACCATCCTGGGTGCCATAAAATCCGGGCGGGTTTTCCAGCGATACTGCCGGTGGATTGGTGCCGGAGAAATTGACCGGCTTTGCTTCAACCCCCGGCGGTACCAGTTGTCCTTTTCCGTTTAGAACGCGCAAAGGCGGCAGGCTTTTAACGGTATTGGATGTTGCAACTGCAAGGGAAGAGCGTGATTGGTTAACCACGCGCCGCAGCATTTCGACGAAAGTGCCGGAAACCGGCAAATTTGACCACCTGGCATCAGAACTCACATGGAACAGAACACTCCAGCCCTGACCTATCCGACCGGCCGTCACCAGCGGCGTACCATCGCTCAACCGGGCCCAGGTTTTGTCGCTGAGGCCGCTTTCCTGAAGGGCCAGCACTTGCCTTGTAACAAATACTTCACGCGGTGCGGCAAGGCCGTAAAACGGGCTGTTCCGTTCAAATTCGGCTACCGGCTTGGGTTTTTCCCAGGACAATGCGCCGCCGAGATTTCGGTCACCACGACGGATGCGGACCGGCAACAGACTGTGGTCAGGCGATGCTGCCAGGCGTGGCCCGGCAAATCGGATCAGCATGCCACCATTTGCGACCCATTTTTGCAGTTGTTTTGATGTTTGCCCCGGCAACAGTCCGATATCGGCCATGACGATGGTTGATACCCCACGGGTTATCAGGTCCGGCACCGCATTTGCGACATTGGCATCGTCAGAGCGGCGCACATCGCTGAACGGTTCCAGCGCGCGCGAGATATAATATAATGGCGACAACAAAGGCTGGGCATTGTCGTGCTTTTCGCCTGAAATCAGCCCTACCAACCGGCGGCGATTGCTTTCATCAAGCAATTGTATGGCACCGGCATTTTCAGCC
>PVMS01164272.1_pt1 | contig 10774 bp, 7 predicted proteins | sample 1853461 | NCBI WGS metagenome assembly PVMS01 (sample SAMN08582032, study PRJNA380276) | Marine sediment metagenome, whole genome shotgun sequencing project. | isolation source: ocean sediment barecode stripped | collected 2017
GCGGGCTTCCTCGATGGTGGACTTGATGCGTGGCACTGATAATTTTGCGGCCTCGATTTCACCTTCGAATTCAGCTTCGCGTTGCAGTAACTGTAAAAATTCGACTTCGCTGATGATGCCGCGATCTTTTAACGGCTTTTTTGATCTTGATTTCCTTTTTAACCAGGCCGAGTAATTTTTTTAACTGGCGCTGCTTCGATTTCGCTTCGAGCAGAGCGCTTTTTTGCTGACTTATTTTTTCTTCAAGGCTACTCAGAGTTTCCTGGAGTTGCTGCTGGTTTGAATCGAACAGGCTTTTTTCCGACTTGACCAGAAGGGGTGCTTCTTCGTTAACTTCAGCTTCAGGTTTGAAAGCGCGAGCGAAGGCCTCTGCCGTCAGGCGACTCGAGCGAGCTAATAGCTCAAGATAGAGCAGCCTGTTTTCTTCGAACGAACTTGAAAATGCGACATCGCTGATCTTGATCAGCGATTGACCGACTACTACCGTCTGGCCTTCGACAACCAGAATTTCGGAAATGATACCGCCCTCGAGGCTTTGAATATTTTGTATCTGGCTCGCTGGAGAAACCTTGCCCGAGCCGCGTATTACGACATCAATTTTAGCCCAGTTCATCCATACGATAGCCGCGATCACGAACAGGGCAAAAATCATCACCACTGCGATTAGATAACGTGGCGTGCGATGTACAGCTGCAGCAGAAAGGCTGCGCATATACACCATGTCCTGCTTGCCATGAATCCCCATCTGGGTCGAATCTTCAAAATTCGTAGCGTCTTCGTTATGCATTCTGAGTACCTTTCAGGGCATTCAAGACTTCTTCCTTGGGACCATCCATTACAATTCGACCCTCGTCCATCACGATCAGTCGATCCACCAGGTCGAGCATTGGCGCCTTGTGCGTAACCAGCAACAGGGTTCTGTCGCGGATGTATTCCTGCAGGCGTTTCTTAACGATTGATTCGGTCGTATTATCAAGACTGTTGGTTGGCTCGTCGAGCATCAGAATTGGTTCATTTAACAAAACCGCCCGACCCAGCGCGACCGCCTGTCTTTGCCCACCCGACAGAAATCCGCCATCTTCGCCTACCTGGGTATCAAACCCCTGGGATAGTTGATTGACAAACAGATCCACACCGCTAACAGCGGCGGCCCGAATCAGTTTTTCGTCGTTGACGTGTAAATCCTTATAGGCAATGTTTTCACGAATAGTACCGCGTAGTAGCTCGATATCCTGCGACAGATAGCCAATATTTTTGCGCAGGTCGGCCGGGTCTATCTGGTTGATGTCTATATCATCGATTGCGATCGAGCCGGCGTTGCCCTGGTAAAGCCCGATGATCAGTTTTATCAGCGTGGTTTTACCTGAGCCCACCTTGCCGATGATACCGACGTGTTCGCCAGCCCTGATTTTGATGTTAATACCGGAGAGCGCTTTTTTGGGCGCTTCGGGATAGCTGAAATCCAGGTCCCTGAACTGGATCGCACCTTCGAAACCAGGACGGCGTACATAAGATTTTCCCTCCGGTCTCTCGGTTTCTTTTTGCATCAGTTCATCGAGTGAGCGGAATGCTGTTTTGGTCTGCTCAAAACTGGTAATCAGCGCGGCGATCTGCCCCATTGGCGCAACGGCCCGGGATGCCAGCATGACAATTGCGATCAAGCCGCCGAGGCTGAGTTCGAGATCACCAATCAGATAGACACCAAACACGATCAAACCAATCGTATTGAACTGCACCATCAGGTTGGTGACTACGGTTATTGACGACGATAGTATGCGCGCGCGCATCGACCTGTTGGCAATGGTGCCGGAAGACTCTTCCCACACCCATTGCGCATGATTGGACGTACCCAGTGTCTTCACGGTTTTGATCGTGCGCAGGGTCTCGATCAAATGTGCATTCTTGTTGGCGCTGGCTTCAAAGGTTGCTTCGACGCTCGCCTTGAGCGGTCGGATAAGGATAAAGCTGTACAACATTAACAGGGCGATAATTATCAATGGCACTGCGATCATCGGGCCACCGATATAATAAATCACCAACAGAAAAATAATCGCAAACGGCAGGTCAACCAGGGTCGCGATGGTCGATGCAGTAAAAAAGTTGCGTATGCTTTCAAATTCACGTAACTGGCTGGCAAAGGCGCCGATGCTCGGCGGCCACTGATCCATTTTGAGATTCAACACCTGGGCAAATATGATCGACGACATGATGATGTCACTTTTCTTGCCGGCGATTTCGAGCAGGTAGGTACGTACGAAACGCAGCAGGGTATCAAAAACATAAACCGTGACGATACCGGCCGCTAATACCCACAGGGTTGCAATTGCGTCATTGGGTACGACTTTGTCGTAGATGTTCATGGTGAACATCGGCGTCGCCAGTATGAACAGGTTGATCAGGAACGATGAAAGCAGCACGCTGACGAAGATGTCCCGGGATTTGGCCAGGGTGCCCCAGAACCAGTGACCCGGGCTGTCGTTGCGAGGCGTCTTTGGGGTGGCAGTATCTTGCTGTAGCTCTTTCTTGAGCAGGAAAGCATAGCCGAGATATTCCTCTTTTAGCTGGGCCAGTTCCAGCCATTCTTCACCTTCGCCGATTTCAGGAAAGATAACCTTGGCTCGCCTGTTTTTGCGATCTATGTTTTCGAGAATACAGGCATTGCCATTTCTCAACACCAGGATGCAGGGCAACAGCAGCCGTGACAGCTTGTCCAGGTCGCGATGGATAAGACGGCTGGCAAATCCGGCACGTGACGCTACTCGAGAGAACAAACCCTTCGGATTGTCAATGCTGAAAAGCTCGGGGCCATCGGCACCCGGTTTAACCGGCAGGCCTGAAATCAGCGCTTCGACGCTAATCGGTCGGTTATGTACCTTGGCAAAGATAACCAGGCACTCGAGCAAGGGGTCATACTGATGATGTGGATCGATCATATATGCCTATTTAAGGAGCCTCTGATTAATTCTTCTTATTAACAACACGAGCTGAACTCACCTGACCAGGCAGGATGGTAGTTCCTGTGTAAACTCGTTTGGCATGGAAATCGATGGGGCATAACTGTACTAGTCTCAACACTGAAAATCACGCTATATCGCCGTTGGAGAATCGAGGAAATTGCCTTGCATGATGTCGATGCCAAGCGATTTCAGTTTATCGAAAACCTTCTGCGAATCAACCGCAACCGCGATGATGCGAATATCCAGGGTATCGGTGATGGTACGCAAGGCCTGGTATCCGGCCGGCACATCGTTGCGACTCATTTCGTATAGTGTTTTGGCATTGATTTTTACGTAGTCGAACTGGCCTGATTGCAACAATTGCAGCGACTGGCCCAGATCCAGGTTATCGATGCCAAACTGATGTTGATGTCGGCGTACGCGTTCAGAAACTTTACTCAGCATAATCGGATGCTGGTTCAGAATATGATGACTGGCTTCGATACAAAGCCGGGTCTCTGTTTGATTGCAATCGCTTAGCAACTGGTCGAATTCTTCCTGCGCCTCAGCCAGTTCAAAGAACGCGGCACTCAAGTTAATTGCCAGAGGGGTTTTACGATCCATGTCCGCATTCGAGGTAACCAGGCGAAACACTTCCCGATCTATATCCAGTGCCATACCGAGACTGGAAGCCATAGGCATAAAGGCAGATGCCGGCACGATTTCATCCTGCTGGTTGCGGGCCCTGATAAATAACTCTCGCTGGATTAGACTGCCATCGTTACCCATCGCCAGTTGTCCAACCAGAAATAGCTGTTTTGCCTGCAGCACGGATTCGAGCCAGCTGCGCCATTGCATTTTACCCCGGGGTAAGTCAAGGTTATCTGACAGTTGGTGCTCGATCGAAAACGGTCCATGGGTGTTTGCCTGCGACAGGCAGTAGTCGATACTGGAGAGGATATTACCGATCTCACCGCCAACCTGCAGGTCACATATTCCCGCCAACAGCTTTACCTCGCTCAGGTGTGGCTCTTTCCGCACTAATTTTTGAAACAGGTCGAATAATACGCGTATGTAACCAGTGACCGCTGATTCATCGGTTGCACTTAAAAATGCGAACTCGTCCTCGTTGAAACGGGAAATTCGTTCTGCATCATGCACCACATGGGTTTGACGCAACAGGTCGGCCAGAATGCGGATCAAATTATCCGACACTTCGTAGCCGTGATGATCACGCAACTGTTCGAAATCCATGATCTTGATAATTGCCATGCAACCGTGGACGCTAGTTTCTTCCGCCATCGACTGTTGCAACTGGTCGAGAAGATAGCGTCGATTGCCAAGATTGGTTAGCTTGTCGCGGTACAGGAGTTGCTGGTATTGGCTGAGTGTCTTTTCCTGATCGTCAAAGATACCTTGTACCTTTGAAACCATCAGGTTCATCGCCTCGACCACGCTTTTTAGCTCGACCGTAGAAGGGATTTTCTTCTGCAGCACGAATTTATTGACGCATATTGCATCGGCCTGCGCCTTCACCCGCTGTAACGGCGCTAGCAGGTAGCGCAACACCAGCCACAACAGGATCATCGAAACCACGAATAGCAGGGCAAACCAGCGTAGTGCGGACACCAGCGCCTGGTACATGTTGCTGTAGGCGAAGCCGGGGTGAATCACCATGTTGAGTTGCCCGAGTTGGGTCCAGCCTTTCATTACCTGGCTTGTACCACGCGCAGGTTCTAGCGGCACCAGGCGCACAAACCAGGCTGGTACGCCCGCGACCTCGAGATCCTGGCTTTTCTGATGAATACTTTCACCATTGACGGCCACGAGTTCAATTTGAGAGTAGTAACCACTGTCAAACACGGCATTAAACAAGACTTCAAGCGTGGCCTTGTCGCCGCCATCAGGCAAATTACTGATCGCGATTCCCAGTGTGGTGGCCATGTCCTGGGCCGTCGTTTGCAATTGCCCCTGTTGAAAACTACTGGTACGGGTCAGGTCGTTCAACACAATGATAAGCAGTAAAACTAAAAATACCGTCGAGATCAGCAGGGCTATCTGTTTGAATAAGCTCATTGTTTTTCCTTTTGAACATCGGCCAGTAATTTTTCCCACTTACTGTTTTTGATCTTGTTGGTGGGCAGAGATTTTCCTAGCCCGGCCGATGCATTGGTCAAGAAAAGTGATTTGGCGTTAAAACTGTAAACCGGCAGTAAATCCGTTCTTTTGCTGGCACTGAGAATCATCGGATTATAATTATCCAGAATCTGTGGAATGCTCGCCGGAGTAGGGAAGTAACTTAACACCATATGCGCTACATTTTGTCGTAGGGCTTTAACATAAGTCAGGTAAAGACGTTCATCAGGTACGCCCAGTGTACGCAAGGCGAAATATTTGGCGATCACGAAATCCTCGCAATCACCTTTTTGCGTGCCCATAAATTCGCTCGGTGTTGCCCAGTAATCCTGCTCGCCCCAGTGAATATTGTCTTCCACATATTCGAATTGGTTAAAGAATCGATTAACCTCGCGCAGTTGTTTTTGTATGTCCTGATTCTTCAGATCGACCAGTAACTTGTTGATCGCGAGTCCGCGTCGGTAGGCCTGGTCAGAATACTCGGTCTTTAGTTGATTAAGCATATCTGTGCTCAGCAGTGGGCCCGCACGTTGCTGCCCGGAAAATACAACTGCCAGTGCGGCACATACAAAGACGACGACCTTTCTCAATTCGATATCTTCCGCCATTGTGCATAGGTGCCGATGTAAATTCTATAACAATGGGCCGGTTTGCAAGGTTTTGCGAAATCTTGTGTCAGGGTATTCAGGAGAGGTATCCAAACTCACAATACTGCCTCCAATTGTAGACTAATTACCGCAGCCAGGAGTGCGCCTTATTCGGCGTAGGTTTTGACCTTGAAAATGAACTCGCCACGACGATTTATCGCCTGGCCTGCCGGGGTGGAATTATCGGCAATGGGTTCCTTTTCTCCCATCCCAATCGCCTTGATATCAGATTTATCGATGCCGTTTTCGACGAGTAAACCCTTGAGCGCTTTGGCTCTTTTTGTGGAGAGAACGTCATTGTATGTATCCGAGCCGATATTGTCGGTGTAAGTGTAGACTTCGATGGTAATGTCATCAGCGAGTTTAATCTGTTCGATTATTGCATCCACTTTGGATTTGGATATTTCGGTCAACTCGGCCTCATCGAAAACGAAATTGACCAGTTGTAATTGTGAAAGGCTGATAGTCTCGGATTTGCGCACCTTGATCTGTGCTGTTGCAGTAGTCGTGACAGCGGCACTTTTGTTATCGGTAACGGTGTATTTGAAAGAATCCAGCCCGCTAAAACCTTCGAGGGGTCGATACACCAGGTTGCCGTTTTGATCGAACGCCAGGCGACCGACTTCGGGTTGGCTGACGTCGACGATTTCCAGCGGGTCGGAATCAGTATCGGTATCGTTGGCCAGCAACTGCGCGGTAGTAATAACCAGCACACCGTTGGTTTCGACTTCGAAATTATCATCGATTAAAATCGGTACATTATTCTGCTTCGACAACACCGCTTCGGTTCTTGATATTACCACCGACTGCTGGCAGCCAAATGGATTGACTACCACACTGCCAAGCGAATTGTCACAGTGATCCATGGGATCGAGTTTCCTGTCCGCATCCTCATCAACAGGTAGTGGCAGCTTGTCTACCTCGTTGGTGGCCAGTCGCGCGACTCTCAATTGCCCTGCATCCAGTTCAAACTCGACATTAGTGGCTTCAAACAACCTGCCGATGCCTTCGTAAATTCGATACCTGGCGCCGAAAGAGTCAAAGCGGGACTCGGCATACAGATTCCTGGCGCGATTGAGTTCGTTTTCTGCATCGAGCAGGTCGAGCAGATCACGCTGGCCGATAAAGAACTCTTCACGGTAGGATTCGACGGTTTGCCCTGCCTTGATAACATGGTCATTGAGAAAGACAAGTTGTCGTACCAGCAGATCATCGGCAGTCCAGGACAGGCGCAATGCATTAATAACCTGACGTCGTACCCCGGCGGCAAATTCCTTTTGTTCGTAAACCTCGCTGACTTTCCTTTGACTCTCTGCGTCGTTTCTGCCGCCGCTGTAAAAATTATAGGTGAGGTTGAGCATCAGGCTGGTTTTTTCAGTATCGCCGTCCAGACCATCGTCACTGTCCAGGTTATTGCCGTATTCGGTGGCAAGTCGCAAGTCGATATTGGGGTAACGAGTTCTCAACGAACGCCGATAGTCCGATTGGGCCGCCACGATGTTGCTGTCGGCAACCCGCATAGCCGGGTGGTTAATGAGGGCCTGGTCTATAAGAGCATCAAGAGTGTCATGGGGCAGGACGGGCAGGTCGGGTTCAGACAAAAATTCCGGATCTACATAGCGCCCCAGGATCTGGTGCAGGTGTGTCGCGGCGTCGGCGAAATTATTTTGCTGGGCAATCATGCTTGCCAGGGCGCCCGCCAGGCGTCCCTCGGTCTGTTGCAACTGTGAAATTCTGCCTACTCCAGAAAGATTCCGCTCCCTGATTTGTGCGAGAATTTTTTCATGTGCCGCGACGTTTTTAATCGCGAGTTGATACAGGCGTCTTTGCTTGAGTACTTCCAGGTAAGCCTGTACTGCCTGCAGGCCGATATTATCGGCAGTATCATAAACATCGTAAAGTGCCGCGGTGGTTCTGGCTTTGCTCTGCGCAACCTGGTTGGTGGTGTCATATCCGTTAAACAGATTTTGCGTAACCGATAGCTCAACCTGGGAACTGTTATAGTCGACCGACTCGTTATTGGTCGCAGGTGTCTCGCTGTCAAAGTATCCGGTAGAAGCTTGCAAGTCGATACTGGGTCGCCAGCCGCTCTCGGCGATAGCCTGGTCGCTGACGACTTTTCGATAGGCATGAACTTTCTCTTTTACTGCCGGGTGAGCACTAACCGAATCAGCAACCATAGCGGACAGATCCAGCGCTTTTGCGGACGACGACAAGCCTGAAGACAGGAGTAATCCTGTCAGTGCTATCTTCGCTAAGAGACCTCGATCTTTTGTCGCGTGCATAATTAATGTTACCGACATACTGGATTTCATTACCAATCCCGGGAAAAACCGAATTTTTCCAGGCAGCGAGCCTGGGGCTTCCGCAGCGTAATTCCAGAGAGACAGGGCTAACGCTTTAGGATGTTCCAATCCCTTAAATTGCAATATTAATAAATGAAATTAAGTATACGTGTTAAGTTATTGATGATAATAGACTAAATTATATCGTATTCAACAACAAAATATTTCAATCGAGGCTTGCTTCTACGATTTTTGTGACCTGTTTAATGTTTTTACGCGCGATGGCAGGACTATTTCGGATTTAACCATAGAGAACGTAGGCCAAAACTACGGAGGCAGCTAATCCGAGGGCAATGATGATCCAGTCAGAAGAGGTATAGATCCGCTGGGTTTTTGGTGCGGCCGGGCCCTGGGTTAAAGCAGTGTAATTTTTTAAATCGGACTCATCTATGCGCCCCTTGCTTTCAAGTCGTTTAAGCAAATGGGCCCGAATTTCCACGTATTGTTCACGCGAAATCAGGTCATTCGCGTAGGTTTTAGCGAGCTTGCGCAACGGGGTGTTGACCAGTTTCATTAGTTTTGAGACTGCGCGTTTATCTGCTTGTTGAGGCTTTGCAGGCGGGTGTTTTCAGGAAACAGCTTCAGACCGGTAACTATGTAGTTTGAAGCATCTTTGTACTTTCTCTTGGTAATCAGCTTTTCGGATTCAGAAAGATACAAATTCGACAAGGCCTTGTCTTTCAGCAGGTAGTGTTTGGGGTCGACGCGTTTGATCAGAGGAAGTACCGTGGTTAGATCCTCGCCGTTAGTGGATTTAACCAGCTTTTTGGCGCTGAAATATCGCTTGTATAGAGATATCAGGCTATTCATCAGGCGATCGCGTTGCTCTTTGACCTGATCTTCGATGGTGGAGAGCGCGACTGAATCCGGATAATGCTTTTTAGCCTGTGACAGCAACTCCCGGGCTTGCGGGTAATCGTATAAACCTTCTTTCGGCCGAAACACCGAGCGAATTCGGTCGCGATAAAAAGTAATGATTTCACGGCGTAGCCCAACCGATATAATTTTTTGCTGCTCCGGGTTCAATTGATCCAGCGACCAGATAGTTTCGATCATCAGCGCCTTGTCACCACCCTTGATCATATTGATCTTGTCGTAGAGTTGTTGTTCTTCCTGAAACGCGAGGAAAGGCTTGTAACCAATACCGGCGCCAATAATCGCTAAAAACAGGGTTACCAGCAGGATGGTCTTGGTATGCGATTTTTTGGAACGCATGCCATCGGCAAATTTTTCGACATCTTCGATGCGATCCTCACGAACCACCGTCAAGGCTTTCATCAAGGTCTTCTGTTGGCGTCTGTTCAGGCCCTTGATTGGTTTCGGCTTGATGCCGAGTTCCTTAATCTTGGGCGAAGCCACCTTGTTATACGGATGTTTTCCGCCGGCAAGCAATTGGTAAGCAACACAGGCGAGACCATAAATATCATCTCGCGGGTCGGGATTCATACCGGCAAACATTTCGGGAGTCGCATAGGCTGGTGTAACCGCGCTGAGCTTGGCCGGATCAAACATCGTCTTTTCTCTTTCTTCATCGGTTTGGGTGCTTGCCCTGGCGATACCGAAATCGAGCAGCTTGACGTGACCATCATTTAATAAAAAGCAGTTTCCCGGTTTAAAATCCGAGTGAATGAGGAATTTTTCATGCGCGTAGGCGAGGCCGCTACAGAGTTCTTCTATAATGTGCAGGGCATGGTCCAGTTTTAACGGTTTCTTGTTTATTTCCTTGATCAGCTGATTCAGGGGTTTGCCCTGCAGATATTCCATGGTCATGAAAACCGTGTTGCCGTCGCGATCAAAGTCATAAACGGTGGCGATGTTCGGGTGCGCCAGACGTTGGGCTTTACTGGCCTCACGCTGTAAGGCGATGAATGATCCCGAGTACTTTTTAAACGCGTCGGTCAATACCTTGATAGCGACGTATGGATCCTTGTCATGCGCTTCTACCTTGAGTAAATCCTTGGCCTTAAAAACCACGCCCATACCGCCTTGACCCAGCTTTTCCAACAGTACAAAGCGATCCTTCAGGGTAACCCCAGGGCCCAGGTTTTCGTGGCGTGTGGATTTATGCGGTTTTTCTATAATCTTCGGATTCATCGGTGACACGTCTTCGCCGCTGCCGAGAGAGTTCTCCCCAGTCTCGATTTCCCGCTCACCCTTACTGGCCCTGACGATGACAGTTTTGTCACTCGCATCGTCGTCACCAGTGTATAAATCCGATATATCCGTCAGATGCATGGTCTTATCATCGCCGAAATAGGAGAAATCGGTTTCCTGGGTATTTTTCAGCGTCGACTGAATGTTGATTTTCGAAATCACCTGCGAAATCTGGGTGAAGCCATCAGAGTCAATCGTGTCGTTGGTATACAGAGACTGCAAATAGCTCTGCGCATCGCCATGACTGCTTGGCATTGCATCAAATATGCTGGCCAGCCCTTCTTCCAGGTCGGTGATATTCAGCGACCCGGCAACATAGTCATTAATCAACGATTCGCAGACTTCAGACATTTTCTTCCTGTTGGCAAACTTTCATAGTGATAATCGATGTATTGTCGGTTCCACCGGCATCGAGCGAAGCGCTTAGCAATGCCTGTGATAATTCGGTCATATCCTCGGGGTTAGACTCGACTATGGAGCTAATTTCACTTCCATCCAAATCTTTGTAGAGCCCATCAGAGCAAATGATATAAATATCCCCATCCTTTAATTCGGA
>PVMS01064060.1_pt1 | contig 10772 bp, 9 predicted proteins | sample 1853461 | NCBI WGS metagenome assembly PVMS01 (sample SAMN08582032, study PRJNA380276) | Marine sediment metagenome, whole genome shotgun sequencing project. | isolation source: ocean sediment barecode stripped | collected 2017
CTAAGGAGATTTAGCTCCTTTTTATAAATTGGATCTTCTATAAGATTATTGATATTATGTGGGTCCTTTTCACAGTCGTAAAGTTCCTCCGAAGATTTTGTATTGAACCAAATAAGTTCTTCTGCCGTTAAGCTTCCATTTTCTTTCATTAAAAGCATTTCGTCCATCATTGGGATATTTTTTCTATAGGCTATATCCTTATACTTTGGTAGATCAGGGTAATAATTCTTTAAGTATAAAAAGCGTTTATCTCTGACAGAACGAATCCTGTCTGTAAACCCATCAAAACGATCAGAACTTCCAAAGACAAATCGACGAGGTTGCTCGGCATAGCCTCCTAAAAAAGCTTTTCCTTGCATATAAGCAGGTGGTTCAATATTTGCCAAACTCAAGATAGTAGGTGCCAGATCAACAAATGAAATTAATCGATCCGTTCTTCCCGTATTTTTACTATTGATCCCCTTTATAAAAAAAGGAACTTTTAAGCCTGAATCATAAATTTCTCTTTTTTCTCTAGGTAAAGGCCCTCCGTGATCACTATAAAAGAAAATGATCGTTTTATCGTACAAACCATCTTCTTTTAATTGAGAAATAAGCTTTTCTACTTCTTTATCCATCAGCTCAACATTACTATAATGCCTGGCAATGGTTTTTCGTGTAGCTTCATTGTCAGGTAAATAAGGGGGCACATCTACATCCTTTATTGAAACGGTAAGTGGTTTGTCTTCATTTTTCCACAATCTGCTTTCATGCGTTATGCCAATATTAAACACCGAGAAAAAAGACATACCCTCAGGTCGATTTCTCCAATGAGCATTATTTCCATTTTCATCCCAGGCGGTTAAGGGTGATGCAAATTGGTAATCGGTTTTTGCATTATTAGTGCAATAGTAATCGTTGGCTCTTAAAAATTCAGGAAAACATTTTACAATATCAGGAATTACTGCAGAATATTCCCGAATCGGATCTCCATTAATATCTGATCTGCCTATATCATTCTTATACAACCTCTTTCCCCAGGAAAAGATATCCTTACCGGTTCGCATATGAATTGTGCCGATACTCGTTGGATACATTCCGGTAATAATTGATGATCTGGCAGGAGCACAAACTCCTATAGGGGCATAGGCATTATCATAGATCATACTTTCGGAAGCCAGTTTATCTAAAGTTGGAGTTTTTGCAGTTGTATCACCATACATGGACAAAGTCGGACTAATATCTTCAGTAACGATCCAAAGTATATTCGGTTTTTCCTGTGCTATTATAGCAACACTACAAAAGAAAAGCAGTGCTAAAATATTTTTTTTCATTAGATATGACTTTAAGTTCAAACGTTTTAATTTACTTTTTTTAAGACAATACGTTACAATCTGAGAAAATCCCAGATTTCATCTTTTTTACCGCCGGTAAAAGTTATTGTATTTAATCCTTTTTGCAATTTTAATTCCCCAATAACTACTTCTCTAAATATATCCATTCTCCCTGTATCCGGCAAAATTATTTTTAGCTGGTTTTTACCAGATATAGAAACTACATTTTTGTTATTTCGTGTGGCCACAATTGCGTTGCCCTTATAGACTCCATTTTCTAAAATCTCCCCTTTCCAATGTGCTTTGTTTCCCGTGTGTTTAAACCGGGGATGAGGATAACAGTTTTTCCAATTATCAAAAAAAGCATTTTCATTTTTTTATGTTATAGTTGAAATACAATCGAGCTGTGGTTTTATGGTTGGTTTTTCTGATCAGAAATATTTTAGGACATGTTTCAAAAAGCAGTACGGAAACAGCCCTAGTGACTATTTAAAATCACTCCATTAAGAAGTCATGAAGGTAAAGGCAACCCAAAAATGACAATATCATTAATTAAACCTGGTGTTTGGGTTCTTTAGCATTTCTTCGTATTTCACTTTATCAAATTTATATAGATAAGGTGCCTTATTGGCTGCTCCGGTAAGTTGTTTTTCTTGTCGGATGAAAATTTCGAGTTTCAACATTTTTCTCTGAAAATTCCCTCTATCCAGTTCTTTATCAAGGATCGCTTCATACAATTTTTGTAATTCCTTCATCGTAAATAATTCCGGTAACAAGGAAATACCAATAGGTAAATAATTAATTTGAATTTTAATATGATTTATTGCTTTTTTGATGATAAGGTCGTGATCGAGCATCAACTCCGGCAACTCCTTTAATGGTTTCCACTCGCAACGATCACTAAGAAAATCTGGTTGAGGATTACATTCGTTTAAATCTACTAATGCAAAATAACCGGTTGTAATAAACCTTTGATCAAGCCAGTTCTTCATGGCTTCCACCTCAATACCAAGTTTTGCAAATACCTTCCAATCCACCTCCACGCTACTGCGATCTTTATTACCAAAAGTATAGAATTGATCAAGGTAAGGAAATTCCAAACCTGTTCTGTCTCTCAGAACTCTGGTAGCCGCAGTACTCATGTCTTCTTCCTTAGATATGAATCCACCGGGAAGTGACCATACATTTAAATTTTTCCATTTTAAAACTAATACATGTAATTCATGATTATCATAACCTATGATTACACAGTCAATGGATTGCCCTGGCAGAAAGTTCTCCATGGATAAAATTTGATTTGTAATTAATGAATCATCCATTTCACAAATATATGAAATTTTTATTGTGTTATTTGCACACAATAAAAATATATCATATCTTTGTGTCATTAATACACAATAATCAATATTATGAAGAAAGTATTTAAAATAACAGCTTATAGTCTTTTAGGTCTGTTAACATTATTTATTATTACAGGCGCAATAACTTATTTAAGAATGTCTTCAAAAGTAAATGCCAATTATGAATTATTAGGACAGGAAGCACCTAATTTAGAATCCGAGGGAATAACTTATCGTGATCTAAACAAAAATTCAAAACTGGATATTTATGAGGATATAAGTGCAAATATTGATGACCGAGTAATTGATCTGGTTAGTAAAATGACTCTGGAAGAAAAGGCCGGAATGATGTTTGTTACAATAATTGGAATGACTCAGGATGGAGATCCGATCGATAAACCATTTTTTTCAACCCAACCATTTGATATTCTGTTAAGTCTGATGGCGCCATCAAGCTCAGAGTTGATCGCAAAAAAGAAAATGAATAGTTTTAATATTATTCATTCCTATGATGCCAATATCATGGCCAGATACAATAACAATCTACAGAAGCTTGCAGAAAGAACAAGATTAGGCATTCCAATAACTATTGCCACAGACCCAAGACATGGCACCCAAAACAATCCCGGTGCAGCGATTTACACATCTTCATTTTCTCAATGGCCGTCATCATTAGGTTTGGCCGCTACTAGAGATACGCTTCTAGTTCGGGATTTTGGAAATATAGCCAGACAAGAATACAATTCAGTGGGAATCAGACTTGCCCTGCACCCTATGGCCGATTTATCAACAGAACCCAGATGGGGAAGAACAAACGGGACGTTTGGAGAGGATGCTCATCTTTCTGCTCAGATGACAAAAGCCTATGTTTTAGGATTTCAGGGAGATTCGTTGGATGTAAATAGCGTGGCTTGTATGACGAAACACTTTTCAGGAGGAGGCCCACAAAAAGATGGAGAGGATCCGCATTTTCCTTATGGGAAGGAACAAGCTTATCCGGGAGATAATTTTGATTATCATTTAATACCTTTTTTAGAAGGTGCATTTCCTGCAAAAACAGCACAAATAATGCCTTATTACGGAATTCCAATGGATCAGACAGATGAGAATGTGGCCTTCGCATTTAACAAGTCGATCATAACTAAAATGCTTCGGGATTCTTTAAAATTTGATGGTGTTATATGTACAGACTGGAACATTATTTCAGATAGTAAATATGGAGAAGCCCGGGCCTGGGGTGTAGAAAATCTGACTCCAATAGAAAGGACAAAAAAAGTAATTGATGTTGGTTGTGACCAGTTTGGAGGAGAAAATAAACCCGAATTGATCATCGAATTGGTCAACTCAGGTCAAATCTCCGAAAAACGTATAGATGAGTCCATCAGGAGAATTCTCAGAGATAAGTTTACCTTGGGTTTATTTGACAATCCTTATGTGGATGAGAAGGCTGCAATGAAACTTGCCGGCAACAAAGAGTTTAGAGAGAAAGGAAAAATAGCACAGGCAAAATCAACCGTACTCTTAAAAAATAATAACATCTTACCCCTAAAGAAAGGCACGAAGATCTTTGCAGACGGAATGCTAAATTCTGAAGTACTTAACAAATATGGAGAATTGGTGGATAATCCGGAAGATGCGGATGTTATCATAACACGAATCAGAACACCTTTTGATGAGAGAACGGAATATTTTTTAGAACGTTTTTTTCACCAAGGAAGACTTTACTACAGCACCGAAGAAAAAGAAAAAATATTAAACTTGATTGAGCAGAAACCTTCTATTGTGGTTGTTAATTTAGAGAGACCCGCAATTTTAACCGAAATAGATGCAGAAACCGATGCGCTGATAGCCGACTTCGGAACATCTGATGAAGTATTGGCAAAAATAATTTTTGGTTTAGCAAGTCCTGAAGGAAAAATGCCTTTTGAATTGCCCTCTACATGGGAAGCAGTACAAAAACAATTAGAGGATGTTCCTTATGATTCTGAAAACCCATTATATCCTTTTGGACATGGATTGAGTTATAATGACACCTCCTTATAAAAATTAGATTTTAGGTTAGACACCTTATATTTTGAAAATACGCCACCTGATGTAAATAGGGTGGCGTTTTTCTATTGAAAATTTATCCTGAGGCAATTTCTTGAATTTTATCAGATTCTATCAGCTTGAATTCAGGTTTCTTATTTGCCAGCTGAATCATAACTCGAGCTATTTTTACCGCTTCAATTGTTCTGTATTTCTTTAATTTTCCGATAAGAATAAATCGCAATAGTTTAATAACCCCCACCCCAATGGATTCTCCAATACGTTTTTCGCTCCTGTCTCCAATTATAAAGGACGGTCTTAATATATAAGTGTTTGTAATATTTTCTTTGAGAACATCACATTCCATTTCGCCTTTAGTCCGATTATAAAATACAGAACTTTTTGGGTCTGCGCCAAGAGATGACATAACTAAAAAAGTATCTATTCCATTTTCAACACATAGCTTTGCTGCTTCTACCGGAATACCATAATCTATTTTTTTATAAACTGTCTTATCCGGAGTTTTCTTGGCGGTTGTACCGATACAGCAATAAACTTCATCTGCGTTAAAATCATCTTTGAACTTTTCCAATTCAAAGAGATTTCCCGTTCTTTCAATAATTTTCGGGTTCCGATTATTTATACTTTTCCGAGAAAATATTTTAATTGTGGAATACCTGTCATCTACAAGTAATTTATCCAAAACAACACTACCTGTTAATCCGGAGGCACCTAAAATTATGGCGGTTTTACTCATTTATGCTCTTTTAGCAATTAATACCAACGTTTCTTTTTCTTTTTTGAGGCCGCAGATTTTCTTCCTTTTTTATACTTGCTTCCCGGTCTTTTATGAACCTCAGGTTTTGCCTTTGGGTCTAAAAGGTATGGATGATCCTCCTCAACAGTAATTTGCTGGTTAATTAATTTCTGAATTGCATTTATATAATCCTTTTCATCAGCAGAGCAAAAGGAATATGCAACACCTGTTAACCCTGCTCTCCCTGTTCTTCCAATTCTATGAACGTAGGTTTCGGGTATATTGGGAATGTCAAAATTGATCACCGCATCCAAATTGTTTATATCTATTCCGCGTGAAGCTACATCAGTAGCGATCAATATATTAATTTCTTTCTTTTTAAATTTATGCAATGCTTCTTGTCTGGCTATTTGAGTTTTATCGCCATGTAGAGAAGCAACTTTATAATTGTTTTTATTTAAGATTTTTTCTAATTTATCCACCCCGTATTTGGTACGCCGAAAAATGAGAATATTTCCTTTTATTGTATTCCGCAACAGGTGCAAACACAACTCTATCTTTTTTGGCTTTGGGGTATAATATAATAATTGATGTATTCCTTTTGCAGTTGACGAAGTTGGTGCCAATTCCACTTTTACAGCATCTTTTAAAATACTTTTTGCCAGTTCTATTACTTTATAAGGCATGGTGGCAGATAGCAGTAAATTTTGTTTTTGGGAAGGGCACAATTTTTCAATTTTTCTAACATCATCAATAAAGCCCATGTCCAACATCAAATCGGCTTCATCCAAAACGAGAATTTCAACAGATTTCAAATTAACATATTCTTGTTTACATAGATCTAACAATCTTCCCGGAGTGGCAACCAGTATATCTACCCCTTTTTTAAGCAGTTCTATTTGAGGCTCTATTGCTATTCCACCAAAAACAACTGTAGTCCTTAAATTTGTATACTTTCCATAGGCCTTAAAATCTTCTTCAATTTGCAACGCCAATTCTCTCGTAGGACTAATCACTAAAGCCCTGATTTTTTTTCCTTTTTTTGGGGCATCCTGTTTTTCATATAACAACTGAAGAACAGGTAAGGCAAATGCCGCAGTTTTTCCGGTTCCGGTTTGTGCAGAAACAATGACATCTTTTTTTGCCAGCACCAGAGGAATGGTTTGTTCTTGAACCAGGGTAGGACTGTCATATTGAAGAACTTCAATCGCTTTGAGGATAGGTTTGTTTAACGCAAGGTTTTTGAATGACATATTTAATGATTTGAAAATCCTTGTAAAGGTATGGTAAAATAACAGTAAAAAGCAGGTAATTACTAAGGTGGTATTACCTGATTATTTCAGTAAGTATTGATAAACCTCTGTAATCCACAATCATCTATCTTTCTAACCTGAGTTCGACCTAAATAATTTTATAGATAATCCCATTTTTCCAGATCCTCTTCAGACATTGAACTATCAACTGTCTTATCATTGCTGAAAAAATATTTCCTGTAAAAGGTCTTTTTGTTTTTATCGCTGTACTCTAGTAACAAGGTTAAATCGTTATATTCTTCGGGAAGACCGGTAAAATATTTATTCTGATCCCTGCGTTTAACTCTCACTGTTTTGTCATACGTAAATGGTATGTCTTCCTTTTGATTAAACTCAAAAACCAATTCTTCATCTATTTTCCCATTCGGAAATTCAAAATTTCCATTATCTTTTAGTTGCAATAATTTGACATTATACGCATTCGATTTTGACGCATTTTTAAGCACAATCCTGAATTTCCATACAATTTTAAAATAAGTATGGACTTCATGAAAATCCTGATTGGGATCTGAAGCATCTTCGCCGCGAAAATGTTTTTCCTTAGTCCAGCCTTCATTTCTATTCAGCCTTAATGAGATAATTGGGTGCTTATAAAGTTTTTTATACAATATTCTAAATCCAATTACCATAAAAAACGCAATCAACGCGATAACCAATCCGTAGAAGAACGTATCTAATGTGTATAAAAAAGTAAGCCCGATCATTACAAATCCTATTTAATGTTTAACCACATTAAAAGTACACATTTTAACTTGAAGATAATACTGATTAAAATCATGTTATCAGAATCTTAGCTTTTTATTTTCTTCTTTCTCCTTTTTACTGCTTTAGGTCTGGGAAGAACTTCCTCAGGAAATGGAAATACTATAGTTGAATTCTTCTCAGATGCAATATTTGCCAGAGTTTGATATAACCTCAGTTTAATGGCTGAAGGAGATTGATCTATTAGTTTACCCGCTTCCAACAATTTACCGGCAGCCTGTTCTTCCGCTAGAGCAAGAATTATTCGTGCTCTTCTAGACCGTTCCGCTTCTGCTTGATTTGCCATCATACGCCTCATATTTTCAGGCAATTGAATGTCTTTAATTTTTACATCAATAATTTTTATGCCCCATTCATGGGTTTCTTTTTCTACAATGGATTTTATATTTTTTCCCATTTCTTCTCTTTTGGACAGTATGGTATCCAATTCAACTTTACCGCAAACATCTCTTAATGCAGCCTGTGCTAATTGGGAAATGGCAAATTTATATTCCTCTACTTCCAAAACGGCTTTCTCGGGACTGTAAATTTTAAAGAACACAACGCCATCAATGCTACATGGAACGTTGTCTTGGGTCATAACTTCTTGTGAAACTATATTGATGGTAATTACTCTTATATCAACTATTTGTATGGTCTCAACTATTGGAATAATCCATTTGAAACCGGGCTCAAGAACTTTGATATATTTTCCAAATCTAAACTTTAAAGCTCGTTTATATTCAAAAATAATGCGGATTCCTCCTAAAAACAACAATCCAAAGAGGATACTGATAAACATTAATGGGTTCATAGTAATAAAAATTAATTATTAGAAATTATACGAAATAAGACAGCCAACAGATAAAGTTTTCATGCTCCATAAAGCTTTTTATTATTAGAAATAAAATAATCTGAAAAAGAACAAAAAAATGCTCTTAAATAATTATTGGGATCCTTATAAATTTACAAAAATTTGACCAGATGTCAAAATGAACTTTGATGTTTTGTATATTCCTTAAAAACACAACCTGTTCTTCCTTAAAATGTAGTCTTTTTATTTGAGGTTTCCCGGTTGAAAAGAGAGAGGGATGGGGTGAAAAATATATCTGCGAGATCAGCGAGAATAAGAAGAAAGAGAGATGAATGGTTGCTGGTTGTTGGCGTTTAGTGTCTGTGATATAAATAAATCTTCGAGATCAGTGAGAGAAAGAGAAAACCGATCAATATTAATCAGGATCTTCAAGTTCGAAGTGAAAAGTAAATGAATTTAATATTAACACAAAGTGTAAACAAAAATCAGAATAAGTCAAACCCTCATAATTAAGCAAATTATGAGGGTTATTATTTTAAAAAAAATGAATCTAGTTTCCTTTTTTATAATCTTCTAAAAATTTTGCCAGACCAATATCTGTCAGTGGATGTTTTAATAATCCTTTAATAGCACTTAAAGGTCCTGTCATCACATCAGCGCCAATTTTTGCACAATCAATAATATGCATTGTATGCCGAACAGAAGCGGCTAAAATTTGAGTATCATAACCATAATTATCATAGATCAGTCTAATTTCTGAAATAAGACCCAATCCATCCGTAGAAATATCATCTAATCGTCCTATAAAAGGAGACATATATGTCGCTCCCGCTTTAGCGGCCAACAATGCTTGACCTGCTGAAAAAATTAAAGTTAAGTTGATCTTAATTCCTTTATCCGAAAAATATTTACAGGCTTTTACCCCATCTGCAATCATGGGTAATTTAATTACAATTTGAGGATGCAGTGCCGCCAGAACTTCTCCTTCTCTAACCATACCATCAAAATCGGTTGCGATAACTTCTGCACTTACATCTCCATCGACAATATTACATATTGTTTTATAATGATTGAAGATATTTTCCTCTCCGGTAATTCCTTCTTTTGCCATAAGCGATGGATTGGTAGTAACTCCATCTAATATACCCAATGCCTGTGCCTCTTTAATTTGATCTAAATTTGCAGTATCAATAAAAAATTTCATCCTTTTTAATTTATTTTGATTTCGTGCAAATATATATCATAAGAATCATTTTAATTATTTCTATTCGAATTTATTTGAACAATTTATTAACGAAGAATAATGGTAATGTTTATAAAGAATAATCATTCCTAGCACCTGTAATTCAATTTGTTCTCTACCAAAACAGATATTAAAAAACGATTGCAGTATTCGGTAAGTTTACATTTTATAATAGTTCATCAAAAGTTTTTCATAAACCTTATCGGGAAGGATTCTCTTAAGAACAATTGAAAATTTCTGCATAAAGTCCCCAACTTTATAATGAATCTTAGGATTTGATGTTCTGATCACTTTATCAATAGCTTTTGCCATTTTCAAGGGGTTATCCCCATGTGTAACATGATCGTCCATTAATTTTATATTTTTCTCGTAGGACTCTTTATACACTGAATCCTCAAACACCGGTGTATGGTATCTGGCAGAAGCTATGTTTGTTGCGAAATCACCGGGAGCAATATTGGTGACATCAATTCCAAAATGCTTTACCTCCATGCTTAAGCTTTCGGTAGCAATTTCCAATGCGCTTTTACAGGCTGAATAAAATCCCCGAAATGGCAGTCCGGTATACCCGGCAATCGACGTTATATTGATGATTAATCCTGATTTTTGCTGTCGCATCTGAGGCAAGACCGATTTAATTACCTCAATCGCTCCAAAAAAATTTGTTTCAAATGCATTGCAAATTTCTTGTGATGGTGTTTCCTCAATGGAGCCCGTAATTCCTATACCCGCATTATTTACTAAAACATCTATACGGCCTTCTTTATCGATTATCTGTTGGATTGCTTTTTTTACAGAATCCTTTTTTGTGACATCCATCGGTATCAAATTAAAATGATAAAGTTTCGGTTTTGGATTTCTACTGGAACCATATACGACATACCCTTTTTGATGGAGGTATTCGGCCGTCACTTTTCCAATTCCCTTGGAAGCACCAGTAATAAAAACAACTTTTGACATAGATGCAAATATCGTATAATTTTAGAAATAAGAACACACTAAAAGTAAATTAGATAATGGATTTCAGGATACTATAATTAAAAAAATATCGAAAAAAAATTGTAGATAAGGTTTTGAAGTATCCTGAACCGGAATCAGGATGATAAAAAACGGCAAGCTACCTACATCACACCGCTACAACCTAATACCTTTGCTGCGTTCCCGCCCTGGAGGATTCAAAGGGAGCTGGTTGTGTAGGACTTGCCGCGTGCAAATTTACAATC
>PVMS01156123.1_pt1 | contig 10772 bp, 12 predicted proteins | sample 1853461 | NCBI WGS metagenome assembly PVMS01 (sample SAMN08582032, study PRJNA380276) | Marine sediment metagenome, whole genome shotgun sequencing project. | isolation source: ocean sediment barecode stripped | collected 2017
ATGAGTAAAAAGAAAAGTGCTGGTTCCTTAATCAGCGAATTAAAACGTAAAACAAGAAGATCCTACAGTATAGAAAAAGCTTTTAAAAATATAGTTATATTAAATAGAGAAAAGACAGGAGCAGATTACTTTGAAAAGTAACAATTCGAAAATATTATAATACCTAAAAAGAACTAAACTAAAAAAATCTCTATTTCGCAGATTATAGCAGATTACATCACAGTTATGGTCATGCAATCGTCAGAGAATTTACTTATACCTCTCTTAATGTCAATTTTTATAAGGGTTTAGGATATTCATGATATTCTTTCCCCAAATGAAACCGGAGGTGCGAGCCGCCGCGGACATACAGCTCAATGATGCGGAAAAGACGGTACTTGCGATACTTAAAAAAGCAGAAAAAGTATTATTAAACGACTTAAAAACCCAACCCGGTTTATCCAATAAAAAATGGGATAAGACCATTAAAGGACTAACAAAGAATAATTTAGCTAAGGTGAATAAAACCGATGATGATTTATTTGTGGAGGGTGTTGAATAAAATGCTCACCGGGTGACTTGGAGTCACCCGGTGAATGAGTTGAAAAAGGAGTTACTTAATCGTAATTCCTTTTTTGTTGAATTTAGTAGCAGATTGTAGCATATAGCTACATATTTACTGTCACGAATCCGTCACTTGGAGTTTTATAAAGGGTAATTTTATGACTAAGAAATACACTTAATATGGAATTCCTATATTTATAAGGAAATAACTCAACTTTCTAAATATGATTAAATTCTTTAGAAAAATTCGTCAAAGACTTCTGACTGAAAATAAGTTCAGTAAATACTTACTCTATGCCATTGGTGAAATATTACTCGTGGTAATAGGTATTTTAATTGCACTACAAATTAATAATTGGAATGAAAATAGAAAAATAAGAAATACGGAAAAACAATATTTACTGGCCCTAAAGGAAGAATTCAGCTTTAATAAGGGTGAATTGGAAAATATAATGAACCGTAATAAATTGAATTTGGATTACGCATTAAGAATACTTGACAATACTGGACCTGAAAATCCTGAAATAACAGACGAAAAGTTCGGAAGATTACTTACTAATTCATTATCTAGTGAAGTCCAATTTGATCCAAGTCAAGGTGTTTTAGATGAAATAATTAATTCTGGTAAACTTGGTATATTTAGCAGTAAGGAATTGAAATTTGCATTATCATCATGGAGTGGAATCTTGAAAAGGATAAGATTGCAAGAGAAAGAGCTCCTCATTATGAGATCTAGAACAATAGAAATGGTGAGAAACAAAGCAAATTTGAGAAAGGTGCTCGGTGATAAGCTTGAAATATTTGGGATTAAACAGACTAAATTTGAGCAAGATAATCTTCATTTATTGAAATCTGTAGCATTTGATGGTCATATGATTGGTTTTGCTACAATGTCCTATAGTCTCAATAATAATGACTATCCCAAATTGTTTGAAGAAATAGATAAAATATTGTTATTAATTGATGATGAAATAAAAGAAAATAAAGGCTAACAGCTAACCAATGATTCCATTCTTTAGAAAAATTAGAAAACAGATGGCAGACGACAATAAACCAATGAAGTATTTGAGATATGCCATTGGTGAAATTGTATTGGTAGTTATTGGTATTTTGATTGCATTGAGCATTAATAACTGGAATGAAGCCAGGAAAGAGAAAAAAGAACTTCACGAATATTTAGCAAAAATAAAAATTAACATCGAGGCCGATATAGTTATTCTAGATTCTTTAAAAACAAGACGACTAGACATCAACTCTAAGAGCAAAAAAGCGTTTCAAGGTTTTGTGAAAAATCACTTTGATTTGGCTATCAACCTAAGTGCTTCAGAAGCTTTTATAGATTTTTATTTTGTACCTAATCAAAGTGGTTATGACGCCTTGAAAAATTCATCCTATTTGGGGAAAATAAACGGAACAAAGGTAGATAGCCTATTGGATAATTACAATAACATACTGAATAAAATCATTGAAGAAGAGGTGAGTTATAATTCATTTCTTCACGATATGGAAGTCCGTTTTCTTACCGATCAAGACTTGACTGATCTAAGTATATTGTACTTTAATGGTTTTGATGAACTAAAGAAAAATCCAAAATCTTTTAAAAAAATCAATGAACAGGCCAAAATAATTTTTAATCATAACGCCTATAAGGCAATCATAATGCGGTCTGCCGTTCAAACAGAGCTTCTTGCCAAATATTATAGTGCATTGATGTACGAAGGTGAAAAAACTATCACAGAAATAAATACCATACTCAATGATTAAATTATATAGTCACAGACTGACATTTATCTCTTATATTTAGTTAAATATATAAGACCATTAAAAGTATAACAAAGTATAATTTAGCTGCAGTAAATAAAACAGATGATGGTTTGTTTGTTGCATTAGTGGTTTAACTATTCACCGGGTGACTTGTATAGAACTTATCTCCCTGAGCGAAGTCGAAGGGTCTTATAATATTGAAATGGTTTACTTAGTGTCTGCAACCGACAATGGTCGCTTGCAGACACTACTTAGCTATAGATCCTTTTTTTTTTTGAGACTCTAAAAACCAATTTCAATTTTTAGTAAGTCGAACCTGCCTGTTGTTATAAGCGACTAAAGTTTTCATTTCTGAAAGATTTAGTTGTCACTTAACTATCAAAGATTAGCATTTATCCCTTTTATTTAGTTAAATATCAAGATCATTAAAGATCTAACCAAGAGTAATTTAACTGCAGTAAACAAAGCCGATGAGGGTTTATTTGTTGGATTAGCGATTTGAGTATTCACCGGGTGACTATTTAAAGTTCTTGAGATGCATGCTTAATTTCGGAAAATATGACGGAGGCCGAATATTAAAAAAAGAAAGCGTCCAACTTATGTTAAAAGATAATCTACCCAAAGGAATTAAACTACAATATGACCAATTTGATAATGGTGGAATTATAGGTTATACAGGAGGGCAATTTGACCAAATGAATAATGACCGTTGGGGATTTGGTTGGTTTATTGAAACCGATGAAGATGATGTTCGGCCCGTAAATTCAGTTTATTGGTCGGGTGCGGCTAATTCTTATTATACATTAGACATTCAGAATAAAATTGCCATTGTATATTTTTCTAATTATTTTCCGGCTAACGACAAAGAAGGCTATGACTTTTATAGGTTATATGAAAGAGAAGTCTATACTGAAATTAAAAATAAATAAGATTGATTACAATCAGTCATTTTGTTAATGAATATCATTGTTCAATTCTGATGTAAATGATAGTTTTATTAAATATCGATTAATGCTTGATATAAAAGTGTTAAAAGTTTTATTTAATAATTTAAGATCGTAAGCATGAAAAACTTTGTAAACCTATTCCAGAATGCTGATTGGGCAGATGCCGGTAATTATCCTGAAGGCACAAAAATAAAAGTACTCAGAGATGAAGATAGTTTTAGAACCGTACTACTTAAATTACCTAAAGGATTTAAAATGGGATCACATTCTCATATCTCCACTGAGCAACATTTTGTATTAAAAGGTCAATACTCAAGTGATGGCAATAATTATCCGGAGGGATCATACCAAATATTTTCTTCAGGTGATGAACATGGTCCATTTGAATCGGAAAATGGTGCGTTAATCCTTGTAGTATGGGATCCTTTTAAGTAAAGATTGGAACTTTTTGAATTCAGAAATGATAATTATTATAACTCTCACAGAAATAGAGTTATACTAAAATATCACACAATAGTATTACTGTGTTTTACAATAATTTGTCTTTTTTTAATAGATTAATGATTTGACATTACAATGAATAACCTATTGTTTTGATCCGCTAAAAGTAACTATTTGATCTTGCCAATTAAAGCTGCAACTAAAGGAATGATGATTACCATCGAATCCTCCAAAAAAATGATCCTCATCAGGGTCATGCGCATTGCTTAAATGTTGCATCCATTCAGTAGTTCCATTTTGCATATTATGCGTTCCTGACATCATCCCTTCCCCGTGTGCGTGTCCATATAAATTTTCATAATCGTCACCCGTTAAACACACCATTATACTGTCGTTATGTTCAAAGTACTCCAACATAAAAGTAATGTTTAATTCTTCTCCATAACAGTGTACCTCCAATTGATCTCCCTTACTTATAACATTTGCAATAATTTCTCCCTTTGGGATAATTGATGATTTATTTACATCATCACTCTTTAATGTTCCAAAATAAACTCCTGATAAGGTGTTTATTTCGGGCTCATCACTACTGTTGCAGTTGATTAATACAAGAGCAAAAATAATTGCCAATATGAATTTATATCTATACATCTTATTTGATTTATTAAAATTCCAGTAAATTTAAATACTTAATTATCAATATAATATGATTAATATCATACTCTTTGAAGATAATTCCTTCTTCTGGACTTTTTTGATGGCTTGACCGTTTCAGAGAAAGTTCTAATAATTCTTACCGGATATAATGGATTATGGTTTAATTCTCCTAAAGGAATCCTGTTAGGTCATTTTCAAATACTCTAATTTACATTTAACTGTACATTAGATACTAAGTACCTTAACTTAGAAAATTCTGATAGCCAAAAAACCATGACTTTATAAAATGCAAAAGACAGAGACCTTTAATTTATAACGCGAAAGGAATAGGGCGCTCCTCTGGAGCTTATTACATCATTTTATTTTCTATTACGACCAGTTAGCCCCGACGGGGCAAATCATCAATATGCTCTAATTTAATACAGGTAAGGCCATAATACATTTAATTATATTTTAATTTGGTGAGTTTGTAATAATATAGAACTTTGAGATGAGGGTCGTTATGGTTAATCCCGATAGCCACCAGGAAAAAAACTCATCAAGGTATCTGATTTAAAGTTGTTTAGACACAGAATAGATTTTCAAATGCTTTAATCAGGATAAACTGAATTGTCGGCATACTTGTTACCACCTCCTCCTTTATTCATTGGTGGCAACATCAAATTTTTCATTTTCAGGTTTTTGAGCCAATAAATAACTAAGAACTAATCCGTAAAGGAAATTGGATATCCCCACTTCGATCCCATGTACAATTCTAATATTGTTAGGCATCAACTCGTTAGGAGGAATTAATGGAGCAATTGCACCCAGAACTGAAAATACTAATCCAACAAATACTGCTTTTTTAAGCATAGATAAATTCAAAGTCCGCATTATTAAAATTGCAATAAACGCAAATAAAAGTCCTCTCGGAAATTGTGTGAAGATCATCACATCAAAAGGAGGTATCTTATCTTTATAAAAATCCATAAGTCCTGGATATACGCTTTGTAAAATCATCCCGGCGGTTAAATAAAATATTAAATATAAAAAGACACCTAAAAATACTCTCCAAGTCCAACCAAACACAGAGCGGCTCTTAAAGCTTAATGTTGTTGCGAGTCCATCCCATTTGTCGAAAATATAAATAAATATTGGAGCAAATAGGAAAGCAATAATAAGACCATGAAGCATTTCATTAATAGTTGCAGCTCTATCCGTTACATTAAAAATATAGGCTTCGATCAATATATTAAAATAACCTATAATAAAATATATTAAAAACACGGAACGCGAAAGTCCAAAACCTCTTAAAGTCGAATAAGAAACATAAAACCCTAATATTATTACCACAAAAAGAGTAGAAACCATGTTCCACAAGATATCTATAGAAATCAAAGTTGGATTTGATGTAAAAATAATGTCGTACAAAAAATTTAGTACATATAAAATAACTGTACCTAATAAGAATTTCGATAAATAATTTGATTTCATATTGATTGATTTATGCTAATTGTGTTATTGCCTTTTTACACCACTTCAAAGTGGCAGTATTTGAATCAATACCATGCTGAAATGCCAACCGGCCATGCAAGGGCATATTCATGGATTCTTCATTATAAAATACACGGAGTTTGTTGATATAAGTTTTTAACAGGTCATAAAATGACGTCAGAAAAATAATTTTTTGTTCCTTATCTACTAATGTTTCCATAAAAGCAAATCGAAGTAAAAGTTCTTCGATCCTTTTTTCGACTTCGAAATTTTCAATTGGCTTTAAAAACCACTTTTGAAGAATTGAAATTCCATTCGCAGTTATTTGAAAACTGAATTTATCAGTCTTGCTCTGCATTTTTTTTTCAACTAAATCCAATTTTTGTAATCTTTTAAGCGCTGGATATATGGAACCGGGACTGCTGCTATAATTACCCAATGCAGTCTCCTCAAATAATTTTCGAATGGCATAACCCGAAAGAGGCTGATTTTGAATTAAACCAAGGATTGCATAATCTAATAATGTGGTTTTAGTTACTCCTGATTTTTTCATTTTTAATACGTTTCGTACTACGAATATAATACTAATCGTATTATTATCCAAACTTAATATTTATTTTTTGAAAAAATAATGATCCTATTTGCCAGAGTACCGAATAAAAAATCCTATACTCACTCCCCTATTTTCTACCTCCGGCAATCGGTTAAGAGAAATCTTTACGCTTCAAACAGGCTGCCCGAAAATTGGGCTGGTTATTAAAAAAATCAATTTTCTTTTTTCCTTTGAAAAATAAAATAGCACCTACGGAAAATAAAAACACCCATTCGTCCTAAGTCATTCGTTTTTGAAGTTAAAATATCTTCTATTTAAGCATTAATTAAACTAAAAGCTATTAATCACTTAAATCAAACAAAAATGAAAAAAATTTTATTACTTGGTTTGATGGTATTCACCATTATTTCCTACTCACAAAAGAAAAAAAACGGAACTATTTATATTGATCATCCGGCGATTGATGTCGTAGAGGAGATGAGAAAAGCATATGTTGAAGGCGATGCTGAAAAAATGGGAAGTTTCTTAGCCGATGACTATAAATTTTGGAACGGCACAAGTGCTAATAAAGATGCTAAAGGTGGAACCAAAGAAGGTGCGATGAAAAATGTGACCTGGACAAAAGAAAATATAGATTATTTAAGCATTACCCGAGCCAAAGGAGCTTATCCTGATGCTATTGAATATAAAGATGATGATCAGAAAGATGTTGTTTGGGTTCAAACTTGGGAAAATGTTAAAGGAGTTCATAATAAGACCGGTGTTAAAATTGACATGCAGGTTCACAGATTATATACTGTAAATAAAGACAATAAAATAACAATGATCATCGATTACAGTGATCGTAGAGTATGGCAGGAATTAGGACGAAGTTTTGGGCCCAGAGAAAACGGAACCATTTATAATCATCATGATAATATTAACACTGTAAGAAGATTGATGGCAGCTTTAGAGAATCATGATATGGATACTTTTTATAGTTTTTTTGATGAAAAGGCAACATTTAGGAGCATCCATATGGCGGTGGGCTCTAAAGCCATTTCTTTAGAAGAAGATAAGGAAGGTATGAAAAAAATGATGGAGAATTTCGAGATTACGAGTATCGATGTTTCAGGATATCCAGACTATCTAAATTACGAATTGGGCAATGCCAAAGTGGTGCAATCCTGGTGGAAGTTAAGAATGACAAGAAAATCGGATGATAAGAAAATCAATATGCCACTATTTTTAATCCATGATTTCAACGATGATGGAAAAATAATTAGAGAAAATGTCTATTTTAGTCAAACCTTGATGGAAAAATAAAATATCCAAGTAATTAAAAAGAGCTGATTTCTCAGCTCTTTTTTTTTGTAATTCTTATAGTAAAAACATAAAACCAAGCTAACTCTAACATATCTGTTTAACAATTTTTCTTAAAAAAATAATTAATAGATCCTTGATCCTGTTTGCATTGGGGTTATTTGTAAACCTATTGACCAATCCTATGCCGGATGGTTTTAGGATAGCATGGGTTTTACATTAATATCTTATATTTATGATACAATTAGTAGGACACGAAAGTTATCGATTTTCGTGAACTTGCTACACAAAATTCCCAATAGAATAAATATTAAGATGATTAAAATAAAAATCGCAAAAACCACTTCAGACATTTTGGTCATTGAAAAGCTAGCCAACACCATTTGGCGAGAACATTATATACCTATTATCGGATTGGATCACGTTGAATACATGTTGGATAAATACCAGTCTTTTAACAGCATGAGAGATCAAATTGATAATGGATCTTTTTACTATATGATCTTTTACAATTCAAAACCAGTAGGATATTTATCTTTTTACAAAGAAGAAGATGCTTTGTTTTTAAGTAAGATCTATATATTAAGAAATTTCAGAGGTAAAAACATTGGTAAAGCAGCAATGTCTTTTATCGAAAAAACAACTGTAAAATCAGGACTTTCAAAAATAGTTCTCACCGTAAATAAAAACAACCTGAACACAATAAAAGCCTATGAAAAATTTGGATTCACCAATAAAGGATCAAGTATTAAAGATATAGGTAATGGTTTTATAATGGATGATTATAAAATGGAAAAAATACTTGATTAGCAGGAATCGATTTTTCAATTCTAATTCATTCGGCTATAGTAAAAAAAGTGATAAAATCAGAACAAAAACCAGCTATTTGATGTAGGGATTTGCCAAAACCTACTTGATTTTTAATAACTTTGATAAAAAATTTAAAACAAATGAACAAAGCGTATATTTTTTTCTTATTGTTTGGGTTAACTACAGCTTTAACAGCTCAAAATTTAATGACTCCTGAACAACTTATTACATTAAACAGAGTATCTGCGGTAGGGCTTACCAATGATTTACAAAGTGTAGTTTATACCGTATCAAAAGTAGATTTACAAACAAATATTAAAAGTAAGAACACCTATATTATACCTGTAAAGGGAGGTGAAGTTAAATTGATAAATGATTATGACGATCTTATTACTAATCAGATGGTCTCACCGGATGGTAAGCATGAGATCTTTACAAAAGAAGTGAAGGTCATTCCAGTTACCGGACAGGACTTTTATAAAGATGTTCCTGAATCTGATGTCAAAATTTATACCAATCTTAATTACAGACATTGGGATACCTGGGAAGATGGTTTATTTAGTCATGTGCTTATAAAATCTGAGCAGAGTGAGATCGATATAATGAAAGAAGAACCTTATGACTGCCCACAACAACCTTTTGGAGGATCCGAAGATCATATTTGGAGTCCCGATAGCAAAAAAGTGCTTTATGTTACTAAAAAAAAGCTATGGAAGAGAATATGCCATAAGCACAAATTCTGATATTTACGAGTATGATCTGATATCAAAAAAAACAAGCAATCTTACCAAATACAATAAAGGCTACGATGTAGCTCCTGCATTTTCCAATAAGGGGGAATTGGCATGGCTGCAAATGAAAAGAGATGGTTATGAGGCAGACAAAAACGATATTATTGTTCGAAGAGATGGTAAAGACATCAATCTTACTGAAAATTGGGATGGTACTGTAAACAGTTTTATTTGGAATAACAAGGGAGACAAAATATATTTTAACGCCCCAGTTTTAGGAACGGTTCAGTTATTTGAAATTGAAATTTCTAAATCGGTTCAACCAAAACAAATTACTGAAGGACAATTTGATATAAATGGAATTGTTGGGCATAATAAGAATACTATGGTTGTTTCCCGTAGGGATATGAACCATGCCCCTGAACTTTATACGGTTGATTTGAAGAATGGCAAAATGAAACCATTGACCCATGCAAATGATGCTATTTATAATAATTTAACCCTTGGAAAAATTGAAAAAAGAATTACTAAAGCAACAGATGGCGAAGATCTTTTGTCGTGGGTAATCTATCCTCCCAATTTTGATCCAAATAAAAAATATCCCACAATATTATATTGTCAGGGAGGCCCACAAGGAGCTTTAAGCCAATTTTATTCTTACCGCTGGAATTTTCAATTAATGGCCGCAAATGGTTATATAATTATTGCACCAAATCGCAGAGGAATGCCCGGTTTTGGAGTGGCATGGAACGAGCAAATAAGCAAAGATTATGGGGGACAAAATATGCTGGATTACCTTTCGGCAATTGATGATATTTCAAAAGAAACCTATGTAAATAAAGATAGAATAGGTTGCATTGGAGCTAGTTATGGTGGATATTCTGTATTTTATTTGGCAGCTTTTCATGAAAACCGCTTTAAAACATTTGTTTCTCATGACGGAATTTTTAATCAAAAAAGTATGTACGGAACTACCGAAGAATTATTTTTTGTGGATTGGGATCTTGGCGGACCGTACTGGGAAAAAGACAATAAAGCAGCTCAAAAAAGCTATACACTTTTTAACCCTGTGGAACATGTTGAAAAATGGAATACACCAATCCTGATCATTCAAGGAGGAAAAGATTATAGAGTTCCGATTGGGCAAGGTCTTGAGGCATTTCAGGCAGCGCAATTACAAGGCATTAAAAGTAAACTGATCTATTTTCCTGAAGAAAATCATTGGGTCTTAGACTATCAAAATTCATTGGTTTGGCAAAGAGAATTTTACAAGTGGTTAAAAGAAACGTTATAAGGTAAGATCCTTAACCTGCAAGAGGTAGTTTTACTGTTTGTTTAAAATCTTTAATTAATAATGCTCTATAAATGAATAAGTATGGAAAAGTATTTTTTGTTAGCTGTTTTCGGAATAGCCATGGCTCATTTTGAAGGTGTAGTAGTGGTGTATCTTCGTAGAATGCTTGGAATTAATGATGCACAATCTAACAAAGAATCGCTTAAAAAATTCCCTAAACAGTATATTTTCATTGAACAAACAAGGGAAGTGGCTAC
>PVMS01080082.1_pt1 | contig 10771 bp, 10 predicted proteins | sample 1853461 | NCBI WGS metagenome assembly PVMS01 (sample SAMN08582032, study PRJNA380276) | Marine sediment metagenome, whole genome shotgun sequencing project. | isolation source: ocean sediment barecode stripped | collected 2017
GGCGCCGACCTTTCGCATAAAGGTCATATTCTTTATTGGATTCAACCCCCAGGTATTAGGCGCATGGGCGGCACAACGCAAGTACGAACGCTCATCGATAACTCCACACATCATAGGGTAAAAAGGGATGGATTTATGAAGACACTTACAGATAGCAACTTCTCAAAAGCTTCAAAAATGCATAGGAGCCTGTCGGAGAACCCCTAATTTTTGTTAAAAATAACAGGCAATTAAATTTCTAATATGCTATAATAACCTTACAAAATTCAAACGATATGACCCCGACCAGTTGTTTATTTTCCCTCCGGATATGAACGATTGGTTGCCTGAGGATGACCTTGTCTATTTCATCATGGACGTAATTCGTTCACTTGATTTAAATCCGATCTACCAAACATATAACAACTCAAAAGGCGGCCAACCCCCATATCCTCCGATGATGATGGTCAGTCTATTACTATATGCATATTGCATTGGCCCCTCATCGCGCAAGATTGAGAAAACCACGTATCATTCAATTGCTTTTCGTGTGCTAACTGCCAATCAGCATCCGGACCATGACACTATTTCCGATTTCCGTAAAAGACATTTAAAAGCACTTGCAACTCTTTTCGTTGATGTGCTCCTTCTTTGTCAGAAAGCAGGGCTTGTCAAACTTGGCCATGTTTCACTGGACGGCACTAAAATGAATGCCAACGCGTCAAAACATAAGGCCATGAGTTACGTCCGTATGGAAAAGAAGGCCGCGGAACTCCAAGAAGAAGTAGCGCGTCTGTTAGCAAAGGCTGAAACAATTGATGCTGATGAAGACGTCCTCTATGGCAAAGGCAATCGAAAAAACCAATTGCCTAAAGAGCTAAGTTTCAAACAGTCTCGCCTAATGAAAATCCAAGAAGCGAAAAAAGCACTGGAAGCAGAATCCCTTGCCGAGACAGAAGCCAAACAGACCGAGTATGAAGAAAAGAAAAAAGCCTACAATTCAAAGACCGGACGGCGTGGACGGCCACCTAAGGGCTCGCGCAAAAATAACTTCACATTTTGGCATCTCATCTTCAAGTCATTTTTGACAGATTCTAAAGAGCAAAAACCTTGAAATAGTCCGCTATTACTGCGCCTTTTGCGCTTTACAATCTGCCAAGCCTAACCTAAATCTGAGCGCCAAGAATGTGAATTTATTTTTGCGCAAACCCTAAGCCACCTTCCAACAAACCAAAGTCAAAGAGCCAACGAAATTTTACTGATCCTGAATCACGTATTATGCCTGCCAGCGGCTCGAAGCATTTTATTCAGGGCTACAATTGCCAAGCCGCAGTCGACGAAAAAGCCCAGATTATCGTGGCCTCTCAAGTTACCCAGGAACCTAATGACAAACAACAGGTTCAGCCTGTACTTGCGAAGATAGAAGAAAACATAGGCGGTAAACCCAATAAAATAAGTTCAGATTCCGGTTACTTCAGTGAAGATAACCCTAACGTTGCATAAATTATTTACATATTTTTGCAATATCGGTTATGCAGCTTTTTTAAGAACATTTAGAAAATGTAGCAAATCGCGACGGACCGCTCTGTTCCCACTCATGGCAAACCTTATACCTTGAACCCTGTCGTTTACATAGACCCTCCGGACAACCAGGGATTGGTCTTCTTTTCAATTTCAATGGTAGAGCTAGGCCTGGACCCATAATCATGCCCGGGCCATACAACCGTATCTCCAGGTAACGTGAGCAACCTTTCCTTAACGGCCCTCATAAAATCATCCATGGAAGCACCGGGCAGATCTGTCCTCCCTATGCCTCCCACAAAAAGAGTATCCCCTGTAAAAATGTGACCAGGCGCATACAGGCATATCCCGCCGGGGCTGTGGCCCGGAGTATGCATTACTTCGAGAGACACGTCTCCAATTTCAACTTTGTCCCCGTCTTCAATAATGACGTCCACTGGAGGAGAAGGCGCAAAACCCCATTGACGCGACTGAGCGTGACCTTCGGGCGTGTTGTACAACTGATCATCCAGTTTATGCATTACGATCTTTGCGCCCGTCAGTTCTTTCACCCTGGCATTACCACAGGTATGATCCCCGTGGCCGTGGGTATTGACGATATATTTTAATTCATAACCTTTGTCCTTCAGTCTTCGGATTATCTTGTCTTCATCTCCAGCCGGATCGATCACCAAGGCTTCTTTTGTCGTCGGACATGCAACGATATAACAAAAGACGGTCATAAAACCGACCTGCATTTGTTCAATTTCCATAATTACCCCCTATTATTCGTTTTCAATTGTTGATTGAAGATTGACGATTAAAGGGATCCTTTCAATTTATAAAAACGCGAAGCGATTCCATAAATCATCGATCCCCGGAGTTTTTCTCTGCCAGGCACGTAAACCAGGTCATATCGTGATCCCATTCACGGAGAAGCCTGAAACGGTTCATTTCCAGCCGGCTTTTAACATCGCGATACTGGCTTCTCATGAGCCCTGAGATGATAAATCTTTCTGCATCCCGGAAAACACCGCTGTCCAGGAGCCGTTCAATCACCGCATGGTGTATATTGGCAACCACCAGGTCTGCGGGTTCATCCACATAATTCTCTGCCGGGCCGTCAACCATCCGAATGATCTCTTGCAAACCATTCAATTCCACATTTTTAAGCGCAGTTTTTATGCAAAGAGGGTTAATATCAACCCCCAGTACGCTTTCAGCGCCGAGAAGGGCCGCGGCCAGGGACAGCACCCCTGTTCCTGTTCCCAGATCCAGAACCCTCGTGAACGGTCTATGTCCGCTCGCATAGGAAAGGGCCTTCAGGCAATCTCTTGTGGTCGGATGAAGACCGTTGCCGAACACAACCCCGGGATCCAGAACAATTCGGATTCCCTCTTCACTGGTTTTTTTACTCTCCCAGGGCGGAATAACAAGGAACTCATCAACCGTGAAGGGCTCAAGACCTCCCCCTTGCCACTGTTCATAGGTAAAATGATGGGTCTCGATCAGCTCAAGCTCCGGGCAGCTACCCAACAGTCGGTCCACCTCTTTGTCTGCAGGCTGTCCAAAAAACAGAAAGGAACTGTCATCCTCCACCCAGTTCCCTACAAACGCTGCTCCAAGGTGTTTTTCTTCCTTTTCCGCTACTGTACCGTTGAGGAGATAGATATAAAGGTCCGTGTATGGCCGATTATATAATCCGGACTTTCCCCCTCGCCTTTTTGTCGGTTCTGTCAATTCCCCTCAATCCTATATCACGCTTAAAGACTCCCTTTTAACGTGCCTTTTAGCAGAAAGTCAAGAAAGGGACGTATTTGGTCGGCTCACAGGACCGTTTTTCAGAATCAAATAAAATCTTTACATAATTCTAACCTAATATTAACATACCTATATTACATTAGATTTTTCCTCCTGACATCCAATAACTTCAGAAAAGAATCCCATAATGGCAAAAGAACGAATCCTTGCAGTAGACGATGAAGAAGATATTCTGGAACTGGTGAGGTTCAACCTTGCTCGAGAAGGATACCATGTCATATGTGCCGCATCCGGAAATGAATGCCTTACCATAGCCCAAAAGGAACTCCCGGAGCTACTCGTTCTGGATCTCATGCTTCCTGATATCGACGGTTTGGAAATTACGAAGATTATGAAGAATGATCCCGGGACCAAAGATATTCCCATTGTGATGTTGACTGCAAAAGGGGAGGAGGCGGATATCGTGACTGGACTGGAGTTAGGGGCTGATGATTATATTACGAAACCTTTTAGTCCGAGGATATTAACAGCCAGAGTAAAAGCAGTGCTTCGTAGAAGAAAAAGTGCCGGAAAAGACGAACCGGATTCATTGTCGATTCATGATCTGCTAATTCACCCAGGAAGACGAGAAGTGCTGGTTAATGGGGAATCTGTCCAGCTGACTTTTACTGAATTTGGCATTCTCCATTATCTGGCAGCAAAGCCCGGGTGGGTATTTACACGGACACAGATCGTTGATGCTGTCCGGGGCGATGATTATTTTGTCACGGATCGTTCCGTGGATGTTCAAATTGTAGGGCTGAGAAAAAAACTGGGTCGGGCCGGCAAATATATTGAAACAGTCCGTGGAGTTGGCTATCGATTTAGGGACGTGGAGAGTAGTTCATGAAAAAGAAGAAACGATTGCTCTGGCAACTCTTCCTGTCCTACCTTTTCATCATTTTTTTGGCACTCGCATCAGTTACATGGTACACGCTACGTTCTCTACAGGACTGGCACCTTGGACAAAAGGCTTCCGACCTGGAACTGCAAGCCCTGCTTCTGGAAAGACATATCCTTGAGAATCTGGCCCCGGAAAAAAGAACTATCATTGACGCCCTTTGTAAAAAGATCGGGGAACGCGCCTCAACCCGGATTACAGTGATACTCCCTTCAGGCGTTGTGATCGCGGATTCCAAGGAAAATCCAGCGAACATGGATAACCACAGGGACCGCCCGGAGCTTAAAAAGGCACTGTCTGGCCATGTGGGCACATCCACGAGGTTTAGTCACACATTAGAGAAAAAAATGATGTATACGGGAATCCCTATCAAAGAAAATAACCAGATAGTTGCGGTCATTAGAACATCCATACCCCTTACTACAGTTGAGCAGGCAATTAACACGATTCGTGGAAAAATAGCAATTGGCGTAGTCATTGTTATTGCTTTTGCCGTAATGTTGAGTTTGTTGGTCTCTCGCAGCATCAGCCGTCCCATTGAAGAAATCAAAAAATGGGCAGGCGCTCTAGCAGATGGAAATTTCAGGTCCATGCCGCCTGAAGCAAAGACTGAAGAACTCGGAGCTTTGTCGGAGGCATTGAGCCATATGGCTGTTCAGCTTCGAGAGCGCATCGATACCATTATGCAGCAACGAAATGAAATAAAAGCCACTCTCACAAGTATGGTTGAAGGGGTTATTGCAGTGGACGTAGAAGAAAGGGTTATCAACCTGAATCAGGCGGCCGCTCAAATATTCTCCTGCAATCCCTCTGAAGCCAAGGGACGCAGCATTCAAGAGGCGATCAGGAACCCCCAGTTGCATCAATTTGTTAAAGATGTTCTATCACGCCAGGAGCCTGTTGAAAAAATTATGGTCGTTCATTCTGATAAAGAACGGTTTCTTAACGGTCATGGAACAGTCCTGCGTGATCCAAATGAAAAACAGATTGGCGCGCTTATTGTGTTGAATGATATTACACGCCTCCGGAAACTGGAAAATATCCGAAGAGAATTCGTTGCCAATGTCTCACACGAACTGAAAACGCCGGTTACCGCTATCAAGGGTTTTGTAGAAACCCTGCTCGATGGAAAGGCCGAAGATCCGGTTGAGGAGGAGAGGTTTCTTAACATAATAAATAAGCACACAGCCCGACTTGAATCTATTATTGAAGACCTGCTCAACTTATCAAAAATTGAACGAGAAGACGAAAGGGATGAAATAATATTGACGGAGGGCGAAATTATTGATGTCCTCTCTAATGCAATTGAAATGTGCCAGGACAAAGCAGATGCGAAACGCATAGAGATCAAACTTTCCTGCCCTGAAGATACAACCGTCAAGATGGATGCGCAATTGCTGGAGCAGGCAATGATAAATCTTCTTGATAACGCCATAAAATACAGCGAACAGGGAAGCTCTATTTCAATCAAAGCTTCTCAAACGGAAGACGAGCTTATTATCAGCGTTCTGGACCAGGGCTGCGGCATAGACAAAAAACATCTTCCCCGCTTATTTGAAAGGTTCTACAGAGTAGACAAGGCAAGAAGCAGAAAACTGGGGGGAACAGGCCTGGGCCTTGCCATTGTCAAGCATATTTCGCAGGCCCATGGCGGCAGTGTATCTGTTGAAAGTATTCCTGGAAAAGGGAGTACGTTTAGAATTCATCTTCCCACTGCCTAATCCCTTTCTGATAATTAAGTGTTTTCCAGGATACCTATTGTATCTGAAACTCTCTTACCCCTAGAAAGAAAGAGGATGCCAATTGAATCCTTAAAAATTAGGAGGTCACTGTATTATAGCAGTATCTGGTATTCAGTATCATTTATAATGGCAATATGTTAAACATGAGAGAAGATATTGAGGCCAAATCGTTTCTGAATCGATACGGAACCCCACAAGAGATGGCAAAGGCAGCCTTTTCTTTGCTTCCAATGATGCAAGTTTTATTATCGGTAAAGCCTTGATGGTGGATAGCGGCAAATCAATAAACATTGTCTCACCATTAGATTAAATAGGTACAAGAACTGTCAGGGTTACCGACGTAATGCGAATCAAGTCAATTTTTCCTAAGTATTTTAGAAAAGGAGTAGACTCATGAAACTAGATGAAAAGGTGGCCATCATCACCGGTGGTACGGAAGGAATAGGGGTTGTTGCCGGACGTTTATTCTCTCAGGAAGGTGCAAAAGTAGTGCTCGCCGCACGAGATGAAGAAAGAGGTGAAAAAGTCGCCGCCGATCTGAGAAACCAAGGCGGTGATGTCCATTTTGTAAAGACTGACATTTCTCGGGTAGATGACGTCCGCCGCCTCATGGACAAAACCGATTCGCTTTATGGCGCTCTCCATATACTCTACAACAATGCCGGGGTCTTCTGGCCCGTTGAAGATGGGCAAATCACCGAAGTAAGGGAGGAGATCTGGGATAAGGTAATAGCGATCAACCTCACCGGTGTTTTTCTCTGCACAAAATACGCTATTCCCTTAATGATTCGCTCAGGAGGAGGATCGATCATCAGCGCCTCGTCCACCGGGGGGATCTTAGGCTTGGGGAATACGGCTTACGGGGCCTCTAAGGCAGGGATAATCAATTTGATGAAGAATGTTGCCATACAGTTTGGCAGCCAGAAAATACGGGCGAATACAATCATACCGAGTATCACCGAAACCCCTATGGTAATGGAGCTGTTTTCTGATCCCCAAGTCAAAAAGGAATGGATAGCCGCGACACCTTTGGGTCGATTTGGCAAACCTGAAGAGATCGCAAAATTGGCGCTATACCTGGCATCCGATGATGCAGGATATGTGACCGGCACGGAGATTCTCATTGACGGAGGCTTTTGTGCACGGTAGGGCCCTGCGAAATGCATTTGAGCGAATTTAGGGACCTTTCTATGAACACACCTGCGTACTATTGCAAACCTAAGAGCAATGTCATTAATTTAATGATGCCTTCCATCAAGTCCGCCTTTTGTAAAGGGGGAGATTCCTGCTTAAGTTAATGACATTGAACCTAAGGGATGTTGTTAGATCATGAAAGATGGGGAGATCGTACGGTTGGTAACAACAGAAGCAGTACAATAGAGAAATTTTTTGCTCAATTTGGCTATAACAACTAAAAAGCAGAGGAGGACATCATGAGTATTACAAGGGAACTTGCACATTTCGCAGTCAATTTAAAATTTGAAGATTTACCTGAAAATGTTGTCGCCCAGGCCAAATTGAATATCCTAAACATCATTGGGAAAGCATTAGCCGGATACAAGGTGAGTTTGGCTAAAACCTATCTAAACTTAGCGAAGGGGATGGGTGGGGGAAAAGGCGACGCAACCCTGATAGGTGATGGTAGCAAGATAGCTTGTGCACCCGCAGCGTTTGCTAACAGCAGTCTGGCAACTATGCTTGACTATGATGATACCCTGCACTGGGCACTTGTCCACCCGGGAAATGCTGCCGTATCAGCTGCCTTAGCAACCGGCGAGGTAGTTAAGGCGACCGGTAAAGATTTCATTACCTCTATAGTCCTTGGCTATGAAATTGGTGGCAGGATATCCCTCGCGATCCAACCAACGATGGAAAGATTCCCAAAGGTATGGGGGCTGGGCAATCAGGCGTATGCTGCGTCGCCACCAGCAGGTAAGATGCTGGGTCTTGATGAGGACCAGATGACCAGCGCTCTGGGGATAACGGGCACTTATGCAGTGGTACCGTCGTGCTGGAAGTATCTGGGGGAAGAAACCAGACCGATGCGTGAAGTGAAAATGGCCTGGGGATGGAGCTGTATGGTAGGAGTGTTCTCGGCGCTGGCTGCCAAAGAAGGCTTACGAATGCTCCAGCCTTCAAACATTTTAGAAGGAGATACCGGCTGGTATATAATGCACGGATCAGACCAGTGTGAATTCGACAAGATGACCGAAGAATTGGGAGAACGGTGGGATATCCTAATCACCTCGATTAAAGCCTACCCGGCCTGCTATTTGATATTTGGACCCTGCGATGCAGTGAAGGACGCTCTTCAAAAAGAGACAATCGACCCCGCAAATATAGAACAAATTACGGTGAAAAGTGGGGAGTGGGTCACCCAGAGACTTTCTGACTATGCGCCTGTCGGTGTGGTGGATGCCCAGTTCTCAACACAGTGGGCAATTGCCATGATGATTATGGAAATACCTCCGGGACCGGAATGGTGTGCGGAGGATAGACTCAACGATCCCAAAGCTCTCGAAATCGCCAAGAAGGTTAATTTGGAGCTGGATCCTGATGCTGACCGGGCATGGCTGGAAGATGGCAAGTCACTTAATACTGTCGAAATTATCACAAAAGATGGGAAGAAAGTCACGGGTTTTGTCGACCAGCCTAAAGGGGAGCATCCTAATCCATTCACACCCGAAGAGATACGGGAAACCTATAAACGCTTGGCCGCTTACGTCATAAAGCCTCAGCAAATCGAACAAATTATGGAGACAGTAGATAATCTGGAAAAGCTGGATGACATCTCAAAGCTTGCAGTCTTGCTGCACCCTTGAGGCCCGATCTGCTTTTGCATGGGAGTGCACCGGATGCATTTCGATAATAACTCTAATATCTAGAGAGAGAAACGATGTGTGAGTTTGTAGTTGGTCTAACGTCTTTCTCGCCTGACAGTGTGGCGCGCAACGGAACTTCAGTCAGGTGCAGAAAAGGGTTATAATTTTTGCTACCGTTTAATCGTCACTATATTCCGCTACCTTTTTTAATAATCTATTTTGATTCTCTTGCGACAGCCCATGCTCATTCATAAGTTTTTCATATGCCTGAAGCCGTGCCCCAATCAAGGCACCCAGCTTTTTGGCAGTTGGCGATTCCGGGTCGTCATCTATCACTTGCTTGATGGTTGGAAGAAGCGTATGAAATGAGCAATAATTCAAAAAACCTTTGCGTACGTGCCTACTAGTACATTTGTCACAATACCCGTGATTGGGGCAGTTTAAATTAGGACAGGGGCATATATCTTTCATATCCATAGTTGTCCTCCATAATTATAACGATTCGATTAGGTTCGGATTTTCAAAATTCATCATAAATAAAAGCGTGAAAACCTCTGGTGCAAATAGCAAAGGGATCCTTGCGGGAATCCCGTCGCCTGAATTGATTTGTTCAATCCATCTTTTTGTTCTTTTTTCCATAATCTAAAATACTCATTATAATATCAGATCAACTCTCGGCGATCTTTCATTAGGCCAAGGGCGGCGGTGGAGACGGCAACTCACCGCGCTTTAAGGCCTCCAGGGCAGCCTTGACCGGTATGCCTGCCTCGCAAGGCACGCCTACTTGACACAAGCCACATCCATATCCCTCGAACTTATAGGTTGCTTTTACATATTCTCTGGAGCGGGCCAAGTGCTGCACGCACTTCTCCTTGTCGTGGCCAGCCTCGGTAATAGCGCGAACCGGGCAGCGGTCAATGCATTTGCCACAAGTCCCATCAGCGAAAAAAAGGCAATAGGCCTGATGGGTTGTATACGGTCGATGGGTCGGTTTAATAGATATTTTGGCTACTACCGATCCAACTCGCATGGCTTTGCCCTTGGCAGTGATGAGCCCGTCACACAGACCGAAAGTGCCCAGGCCGGCCGCATGGGCAGCATGGCGTTCAGACCAGGAAGAAGCATAAGAAAACCGTTCCGATTTGACGATAGTCCAGTTGGGAGTGAGCATTGGAGCGACTGCTGCATATCCGGCTTGTTCCAGACTTTTGACCACGTGGCGTCGTAACGCCACATTGAACTCCTCCCCGTAGACCCTAATTCGAGCCCATTCTTCGGATGGATACTTCTTGGCCCGGCGGTTAGCCTTGCGGACCATCTCACGCTGGGGCAAAATCCATGAAACTACGGTCAGGTTCTCTGCGATTACTGTTTCTTCAGGACAGTGCTGGTTGAATACCTCCCAAGGGGTCCAGTGAAAAGCTCCAACATACTCTTTGTATTGCTGCCAAATCTGGTCTGCACCGGAGGCAAAGCCCACCAATGCAGAGTCCCAAGCTGGCTCCCCAGCTTCGTTGTGGATGGTGTTGAGGGGCGAAGTGGCGATGAAGTCCCGAATCAATCTTTTAATCCAGGTCCCGGAAATATTGGCATCTATTTTCATTAGAACCTCTTATTCTATTAGGCTGTTATTCAGCCATGAAATGCAAAAATGTTCTTTCAAAGCAGAATTATCGAAATTAAATGGAATCGGTCCAAGTTTTACGGATTCAAGGCTTGATGTTTCTTGCCAATTCCTATCCTTTTCCCAAATTATCTTACACATAGTACGCATAGTATTTTTGCCATAGCCTATATTTCAACTACTTGAAAATACAACATGTTTCCAATAGACGGCTTAAGAATCTTAGGTCTCAAGTATACCTCAACAATCCGTTTTTTCGAGGTTAACCCTAACGTTGCATAAATACTGTCGACAAAAACCGTTTCACTCGCGTTATAGTGCATGAAATGCACGCGTGATCATGTTTTCTGAACCTTATGTATGGTTAAATACACCACGGTCCGGAAAAAATGACCTCACGCAC
>PVMS01114539.1_pt1 | contig 10771 bp, 9 predicted proteins | sample 1853461 | NCBI WGS metagenome assembly PVMS01 (sample SAMN08582032, study PRJNA380276) | Marine sediment metagenome, whole genome shotgun sequencing project. | isolation source: ocean sediment barecode stripped | collected 2017
ATCGCAGCGTGGCTGCGGGCTGGCTACTCGGTGAAGGGCGTTTGGACCGCGTGTCGACGCGTGACACCGCCATTTCAAGGCTCCTACCAGACGTTCTGGCGTTACTGCCGAATGCACGGTCTCAGCGTACCGCGGGGCTCCCGTCCGAAATCACCACCGAGGGCCACTTCGGAGGCGGCGGGTGCGACGAAGCAGTCGGAGCCACTCAGGTCCCCGCCGAAGATCTGGCCGCGCGTAGAGGGTAAGCCACGGGAGTTCATTCCCAGGACGGAGGACTAGAGGTGATGGAAACACCCGCTGAGGAAGTCGGACGGTGGCTGACCTATGCCCAGGCCGCGCACCACACCGGCTGGTCGATCCGGCATCTACGCAACCGTGTCTCAGGAGGTCGAATTCCAGTCTACGGACGGCCCCGGGTACGCCGGTTCCGCCGGGATATGTTAGACCTCTTCCTGACGAATCCGGACATGGCCATGCGGAAGTTCCTGTCAGAAGGGAACCAAACGCATGGCCGTTAGAAGACTAGACAGATCATGGCAGTACGACTTCACGCTCGAGGGCCACGGACGCCAGCGCAAAGCTGGCTACCGAACGAAGGCCGAGGCGACCGAAGCCGAACGACGAAAGCGCGAGGACCTGATCTTAGGTCGCAAGCGCTACCTACTGGCGGACGCGTGCGCGATGTACATGTCCGCGACCACAATGAAGGTCGGCAGCCGCGACTACTACGAACGCTGCTGGAACGACCTGCAACCGCACATCGGACACTTGCACATCGAGGAAGTCGACACGTCTGCGATCGACAACCTCAAGAGCAAGTTCTCCCCTACCCTCGGACCCAAGTCGGTGAACAACCGCCTCTCGCTTCTGAAGGCCGTTCTCCGGTTCATGTGGAAACGGGGGCACCTCCCATCGGTGCCGTACGTGCCGATGGAAAGCGTCCCCGAGAGGAATCCCGAGTGGTACACCGAAAACGAGCGCGACCGCTTACTCGATGGCATCTTCGAGATGCACCCGCAGTGGTACACGTTCTTCTATCTGACAACCCGGCTCGGTCTTCGCGCCGGGGAAGTCTACGCGGTGGCACGAAGCCGCGTTCGGGACGTGCCGCCACAACTGATCGTCGACCGTGCCGTGCAGCGGGGAAACAAGAGCCGACCTGCGATGCTCGGGCCTCGCAAGAACAACAAGGCGTTGACCCTAGCCCTCACCGAGGATGTGGCCGACGCCGTGCGCTGGCACATCCGCCAGGGGTACTCCGGCGCCGAGTTCCTGTTCAGCAAGGACGGGACCTTCTCGGTCCGCATCAACGGCCACGAGCGACCGCTCCGTGCGGTCCAGCGAGCTCTCGGTCTTCGCGAGCTCAGTCACCACAAAGTGGGCCGCCATTCGGTGGCCAGCCAGGCTGCCACGAGCGGCCACTCCATCAAGGCCATCCAGGCTCAGCTCGGGCACCAGTCCGAGCACAGCACCCACCAATACGCCCACCTTGGGCAGGTTGCGCAACTCCGACTGGTCGCCGGTTTGGAGCCCTCCGCGCCACCTCATGTCAATGTCAGGTCAACGAGCGGAAAGGGTTAGAAGCCGCCAGCCGCACAACGTTGTGAAATGACACCGGAAGGGACGCAGCTCCTGGCCTATTTGAGGCGAGGTCTGCGTATTCACTCACCAAAACAGGCCTTTCGATTGACGAATCCACCCAAAACGTCTTACATTTTGCTTGAAGTGGACATTTGCGGTGTCATCAGAACTAATCAGTTGGATAGCTAACCAACTCCGCCTGGCGCTCCTCGAAGAACAGGAGGACGGGACGGTGACTGGGAACATGCACGCGCTCGCGCCGCTCGGGGGACAGGCGCCCACCGATCTGCTCGCAGGAGTCCAGCGACTGCTCGGCAACACCGACGCACAGGCGGTACGGGACGTCCTCGAAAGCGCTCGCCAAGGTGCGTCATCGGCGTTCGCACCGCGCCCCGGCGTACAGGTGCTCGCCATCCCTGCCGGGGACGGCCGCGCAGCAGTCTTGCTCACCTCGCAGGCAAGCCTGGTCGCCGAAAGCATCCAGGCGAAAGCGGCCGCGGCAGACCTCGCCGCCGGCGTCTCCCATGAAGTTGCAAACGCACTGAGCTCGATTGTCGGGTGGGCCCAAGTAGCACGCGAGCGTCCCGACAAGGCTCCGCCCGAAGAGGCACTGGCTTTGATCGAAAAGAGCGCTCAGGTCGCCCGCGACGCCACCCAAGATCTCCTCCGGATGGTGCGGCACACCAATCACGAGCAGTCACGCAGCGATCTGTCGGCCGTCATTCGCGACGTCGTTCGGCTGCTTCGCCCGGAGGCACAAAGCAAACGCGTCCACGTGCATGCCGAAGTCGACGGCTCCTGCTGGGTCGAGGGCAAGCGCTCTCAACTCTTCTCGATCGTCTGGAACCTCGCGCACAATGCCGTGCAGATGGTTCCCGCGGGAGGAGAGGTATCGATTCACACACGCCCCCGTGGAACACTGATCGACCTCGAGGTGCGCGACAACGGACCCGGAATGTCCGAGTCACAGAAGGAGCACGCCTTCGATCCGTACTACACGACTCGCTCGGAAGGCACCGGCTTGGGTTTGGCGATCGTTCGCGGGACCGTGGAAGCGCTGGGTGGCCGCATCCGACTCGACACATCGCCCGGCAGGGGCGCGAAGTTTCGCGTTCAGCTGCCGCAAGCCAGAGCGAAGCGCGAGTCCGAAACGGTCCCCAAACAGACCCGGATCAGCCGCGTCATGAAGCCGGATGAGGCTGAGCGGGCCCATGTCTTAGTGGTCGAAGACGACGAGGGTGTGCGGGGACTCGTCTCGATGACGCTGGCGCTGAGCAATGTAAAGTCGACTTGTGTAGGCACGGCCGCGGAGGCGTTGACGAGCAAAGCCCCGTTCTCTGCAGCGCTGATCGATCTCACGCTTCCCGACGAGCGCGGTGACATCCTCCTCGGGAAACTACGCAAGAAGGGCCTGGTCACGCGGGCAGCGATCATGAGCGGCGCGCCACCTCCCGACGATGCAGACCCGGACGGCCAGCCCGAGCATTGGCTCCGCAAGCCGTTCGACCCGTCCGACCTTCTCCTGATCGTGCGCGAGTTGATCGAGTCGGATGCGGGAACCCAAAACGCGGCCAACTCTTAGGCAAAGCGCTCGGCAAGCGCTTGGATGTGGAGCGGCCCGGTGCCGCAACACCCGCCAATGACCGAGGCGCCCGCGTCCTTCCATCGTTCGGCAAGATCTGCGTAGGCCTCGGCGGCGCGGGGGCTCGTTGCGCCCCATCCTAGCGCTTCATCCTCCCTACCCGCGTTGGCGTATGCGCCAAACGGCACGCCGAGCGCCGCGACTGCATCGACGTACGCGCCGATCTGCGTCGCAGCAATGCAGTTGACCAAGACCCGCTCGACCCCAGCCGCCACCGCGTCCCTGCCGATCTCGGTCAGCTCTGCGGGCGAAAGCAGCTCTGCAAACGGCCCGGCCGTCAGGGACAGCCACACCGGCAACCCCGTCGCGAGAGCTTCTTCTACCGCCACGACCGCTTCTGCCCCGTTCGCGAACGTCTCGCAAAGAAGCACATCGCACCCCGCGTTCGCAAGCGCTGATGCGACTTCTCGGTGCTGCGCGCGACCTTCCGCGCCCGGGCTGAGATCGGGGCGGTAACAGTCTTCGATAGGCGCAAGGCTCCCGAGCACCGAGCACCCCGGCCCAACGGCGTCCCGCGCGATATCGACCGCGGCCCCCAGCGCGGCGACCCAGCCGTCGCCCAGGGCATGGGGCTGCGTTCGGAACGTATTCGCCGTGTGGAGCGTTGCGCCTGCCCCCACATAGTCGGTGTGTATTCGCGCGAGCAAGTCGGGTGCGTCGGCGATCGCGCAAGCGCTCCAATCCGGCGCATCGAGATCCAACCCACGCGAGATCAACTCGGTTCCGATCGCCCCGTCGAGAATTCGCACAGCCATCGCAAGGCGTACTCTAGCAACTGACCGAGCCCAGGGGAGCTGTTAGGCTTCCGCCGTGGACGCGCGGACACAGACCTCGTTCATCGCCGCACTTTTGTGCTTTGCGCTTGCCGCCAGCGTCCTGCTGCGCACCCAGCGCCAGACCGATCGCTGGCTCTTCGGCATCCTCGCCACCAACACGGGCCTTTGGTACGTCAGCACCTTCATGCTCGGCGTCGTCGGCCGAGTTCCTTTCTGGGAGCGCTTCAACCTGATCTGCGGCGTCTTGCTTCCCCTTTCCGCGGTGCGCTTCTTCGGGGTCATGGTGCCTTGGGAGACCGGCCGCACGCGCTTCCTGCGCCGCGCATCGGTCGTGGCGGCTGTGGTGCTCCTCGGCGCCATGTTGACCCCTTTCTACGATCACGCGGTCGTCGTCGGAGGCCTCCTTCTCTATGTCACCGTCTTCCTGTCCCTAGCCCTCGGCTATCTCTACAAGCTCGGATTCGAAACCGAGTCACGCGTCGAAGGCGCGCGTCTTCGCTACATCGCGCTCGTCGGCGGCTTTGGTGGCCTGTTCACTCTCATCGAGTACCTCCCGTATGTCGGACTCGACATCCCCCCGGTTGGCACGATCCTCATTCTCGTTTTCCTTTACGCGCTATCTCAGTCGATCACCCACTACCGCTTGATCGACCTCTACGAGCTCGCCGGCCGCCTGGGCGTGCTGACCGCGCTCGCCTTCGTGTTGGCCTTCATTCTGTGGCTCATGCGCCTCGTCTCTGGCGAACAGCTCTTCCTTCACGTGGTGGTGTCGGCATTTCTCGTCCTCATCCTTTTCGATCCGCTTCGAACCAGGGTGCAGGAATGGATTTCCCAGGTGTTCTTCCACGAGCGTTTCGAGCTCGAGCGCACCATTCTCGCGCTCCGGCGGTCGCTCGCGCACATCATCGAGCTCGACGAGCTCGCCGAGGTCCTGATCGACGGGCTCGACGCGTCTCCTCGATTCACTCAAGGCGGGCTCTACCTGCTCGGACCGGATGCGCGTGTGTTCATCCTGAAAAACCACTTCGGGCCCAAGCCTGCCGACCGCGTCGAAATGGCGCCGGCGCGACCCCTCATCGATCGGCTGTCGAGAACAGGCGCCGCCGTGCTCGAGAACGCGGAGCGCGAGCTCGAAGAGCGAAGGCTTCTCGGAGACGATAGGGAAGCCGAAACCGCCCATGACATCGCGGTCACCATGCGCGCGCTTCAGACCTCCCTGTGCCTGGGCCTTCGTGGTGAATCGGGTCACCTCTACGGCTTCCTCGCCGTTCGAGATGACCGCCTCCGCGACGCCGTCTCACGAGAAGAGGTGCAGCTCCTGGCGGGTTTGGCCACCCAGGTCGCCGTCACCGTCGAGAACTCGCAACTCTACCAGCAGATGGAAGAGAAGGACCGGCTCGCGGCACTCGGTGAGATGGCCGCCGGCCTCGCCCACGAGATCCGAAACCCGCTGGGGTCGATCAAGGCCAGCGCCCAGTACCTCTCCGAGACCTCCGATCAGCCGGAAGGACGCGGCGAATTCCTCGACATCATCGTCGACGAGGTCGACCGCCTGAACCGCGTCGTCAGCTCGTTCTTGGACTACGCGCGTCCCGCTCACACCGACCCCGAGCCGCTCGATGTCAACTCCGCGGTTCAATTGACGCTTCAGTTCCTTCGGCCGGAATGCGATTCGGCCGACGTTGGCTTGCACGTGACGATGGACCCTGACCTACCCAAGGTGCGCATCGATATCGAACACCTACGCCAAGTCCTGCTCAATCTCGTCCAGAACGCGGTGCAAGCCATGACGAGCGGTGGGGACATCTACGTCGAGACCCGCATCCAAGACCGCTTCCGCATCGGTGGAGGCGCACGTCCCTGGGTCCACCTCAGCGTTCGCGACACCGGCCCCGGCATCGCACCGGGGCTCCTCGCCAACCTGTTCGTGCCATTCGTCACCACCAAGCAGCAGGGTACGGGTCTCGGACTCGCGATCTCCCAGCGCATTGTCTCCGAAACCGGCGGCCGAATCGATGTCCGCAGCCGCCAGGGTGTAGGCACCACGTTTGTCGTCTTGCTCCCCGCAGAACCCGACGCTGCCTTCGATGGCTTCGAGGCCGAGCAGGAACCCGATCAATCGTCGGAATCCGACGGCACGCGTGGGCGCCTCGAGCCCGCCAAGCCCTGATCGATCGACACGGTTTGCATCCGAAGCCGGTAGAGGCGCAGATCTTTTCGTTCAAAGCTGTCTTCGGGCAGATCGTTGTCGCGGAAAAGTCTGCGGTACGCGTCCGTGGGGGTGTCGGCTGCCTGCGTTCTTCGCGGAAGAAGATAGCGCCAACGTGCCGGTTGCTCATAGGCGACGCCGTGTTGTGATTTCACCAGCGCGTCGATGAGGGATGTAGCCTGCGGGCCGAAGGTGCCGTCGTCGAATAGGAACGCCACCTCGACGTCGAGCTGATCGAGGCGGTCCCTGAGCGGACCGCCCATCGTTTCGGTTCGCTCCTCCCAGCGCTCACGCGCCGCCAGAGACGCGGTGATCAGCCCTTCGGCGATCGATTGTGCGCGCGCCGAGCGCCAAAGCCGAGGGCCCCGACCGCCGGTCAGAAGCACCAGGACCTCGACGGCTTGTGGCTGCGTGAGCGCCTCGGGAAAGGCGTCGAGCGGGGGGGCCGCGTTCCCCTCGAGAATGCCGCGCGCCACACGTGCAAGGACGCGATCCGAAAGCACGACCGGCCACAGCGTGTGGTCGACGACGTACAAAAGCCCGTCCGTCGTGAGCGCCTCTCCTCGAAAGCCGCGCACGACGCCGCCCGAAGCGAACCGGTCGGCCAGAGGAAGCTCTGCACCGGCAAGCCTGTTGGGGGTCGCGGCCACCCATAAGCCTTCTAGCCCGGCCGCTTCCAACGCCTCACGGAGGCGATCCGGGTCGACGCCTCGAACGGCCTCCTTCACAGCCGGATACGCGTCGAGCTCGTCCCAGTCGAGCCCGGAGGGGGGCGACACCAGCGCCACGACGTTCGTCCACTGCAAAAGCGAGGCTGGCACCACAGGCCGGCTCTGTTGCCACACCACCCACGCGCCGAGGACGCCCACAATCACCAACAGCCAAGCCCGCTTTGCCATGCCGGTACCCTGTATCGTAAGAACCGGCATGCCCCAAGGCCCCAAGCTCCGTGCCCACCCGATGGCCAGCCCGTTCCACGTGGTCTTGGTCGAGCCGGAGATCCCGCCCAACACCGGCGCGATCGCCCGGACCTGCGGGGCCACCCAATCGCCCCTGCACCTGGTGGGACCGCTCGGGTTCCAGATCGACGAGCACTCGGTGCGCCGCGCAGGTCTCGACTACTGGGACCTCGTCGAGATTCACCAACACGAATCATTCGAGGCATTCGAGAAATCCGATCCATGTCGCCGAATTCATTTGTTTTCGGCCGGGGCCTCCAGATCGTACCTCGAGGCGGCATTCGAACCTGGCGACGCCCTGGTCTTCGGTCGAGAGTCCGTTGGGCTACCTCCCGTGCTGCTCCAAGACCGGCAAAACGTGTGGGCTATCCCGACCATCGGAGCGGTCCGCAGCCTGAATCTCAGTAATGCAGTCAGCATCGTGCTGTACGAGGCCTTGCGCCAAAATCAGGCGTTCGAGGACACCTTTCTGGGCTAGCGGGCCCCGCTTGAATACATCCGGGGCCGTCGCGTCCGAGGCATATGGCCAATTCACGCGTGATGTTCCTTCTTCCTGTGCTGCTCCTCCTCGCCGGATGCCCCGTCTACGGACCAACCCCCGTCCAGCGCGAAGTGCAAGTCTCCTGTCAGAGCGACTTCGACTGTCCTTTGGACGCGTTCTGCGATCCGGACACAAACAGTTGTATCGCCTACGATTTTGGGATCTGCCTGACGGACGGGGATTGCCCGGTCGGGAGCTACTGCGAGCGCTCCGACGGCGGATGCTACATCCCCGCTATCGCCGAATGCCGAGCCGATGGAGACTGCTCCTCTGATTTTGAGTGCGACTTCCGCGATAGCTGCCGGCCCGAGACCGACGGCACCTGCCTGGCCGACGGCGACTGCTCCGGCGACGCGCTCTGCATCGAGAACCTATGCGCTGCAGTCGTCGACACCTGCCAGTTCGACTTCCAGTGCTCCGCCGGTTTCACCTGCGCCAACAATCGTTGCCGGCTGCTCTGTGGTCCGGACACCTCCTGCCCCACCGGCACGGCCTGCGAGGACAGTTTGTGCCAGCCGATCGTTGGAGAGTGCGTCGACAGCAGCGAGTGCCTCGACCTGACGACCAACTGCGTGGAGGGAACCTGCCTGCGCCGTTGCGACGAGGGGTGCGCCGCCGACACCGAGGTCTGCGACCCACAAGGATTCTGTAGGCCGCGTACCAGCCCCGACCCCCAAGCACCCTCGCCTTTCTGCCGCACGGACGCGGACTGCGACGGTAGCCTTTGCGTCGAAGGCATGTGCCGCACTGCATGCGATATCACCGCGCCCGAACCGGATGCGATCTGTGCCTCGTACGACGGCCAAGTTCCACTCTGTGGACCCGACAGCCTCTGCTACGCCGAGAGCGAGATGCTCAGCGACTGTCGTGTCCAGAGCGACTGCCCCAACACGGAAGACTGCGTCGACGGCCGGTGCCGCTAGCCTACTAAGTAGCGTAAACGTCGCACGTCTTTGAGGACGCGGTCGATCGAATGCGCGGGCTCGTACCCCAACTCGGTGCGGGCCCGCGAGTCGTCCACCATGCAGACGTAGCGCAGATGGTCGAGCTCCTGTGAGGGGAACGAGCTGAGGCGGAGCTTCCAAAGCTGGTCGAGCGCAACCTTCGCCAGGGGGCTGGGCACCAGGCGGGGCCGGCCTCCGGCTTGACGGATCAAATGCGACAGCGGCATCTCGCCGGGCCCCCGGATGTTGAAGATGCCCCGCACCCCCGGCCGGAGCGCGAGCTGAATCGCGCGAACGACGTCCTTCTCATGGACGACCTGCATCATCGGGTCGAAGCCCATCACCATGACCGGACGCTCGAGCCTCAAGTAGTTGCTGGCGGCATTGTGGACGCGGCCCACGATGTGACACGGCCGAAGAACCACGGTCTCGGTGTTGGGGTGCTTCCAGAAGAAGCCTTGGGCAAGCATGTCGAGCTCGACCAGGTCGCGCATGCCGCCAAAGTGCTGGGCACCTAGCAGCGGCGCATCTTCGGAGAGGAACTGGGGATTGTTGGACTGCGGGCCGTACACGTTGGCCCCCGAGAGCACGACGAGCTTCGGCACCTGGTACTGCGACATGTAGTCGAGCAGCTTTTGGAAGGCGACGATATTCCAGGTGTGCCGGTCGCGATCGCTCCGCCGCCGATCATGAAGGATGCCCAGGTGCACGACGGCGCGGATGTTCCGGCCGCGGAAGATGTCTTTCATCTTCTTGCGGCGCATGTCGCCCTGGTGATGGACGATGTCTTTGGGCCGGTCCGCAAACGGGCGCCGATCGACCCCGACCACTTGGTCGGTCCGATGGAGCTCGCGCGCGAGGAGCTTGCCGAGGCGCCCGCACACCCCGGTGACCAGCACGGAGCCTTCGAGGGCGGGCTTGGGCCGGGTGTCGGTGGTCGGCTCGGGCTGTGGCGCTTGCTTCACCTGCTGCGGCAACTCGTTCGCGTGCCCGAACACGCCGCGGGCGACCGGCGCCCTGGCCGACGGACGCTGTTGAACGGGCTCACGTCCCCGGCGCGCGCTGGGTTTGTGACGGCGTGAGGTTTGAATATTGGGCATCAGACGAACACGCCCTTACGCTCACGTAGGCCCCGGTTCACCATGCTCTGGATCGTGCTCTTCACGAGCCACACTTTCTCTTCGATCGCAGAATCATCGTCGTCCGGATCTCCGCTGAATCGGAAGGGCTCTCCGAAGTAGAGCCGGTACTTCGTCGGCAAGGGCGCGATCATGCCAAAGAGCATCTGCGGCATCACGGGAAACGAGGGCATCTTCAGCAGGCGCGCGAGGGGCTTGAAGTCCGCGATGGAGGGGTATTGCTCTTCGCCACCGATGACGGCGACAGGGACGATCGGCGTGCCTGTCTCGAGCGCGAGCCGCACGAAGCCGAGGCCGAAGTCAGTGAGCTGATAGCGCTGGCCGTAGGTTTTGCTAATGCCCCGGGCACCCTCCGGGAAGACGATCAGGCTTTCCTCCGGCCGAAGGAGGCGCCGAGCGTTCTCCGGGGAGCCGACGACCTGGCCGAGCCTCGGGTAAAGCGTCGAAATGAACGGCAGCTCGGCCGTCCACGTCTCGACCATGCTCCGTGGGAAGCGAGGCGGGTCAGCGTCCAGCATCATGGCGCTGCCGATCATCACTGCATCGAAGGGCAACTGGCCGGAATGGTTGGCCACGATGAGGACCCTGCCCTGCGGGACCCGGTTGATCCCGAAGACTTGGGTTCGGAAGTAGCGGCGGTGCAGGAGGGCCGCCATGGCGAGCGCGTACCGGCTCGTCTCCGGATCGAAGCCGAATGGATCATGGCCGACCTCGTTGAGGTGGGTCTTGATGCCTGCGATGCGCGCGTCGAGGTCTTGACCGACGACGTCCTCGGCGATCCGGACGACACGGTCGCCGACGGATCGGAGCACTTGCCGGAAGGGGGACTCCCCCATCAACCGCATCCGGCGCCAGCCGGCGAATGGCACGATCGAGCCCCCTTGCCCCATGAAGCCATCGTGGGGACAGATGCGGCACGCGTCAATTGGAAACGACGCAACAGACTCGTCACATCGCGACTTCACGGGGCGCGTGAGACA
>PVMS01165280.1_pt1 | contig 10770 bp, 8 predicted proteins | sample 1853461 | NCBI WGS metagenome assembly PVMS01 (sample SAMN08582032, study PRJNA380276) | Marine sediment metagenome, whole genome shotgun sequencing project. | isolation source: ocean sediment barecode stripped | collected 2017
GGCACGACAGAGGGTATCTCTGCATTGCAGATGGACATCAAAATCCAGGGCATTACCAAGGAAATCATGCAGGATGCGCTGGCACAGGCACGCGAAGCTCGTCTGCATATACTTGGCGAAATGGCTAAAGATATCGATACGGCACGCGAGCAGATATCTGAGTGGGCACCGACGATAGTCACTATCAAGATCGATCCCGAGAAGATTCGCGATGTGATCGGCAAGGGCGGCGCTACGATTCGTTCCATCACGGAAGAAACGGGTGCAACCATTGATATCGATAACGATGGCACGATCAAGATCGCCTCGGTTGATGGCGCGGCTGGTCGTGAAGCACAAAAACGGATCGAGTTGATCACCGCTGATGTTGAGGTGGGCACCATCTACGAAGGACGTGTAGCGCGGCTTATGGATTTCGGAGCATTTGTCACCATCCTGCCTGGCAAAGATGGCCTGGTGCATATTTCCCAGATTTCAGACGAGCGGGTCGAGCGTGTTAGCGACAAGCTATCGGAAGGCGACATCATCAGGGTCAAGGTGCTGGAAGTCGATCGCCAGGGCAGGGTTCGCCTGAGCATGCGCGATCTGGAAGCTGCCTGATTTAGACTTAGAGTCAAGCCAGCATTCTTGACGAAAGTTCATCACGCACTAAAAGCCAGCCGGGGGTCTTGATGCCCGGTTGGTTTTTTTTGCCTTCCTGTTAGCTACTGATGTAACGCAGGCGGCGGTAGTGCATTTCGCAGTGCAGTCTGTAGGCGTTCTGGCAGCCCTGGATCGGATCCGCCACCGGCGGCACGAATCAGGTCGGTGAGAAACACCGTCGTCAGCAGGGCACCATCATCGCGTTCCATGCCGCCGATGATCTGCAGCAAAATGCTGTTGGTGATGTCCCGTGAAGTGGCTTGCTCTACAACCTTGACGCGGATTCCTTCCGCGATGAGGTTGCGGACATCCGCCAGATTCACATAACGGCTACGGATAGTGTCGTATAGCCTGCGATTTGCATATTTTCGAATCAAACGGGGTTCGTTCATGGTTTAACCCCCTTCCTTTTACGGACGGAATCCGAACTGAACCGACTCAGGCCGGATCGGCGTCTAGTTGTGAATAGTAGACAGTTGTTAGCGAAATTAAGTTCGATTCACTGCGTCATCATACTCCCATCAGGCTGATTTCGTATGCTTTGCAGCACGAGAGGATTCCAATTTTCAGCCGCCCAGGCCCATAAATCCTTTAACGGCGCGGTTTCCAGGCCCTTTTCAGGGTGCTGTCGGAGGAAGTTCAGGGCTTGAAAAAGGTTGTTTGAGGCCTGTTTATCGTTAACTTTCGGAGCCTCGGTCTGTTTGGATAGTTTTTTGCCGTCGGGGCCGGTTGCGACTGGGAAATGCATATAGGTGGGTTGTGGGTAGCCAAGCAGGCGCTGCAGCCCTATTTGCATGAAAGTAGGGTCCAGCAGATCGGTACCTCGCGCCACCTCGGTAATCTGCTGCGCCTGATCGTCCACCACAACCGCCAGCTGATAGGCGACCAGGCCGTCGCCACGGCGAATCAGATAGTCACCGATTTCAGTTTGGGGTCGACAAGATAATTCGCCCTGCAGCGCATCAGTAAACGTCAATGTGTCGTCGTTAGTGCGCACGCGAACTGAGGTGGCTGGCCGCAATCGAGTGTCAGCACCGTGTCGGCAAGTACCCGGATAAATGGGTCCAGTTGGACCCGACTTCGCCGTTGTGCGTATTTTTTTACGCGTACACGAGCATCGATAAGCGCTGCCGTTTGCCAGCATTTCATCGATGATCGCAGCGTAGGTTTCCAGCCGGGTGCTTTGGTACAACGGCCGTGGGTAATTAAATCCGTGCGCATCCAGTGAACGAAGGATGCTGTCTGTTGCACCCGGGATTTCGCGCGTGGGGTCTATGTCTTCAATTCGGACGAGCCATTCGCCCTTATGAACAACGCTTTGCAGATAACTTGCAACCGCCGCGATAAGTGAACCAAAGTGGAGTGGGCCGGTGGGGCTGGGGGCGAAACGCCCCCGATAATTTGCAGCAGATGATGCGTAGTCCGGCATGGCGATTAACGCATCGGACCGTACCTACCCTGAATTGCTTTACCGATGATCGTCCTGATCGCGGTATTGGCGTTCAGCCACTTCACGCCGTTCCTGTGCTTCGACGCTTAAGGTGGCGACCGGGCGAGCCTCAAGTCGCTTCAGTCCGATTTCTTCGCCAGTCAGTTCGCAGTACCCATAGGAACCGTCTTCGGTACGCAGTATCGCCTGCTCGATTTTTTTCAGGAGCTTGCGTTCCCGGTCACGGGTGCGCAGTTCCAGACCGAATTCTGATTCCGGGGGGGCGCGGTCATTAGGATCTGGAAAATTGCTGGCTTCGTCCTGCATGTGATGAACGGTGCGGTCTACTTCCTGCATCAGATCATTTTTCCAGGCAGTCAGTATGTCGCGAAAATGTGCGAGCTGGGCATCGTTCATGTATTCCTCGCCTTTCATAAGGAGGTATGGAGCGATGCCATGAATTATTTGATCCTTGCTGACTTTGCGTCGTCTGCGTGGTCTCACAGGAAGCTGATCAGCAGGGTTCATAGGGGTATGAATTCCGGTACGTGAAGGGCGCGTGGTCGCCGAACTTCTAGCCAGAATCTTTTTCTTGTCAAGATTATTGATGGCTTTTTTCTTCGGCTCAGGCGAAGGTGTAGCCTTTATAACGGAGGCTTTTTTCTTCGAAGTCTTTTTGCTAGAAGGCTGCTTCTTGGCGACCTTCTTCTTCGAAATCTTCTTTTTGGAGGGCTTTTTCTTGCTTACTTTTTTGCCTGCTTTCTTCTTAGAGCTCTTTTTCTTAGGCGCTTTTTTCCTGGCCGCCTTTTTCTTAGCCGCCTTTTTCTTCGAAGTCTTTTTCTTCGAAGCCTTCTTTTTGGAGGGCTTTTTCTTACTCACCTTCTTGCCGGTTTTCTTTTTAGAGCTCTTTTTTCTGGCCGCCTTTTTCTTCGAAGCTTTCTTTTTAGAAACCTTCTTCCTGCCGGCAGCTTTACGGGCAGCTTTCTTTTTGCTGCCACGTTTGGCGGGTTTTCTGGAAACTTTCTTTCGTGCGACCATGCTCTCGTCCCTGCTTTTGCCCCTAGAGAGGGCGCCTACAAAATGGCGGATTATACATAGTGAATCGGTCTTGGGAAGCACCTAAACTGGGGCGCTGGGAAGGGGCTCAGAGGCCCTGTATCAGGCCAGTTCGGGGTCTGGCACTGGGGGCGGCAGAGCCTCAGGGACGGCCGGAGACCAGCCAACTGCGCGGTGCTCCGCAACGATGGTGGTGTAAATGCCCCCCCGCACATTGAACCGCGCGGTCAGTCGAGCGTAACGGGGTGACATGGCCGATACCAGGTCGCTCAGAATGGTGTTGGTGATTGCCTCGTGAAATGCGCCTTCATCACGAAAGGACCAGATGTACTGTTTGAGGGATTTAAGTTCCACACAGCTGTCTTCGGGTATATAGTCAAGAAACAGGATTGCGAAATCCGGCTGGCCGGTCTTGGGACACAGACATGTGAATTCCGGGATCCGAATCCGGATGCTATAATCGCGCCCAGGGTTAGGGTTGTTGAAGGTTTCCAGTTCCCTGCGGAGGGAACGTGTTGCGGAGTTCTGATCCTGCGTATTCATCAGGTTTGTGTGCCCAAATTGGCGTGTGCTTTATTAAGAGTGTTGAATGTAGATTGCTACTTTACACTACGGCCCGGATGGCGGCCACGGCGGGCATTCGAACAAAACAATCGACTAATGAACTGGGGGAGACCGTGAGGTAGCCTGTGGTGACACATCAGTTGGCAGAGCTGGTGCGTCCTGTGTGCGGGTGACCGATTAAAATCATGCGATTGAGCAAAATCAAGTTATCCGGGTTCAAGTCTTTCGTTGATACGACGACGATTATGTTGCCCAGCAACCTGGTAGGCATCGTAGGGCCCAACGGGTGCGGCAAATCCAACGTCATAGACGCCATACGCTGGGTAATGGGGGAGAGCTCTGCCAAGAACCTCCGCGGCGAGTCAATGGCCGATGTCATCTTTAACGGGTCTGCCAATCGAAAACCGGTCGGTACGGCTTCAATCGAGCTCTATTTCGACAATGCTGACGGCGCGATTGGGGGGCAGTTTGCCCGTTATGGTGAAGTTTCAGTGCGACGCACAGTGTCGCGTGATGGGTTGTCGCAATATTTCCTGAATAATGTGCGTTGCCGGCGTAAGGACATTACCGGCATCTTCTTGGGTACTGGTCTTGGGCCGCGCAGTTATTCGATCATTGAGCAGGGCATGATTTCCCGGCTTATTGAGGCAAAGCCGGAGGATATGCGCGCGCATCTGGAAGAGGCTGCCGGTATATCGAAATATAAGGAACGCCGGCGAGAAACCGAAAACAGGATTCGTCGTACCCGCGATAACCTGGACCGCTTGAATGACCTCCGTGAAGAAATAGAGAACCACATCAAGCACCTTGAGAAGCAGGCGCGCGCAGCGGAACGACACAAAGTATTAAAGACTGATCAGCGGCAGATCGAAGCCGAGTTGCTGGTCATTAACCTGCAAACTCTGGATGCGGAAACGCATGATGAGCGTATGGGGTTTGAACGCAAGCAAACGGCGTTCGAATCAGCTGTTGCAACCCAGCGCAAAATTGAAGCAGAGATCGAGCAGGCCCGGCAGACTCAGATTCTGGCTGGCGATGAGCTGAATGCGACCACGGCACGGCATTACTCGGTTGATCTGGAAATATCTCACCTGGAACAGTCGATTGAGCACAATCGCGCCACGAGCGAACGGCAAAAGCTCGATCTGGAAGAAGCCAACAAGCAGCTGAGCGAAATCAGCCATGAAATTGATGACGATGAGACCCAGCTTAAGCAACTGGATGCAAAGCTTGCTGAACTGACGCCTGGTCTGGATAGCGTACAGCAGGCTGCGGAAAATTCGGCCAACCAGTTGGAAACAGTCGAGACAGAATTAGCGCGCTGGCAGGAGAACTGGAACAGCTTTAGCGATGAACTGAATGAAGCGCGACGTATCGTAGAAGTGGAGGGGGCTCGGATTGAGCATCTGCAGGCTCAACAGGTTCAGTTGCAAAGTCGTCACGATAGTCTTGAGTCTGAGCGCGGCACGATTGTGCTGGACGACGTTGAAGAAAAGCTGGCCGCCCAGGTGCGAACCGAGGCTGAGCTGGCGCAGAAGGAGCAGGATGTTAATCAAAAATTGCTGGAGACCATCGGTGCGCTTGATGACCAGCGAGGACAGGAGCAATCCTTAAGCGGCGAACGGGACGATGCACGTGGTCAACTGGAGCAGTCGCGGGCGCGCCTTACTGCACTGGAGACCTTGCAACAGGCCGCGTTAGGCGGCGACGAAGAACGAGCCATCGAGTGGCTGGCTGACAACAAGCTGGATAGCCACCCACGGCTGGCGCAGAAACTGAAAGTTGCAGGGCCGTGGCAGCTGGCGGTGGAAACGGTACTGGGTGATTTTTTGCAGGCGGTCTCGGTCAAGCGCTTTGATTCATACCTAACGCATCTGCCCGATAGCAACGTACTACTGTTTGAAGACGATTCGCTGAAAAATGCAGCGGATGCTCAGCGGGGGTCTCTGCTGGCCGAAGTGAGCAATGCCGGACCGGCAGCCGATATGCTCGCACAAGTCCGCACCGCGAAATCTTTGCAGGAGGCTTTGAAAATTCGCGGAAAGCTTGGAGTGGGTGAGTCGGTCATTACACCGGACGGTGTCTGGGTGAGCCGCACCTGGGCCAGGGTGTCGCGGCGCGATGCTGAAACCGGGGGCTTGCTGAGTCGCGAGCAGGAAATAATTGGGTTGAAGGATACGATTCGTGACCTAGAGAAGCGGGTTAAGGGGCTAACCGGGCAGCGAGACACCGCCCGTATCGAAATCGAGCGCCTGGAGCAGGTGCGTAAGCAATTGCATGCGACCCAGAGTGCGGCGGGCAAGGAGCACGCGGCGGCGGCTACCACACTGGCGGGTCAACGAGACGAACTGGAGAAAATCCGCCAGCGTGCGCTGACGCTGGGCGAAGATAGCCAGAGTATTGATGCGGATATTTCGAACGTTGAACAGTCGGTGTGCGAGTCGCGCGATCGGTTGGCCAACGCCGATGCAAAGAGTTCGCAATTGGCCGAACGCGAAGCCGGGTTGAAAGCGCATCAACAGGAACTCCTTGACGCCATAGAAGTCAGCCGGCAGCAGGCCGGGGAGGATCGCGAGCGCCATCAGTCGATGACTATTGAGGTGCAGTCGCAGCGTTCCTCGCGGGATTCAGCGACGACGACCCTGGAACGAGTGTTGACGCAGCGCCAGCAACTGACGGAGCGTGTCGAATCACTCAACGCCCATTTGGAACAGGGCGCAGCGCCACTCGATGAATTGCAGGAGAAATTGCAGGAACAGCTGAGCCTGAAGGTTACGGTCGATGAAGAACTGCGCGGCAAACATGAAGCGCTGGAGCGTGGCAATGATGAGCTGCGTGTGCAGGAAGCGCGACGGGCAAATCAGGACAAGGTAGTGACTGAGGCACGTGAATTCGTCGACAGTCATCGCATGGTGGTGCGGGAGTTGGAGATTCGTCGCGAGGGTATTGCCGAGAAATTTGCCGAGACCAGCCTGAACCTGGAAGTCGTGCAAGAAGCCATTCCGGAAGAGCACAGCGCGGAAGCGTGGCAAGCCAGGATCGACAAGATTCACCGGAGCCTGGATCGGATTGGTACCGTAAACCTGCTCGCTATTGAGGAATTTGATGAGCAGTCCGAGCGGGCTAAATACCTGGCGGATCAGCACGAGGACCTCACCAGCGCTCTGGAAACACTGGAGAAGGCGATTCGCAAGATTGATCGTGAAACCCGCGCGCGCTTCCAGGAGGTATTCGACAACATAAATGCGGGCCTGAAGCGTATCTTCCCGCGTCTGTTCGGGGGCGGCCACGCCTATATGAGCATGGAGGGTGACGATCTGCTAAATGCAGGTGTAACCGTGATGGCTCAACCGCCAGGCAAGCGCAACAGTAATATTCATCTGCTCTCGGGTGGCGAGAAGGCGCTGACTGCGGTGGCGCTGGTGTTTTCAATCTTCGAGTTGAATCCTGCGCCGTTTTGTCTGCTCGACGAGGTTGATGCGCCGCTGGATGATGCCAATGTTGCCCGCTTCTGTGACATCGTGCGTGAGATGTCTGCCAACGTGCAATTCATGTTTATTACGCACAACAAGATTACGATGGAGCTGGCGGGTCAGCTCATGGGCGTTACGATGAGTGAGCCCGGTGTGTCACGTCTTGTGTCTGTTGACATAGACGAGGCGGTTGAACTCGTCGGTTAGCCCCTGGAGCGACCGAGGAACCATTGAGATGGAGCCATTCAGATGGGTTCTGTTACTTGCAGGGGTAACCATCATCGCATTGGTGTTTGCCTACGGTCGCGGCCTGTTGCCGACGCGCTATCGGTTGCCTAAAAGTCTGCCTAAACTCCCAACGTTGCGACAAGCGCCGATCCTCGACGATACGGATGATAGTGTTGATACGGTGGCGGATGAGGAGCCAGCCAGTAACCCGAAACCATCCCCGCTGGCCGAAGATTCCAAGGTGGTTACTGTGCGCATCATGCCGCTACCAAAAGCGTATTTTCCGGCCGAGGAACTCATACTGGCGCTTCGGGAAGTCGGTCTGCGACACGGGCAGTTCGATATATTTCATCGTCTGGCGGATGGAAATCAGGAGCGCATACGGTACAGCGTGGCCAGCCTGGTCGAGCCGGGGTCATTTGATTTGAGCAATCTCAAGGAGTCGAAGTACCTCGGCATCAGTATCTTCATGGTTCTGCCTGCACCCGAGGATGGTGTGGAGTTGTTTGATGAAATGCTGGAGACGGCGCGTGATATCGCCAAGCGTATTGATGGAAGACTGGTGGATTCTCAGGGCAGCACGATGAGTGTGCAGAGAGAGCGATATATGCGTGAAGAAGTAATCGAATTCTTGCGTCAGCACAAGCAATCAGAGGCCTGGCAGAACTTGTCGGCAGACGATTGAACGATGTCCGCATCTTCAGACAAGCGTAAGTTAGTCGATGAACTACGTGCCCGGATCCGTTATCACAACCGTCGATATTACGAGCTGGATGCTCCGGAAATTCCGGATGCCGAATACGATCGCCTGTTTACACAGCTTAAGGATTTGGAGGAAGAATTTCCGGATTTACGTGCGGAAGATTCGCCTACACTAAGTGTAGGCGGGGCGGCGCAGCGACAGTTTACACCCGTCGAGCACAGCATCGCTATGTTGTCGCTGGACAATGCATTCACTGCAGAACAACTGGAGGCATTTAATCAGCGTGTGCTGAATCGTCTGCAGGAAAGCTCATCTGTGGATTATTCAGTGGAGCCCAAACTGGATGGAGTGGCGATCAGTGTTCGTTACGAGGCTGGGAAACTGGTCGTAGCTGCAAGTCGTGGTGATGGCCGGACGGGTGAAGATGTGACGCACAATGTGCGTACGATTAAAGCCCTGCCTAAAGCACTTAAGAGCAAACGATTACCCGCTGTGCTGGAAGTTCGCGGCGAGGTATTTATACCGAAAGCTGACTTTGAAGCATTGAACGCTACGGCCCGCGAGCGGGGTAACAAAACTTTCGCCAATCCACGTAACGCGACGGCTGGCAGTCTCAGGCAACTGGATTCGACAGTCGCGGCCGCTCGGCCGCTGAATATTTTTATATACGGCGTGGGGGCGCATGAAGGTATCGAACTGCCGGCTACACATAGCGAGGTACTGCATATGCTGGCTGGGTTCGGTTTTCCGGTGTGTCCGGAGAACCGAGTGGTCAGTGGCTTCGAAGCGTGTCTCGACTACTACCATCAGATTGGAGAACGACGCGACCAACTGGACTACGAAATAGACGGGGTCGTATACAAGGTAGATGACCTTGAAAAGCAGGTTGCTTTGGGTTTCGTGTCGCGGGCACCCCGTTGGGCGATTGCACATAAATTTCCGGCGCAGGAAGAATTGACCCGGGTGCTGAGCGTGGACTGGCAGGTCGGGCGTACGGGCGCTATTACGCCGGTAGCGAGACTGGAGCCGGTGTTTGTGGGTGGCGTTACTGTATCCAATGCCACTCTGCATAACCTGGATGAACTAGAGCGCAAGGATGTGCGTGTTGGCGACACGGTAAGTATCAGGCGCGCAGGTGACGTGATTCCCGAGGTTGTCACGGTGCTTAAAGACAGGCGTCGGAAAGGTGCGCGGCGCGTCAAACTGCCGGCGAAATGTCCGGTATGTAAATCCGATATCAGCAGGCCCGAGGGCGAAGCGATTGCCCGGTGCAGCGGTGGCTTGTTTTGTTCTGCTCAGCGCAAAGAGGCTATTAAACACTTTGTGTCTCGCCGGGCTTTGGATATAGAAGGTCTCGGTAGCAAGTTGATCGATCAACTGGTCGACAGTGGCAGCATCGAAACGCCCGCAGATATTTATAACCCGAAGCGGGTTAATGTCGACAGCCTGGCCAGACTGGAGCGAATGGCAGAGAAATCGGCCAACAACATTGTGCAATCCATAGAGTCCAGCCGTGATGTTTCATTTGCCCGGTTTCTTTACGCGCTTGGGATAAGGGAAGTGGGCGATGCCACCGCAGAGAATCTTGCCACGGCTTTTGGAGGGCTTGCGGCTTTCAGAACTGCAACTCAGGACATTGAGGTTTTGCAGGCGGTTCCGGATATCGGGCCGATTGTGGCGGCCCATATAGGTGCGTTCTTCAGACAGAAACACAACCTGGAAGTGATCGCTCAATTAACCGGTCCGAACGGGCTGAGGCTCATAGAAACCGAGCCAGAAGTTAAAGACGCTGACGATTTACCGTTATCTGGCAAAAATTTTGTTGTGACTGGCACGCTGCAATCCATGACCCGTGACGAAGCAAAGCAGCGGATTAGGCGCCTTGGGGGTAAAGCAGCCGGCAGCGTTTCCCAAAAAACCGACTACCTGGTGCATGGGGAAGCGCCGGGATCCAAGTTCGATAAAGCGCAGAAGCTGGGTGTCAGTTTGCTTGATGAGAAAGCGTTCCTGGCAATACTCGGTAATTAGGGCGCGTTCTATGATCGGACGTACGCTCTCATAGCAGGGTATCCAGCGCTACAGGCCTACAGATAAGCGGGGTTTGCTTCGCATTACTGAGATCAGACCTGTAGCCTAAATGGACTTTATTGACCATATGCGGTTATTTGCCTATATTGCAATGCATGAGTAGCCCGGTTCAGAAAAAGATCCTCGACGCTTTATTGATGACCCTTCGACCACTGGCCCGGGCGCTGCTTCGTTCCGGCATCGGCTATCGTGAATTTTCCGATATGGCAAAAGTGGCGTTCGTGAATGTTGCGGCCGATGATTATGGCTTGCGGGGGAGGGCGACGAATACTTCCCGTATTGCCGTCGTAACAGGCATCACGCGTAAAGAAGTCAAAAAAATCAAGGACCTTGGTCCCGGCGTACTGGCAGAGGAATTTGTTCAGGAGTCACCCGCATCGGTAGTACTGCAATTCTGGCATAGCGATCCTGATTACATGGATGCGGCAGGCAATGCGCGGCAACTTGAATTCGATCAGGGCGAATATTCCTTTGTGACGCTGGTTTCTAAATACGCTGGAGATATCCCGCCTGGGGCAATGTGTACAGAGCTTAAGAGGGTTGGCGCGATAGAGGAGATTGAAGGAAAACGGTTAAAGGCTTTGAAA
>PVMS01019390.1_pt1 | contig 10769 bp, 9 predicted proteins | sample 1853461 | NCBI WGS metagenome assembly PVMS01 (sample SAMN08582032, study PRJNA380276) | Marine sediment metagenome, whole genome shotgun sequencing project. | isolation source: ocean sediment barecode stripped | collected 2017
CCGGACGACGGACGTGACGGGGGCGGTGGAGTTGCCGGAGGGCACCGAGATGGTGATGCCGGGCGACAACATCCAGATGAAGGTCGAGCTGATCGCGCCGATCGCGATGGAAGAAGGGCTGCGCTTTGCGATCCGCGAGGGTGGCCGCACGGTCGGCGCCGGCGTGGTGGCGAAGATTTTGGATTAACGACGGAGCGGGGTCAGACCCCGGTTTTCCGCGGGAGTGCGGAGCTGGAGTCAGGCTGCGGTGGCTGGCGGAAAAGTGGGGTCCGACCCCTTGGCTGAATTCAGAGGCAGGTTTCTGCAGGCCAGTAGCTCAATTGGCAGAGCGGCGGTCTCCAAAACCGCAGGTTGGGGGTTCGATTCCCTCCTGGCCTGCCACTCAATCCGGCGGAAGAGTTCTTAAGAGCGCGTATGAATACAAAAGTTGAGCCGGTCCCCGGGCCGCTGGATGTGGTCAAGCTGGCCCTTGCCGCTGCGATTCTTATCGGCGGCATCGCCAGCTTTTACTATTTCGAGGAAGAGTCGCTGCTGCTGCGGGTCATCGGCGTCATCGTGTCGCTCGGCCTCGGCGCGGCGATCGCTTTTCAGTCCGTCCAGGGGCATACGCTGTGGCAATTTATCATCGGCGCGCGTGTCGAATTGCGGAAGGTCATCTGGCCGACGAACCAGGAGACCATGCAGACGACGCTGACCGTGCTGGTCTTCACCCTGATCATGGGCGTGTTCTTCTGGATGTTGGATCTGGCGCTGGCCGCGGGCGTCCGACTCGTTACCGGTTACGGGGGTTAATACAAGCTATGGCGTTGAGATGGTATGTCGTGCACGCCTACTCGAATTTCGAGAAGAAGGTGCGGTCCTCGCTGCAGGACCGGATCAAGCTGAATGGTCTGGAAGAGCATTTCGGCAAGATTCTCGTGCCGACCGAAGAAATCGTCGAGATGAAAGACGGCAAGAAGCGCAGCAGTGAACGTAAGTTTTTCCCGGGCTACGTACTCGTCGAGATGGAGTTGAACGATGAGACCTGGCACCTGGTCAAGAGTGTGCCGAAGGTCCTCGGGTTTATTGGCGGTTCGAGTGATCGACCGGCGCCGATCACGGAGGAGGAGGCAAACTTCATACTGGACCGGGTTGAGGAAGGTGTCGACAAACCGCGTCCGAAGGTTCTGTTCGAGCCGGGAGAGGTGGTGCGCGTCGTCGACGGGCCGTTCAACGATTTCAACGGTGTCGTGGAAACCGTCAATTACGACAAGAGCAGATTGCGGGTCGCCGTCCAGATTCTCGGGCGGTCGACACCGGTGGAACTCGACTTCACTCAGGTGGAAAAGAGTTAGGGATAACTCGTCAATGGGGAGCCGAACAGGCGCTGGTACCCGGAGAGGTGAGAAATGGCTAAGAAAGTAGAGACCTATATCAAGCTGCAGGTTCCGGCCGGCAAGGCGAACCCGAGCCCCCCCCGTGGGTCCGGCGCTCGGTCAGCACGGCGTCAATATCATGGAATTTTGCAAGACGTTCAACGCGGAGACACAGGGCGTCGAACCCGGTATGCCGATTCCCGTGGTCATCACGGTGTATAGCGATCGCAGCTTCACGTTTATCAGGAAGACGCCGCCGGCATCGATCCTGCTGAAGAAGGCCGCCGGTCTGAAGAAGGGCAGCGGGACGCCCAACACGGAAAAAGTGGGCAAGGTGACGCGCGCGCAGCTCGAGGAAATCGCCACGGCGAAGGATCCCGACCTGACCGCCGCGGATATGGATGCGGCCGTTCGCACCATCGCCGGTAGCGCCCGCAGTATGGGCATCGAAGTGGAGGGCGTCTGACATGGCGAAGCTCAGCAAGCGCAGGCAGCTGTCCAACGAGAAAGTCAGTCGTGACCAGATCTACTCGGCTGACGAAGCGCTGAAACTCATCAAGGAAATGGCCTCGGCGAAATTCACGGAATCCGTCGATATATCGGTCAACCTCGGCATCGACACGCGCAAGTCCGATCAGGTCGTACGCGGCTCCGTCGTGCTGCCGAACGGCACGGGCAAGGAAGTCCGGGTCGCTGTGTTCACGCAGGGCGAGAACGCCGAGAAGGCCAAGGCCGCCGGCGCCGACGCAGTCGGGATGGAAGATCTGGCTGAAGCGATGAAGGGCGGCGACCTCGATTACGGCACGGTCATCGCCACGCCGGATGCGATGCGCATCGTCGGCCAGCTCGGTCGGGTGCTGGGTCCGCGTGGCCTGATGCCCAACCCGAAGGTTGGCACCGTCACGCAGGATGTCGAGGCGGCCGTCAAGGCGGCCAAAGGCGGCCAGGTTCGGTTTCGTGCCGACAAGGGCGGCATTGTGCATTGCACGATCGGCAATGTCGATTTCGAAGTTCAGGCATTGAAGGAAAACATGGCGGCATTGCTCGCCGATCTGGTCAAGTCCAAGCCGGCATCCGCGAAGGGGCAATTCCTCAAGCGCATGTCGGTGTCGTCGACGATGGGTCCCGGGATCGGGATCGATCACTCGACGGTCGAGGAGGACTAGACGAAAGCGAAAAAGGTGTCGGGTTTATTTTTCAGCCAGTAAGTCTGCAAATTTGAATCCGGCGGCCGGGAAAACTTAACCCGGAACCTTTTTCATTACATCGAAGACCGTAGGTGGTACTTATTTGGCACCTTAATGGCTCATACAGCCGGCCTGCGCAGATGGTGTTACTCGAATCAGGATCTCCTGGTGACGGTCACCATCGAAGGGTGGAAAAAGGAAGGGTCCTTTTCCCCAGTGACAACGAGAGCTAGGAGAGAAACGATGGCACTCAGACTCGAAGACAAGCAAGCCCTTGTCGCCGAGGTGAACGAGGTCGCCGCGAATTCGGAATCGGCAATTGCCGCCGAATATCGCGGTTTGAGCGTCGAGCAGATGACCGAGTTCCGGGCGAAGGCCCGGGCGGAGGGCGTCTACGTACGCGTGATCAAGAACACCCTGGCGAGGAGAGCCGTCGAGGGTACTGAGTTCGAATGTCTCAAGGACGCGTTAAAGGGTCCGATACTCCTCGCGTTTTCCCGCGACGATCCAGGCGCGCCGCCCGGGTCATCAAGGAATTCGCCAAGGATAACGAGCATCTGGCAACGCAGGCGATCGTGATTGGCGGCCAGCTGTATGGCGCGGAAGATCTGGGAAGGCTGGCGAGCCTGCCGAACCTGGATCAGGCTCGCGGGATGCTGCTGGGTGTGCTGCAGGCGCCGCTGGCGCAGTTTGTTCGCACGCTGGCGGAACCGCCGGTCATGCTGGCTCGCGTATTCGCGGCGCGTGGCGACGCGGAGCAGACCGCCTGAGTATTCGAACGGTATAACGATTCATATTCAACAAGTATTTGAGTAACACGCTTTTTCAGGAGAATTTGTAATGGCAATGTCAAACGAAGATCTGCTCAAGGAATTGAGCGCAAAGCCAATCATGGAAGTCGTCGAGCTGGTCAAGCTGCTCGAGGACGAGTGGGGCGTAACCGCTGCCGTTCCGGTTGCTGTGGCTGCCGGCCCGGCTGCCGACGCGGGCGCCGCCGCTGAAGAACAGACCGAATTCGACGTCGTAATGTCGAGCTTCGGTGCCAACAAGGTGTCGGTCATCAAGGCCGTGCGTACAATCACCGGTCTTGGCCTCAAGGAAGCCAAGGACATGACCGAAGGTGTCCCGGCGACCGTCAAGGAAGCCGTCACCAAGGACGAGGCGGAAGAAGTCAAGAAGCAGCTCGAAGAGGCCGGTGCTTCCGTTGACATCAAGTAAGCAGTTCGACACGGGAAAAGGTACCGAATCGATCACCTCTCACTGCGGTGAGCACGAAAGATCCGGTGTCCGTTCCCAAGTTGTTGCTGCAGTGGGTATTTTGTGTCGCCCACCGCAGTCAGTCGGTGAAAAAGGTGCCGGATTTATTTTCCCAGCGTGATGGGGTAGATATTTTCGGCAGCCGGAAAAGCGAATCCGGAGCCTTTTTCTAAAAATACGTAGCAATATTTAGAGGTGCTGCTTCATGGCGTACTCCTTTACCGAGAAGAAGCGAATCCGAAAGGATTTTGGTAAGCGTACCAGTATTCTGGAAGTTCCTTACCTGCTGGCAATCCAGGTCAATTCCTACAAGAAGTTCCTGCAGGAACACAGTGACCCGGGCGCCCGCAAGGACCGGGGGCTGCATGCTGCTTTCAAGAGCGTCTTTCCGATCGTAAGCTACTCCGGTAGCGCGGCGCTGGAATACATCAGCTATCGGCTCGGCGAGCCGGTATTCGACGTCAAGGAATGCCAATCGCGTGGTCTGACCTTCGCGGCCCCGCTGCGCGTACAGGTCCGTCTGGTGATCTACGCCAAGGAAGGCGCGCAAAAGTCGGTCAAGGAAGTTCGTGAACAAGAGGTCTATCTCGGCGAGATGCCGCTGATGACCGATCACGGCACCTTTGTGATCAACGGTACCGAGCGCGTCATCGTGTCGCAGTTGCATCGATCTCCGGGTGTATTCTTCGATCACGACAAGGGCAAGACCCATTCTTCGGGCAAACTCCTCTTCTCGGCGCGGGTCATCCCGTACCGCGGCTCCTGGCTCGATTTTGAGTTCGACCCGAAGGACAGCGTGTTCGCCCGAATCGACCGTCGTCGCAAGCTGCCGGTCTCCATCATCCTGCGTGCCCTCGATTACACGAACGAGGAAATTCTGGATATTTTCTTCGAGAAGATCACTTTCGAGCTCTCGGCGAAGGACATCAAGATGGAGCTCATTCCGCAGCGCCTGCGGGGCGAAACGGCGATGTTCGATATCAAGCTCGGCCGTAATGTGATCGTCGAGGAAGGCAAACGGATCACGGCCCGCCATGTGCGCGACATGGAGAAATCATCCGTCAAGAAGATCATCGTGCCGCGCGAGTATCTTGAAGGCAAGACCATAGCTCACGACGTCGTCGATACCGAGACGGGCGAGCTGTTGTGCAGCGCCAATGACGAAATTACTCCGGAGATGGTTGACGCTTTCGTCGAGAAGGGCGTGACCTCGGTCAAGACTCTGTATGTGAATGACCTCGATCAGGGTCCGTACCTGTCGAATACGCTGCGTATCGATGCGACACAGACGCGCCTCGAGGCGCTCGTCGAGATTTATCGGATGATGCGTCCGGGCGAGCCGCCGACCAAGGATGCGGCAGAGAACCTCTTCCAGAATCTGTTCTTCAACCCGGAGCGTTACGATCTGTCGGCCGTCGGCCGTATGAAATTCAATCGCCGCGTCGGCCGTTCGGATAGTGAAGGCTCCGATATTCTGAGTCGTGAAGACATTATTGCCGTGTTGCAGGTCCTGATGGATATTCGCAACGGCAAGGGTGTGGTTGACGACATCGATCATCTCGGCAACCGCCGTGTGCGTAGTGTCGGCGAAATGGCGGAGAACGCGTTCCGGGTCGGTCTCGTGCGTGTCGAGCGCGCCGTCAAGGAGCGCTTGACGTTGGCCGAGTCCGAAGGGCTGATGCCGCAGGAAATGATCAACGCGAAGCCGGTCGCCGCGGCCGTCAAGGAATTCTTCGGCTCGAGCCAGCTTTCACAGTTCATGGATCAGAATAATCCGCTGTCGGAAGTCACGCACAAGCGTCGCGTGTCGGCGCTCGGCCCGGGCGGATTGACCCGCGAGCGTGCGGGCTTCGAGGTTCGTGACGTGCACCCGACGCATTACGGCCGCGTCTGCCCGATCGAGACGCCTGAAGGCCCGAACATCGGGCTCATCAATTCGTTATCCGTCTATGCCCGGACGAACGATTATGGCTTCCTCGAGACACCGTACCGCAAGATCGTCAAGGGCAAGGTCACCGACGAGATCGAGTACCTGTCGGCGATCGAGGAAGGCCAGTACATCATTGCGCAGGCAAACTCCGACCTGACCGCCAAGGGCGAGTTCGTGGAGCGGCTGATTTCGGTGCGGCACCAGAACGAGTTCACGCTGCTGCCGCGCGAACGCATCGACTACATGGATGTATCGCCGAAGCAGATCGTCTCGGTTGCAGCTTCATTGATTCCGTTCCTCGAGCACGATGACGCAAACCGCGCGTTGATGGGCTCGAACATGCAGCGCCAGGCCGTCCCGACGCTGCGCGCCGCCGCGCCGTTGGTCGGCACGGGAATGGAGCGCGCGGTTGCGATCGACTCCGGTGTCACCGTTGTCGCCACGCGCGGCGGTCTGGTCGACTCGGTCGACGCATCGCGCATTGTCGTCCGGATCAACGACGACGAGATGGACGTGGACGAGGCCGGTGTCGATATCTACAACCTGACCAAGTACACGCGCTCGAACCAGAACACCTGTATCAATCAGCGTCCGCTGGTCCGCGCCGGCGATCAGATCGCTGGCGGGGACGTGTTGGCTGACGGCGCGTCGACGAGTATGGGTGAGCTGGCCCTCGGCCAGAACCTGTTGGTCGCATTCATGCCGTGGAATGGCTACAACTTCGAGGACTCGATCCTGATCTCCGAGCGTCTCGTGCACGAAGACATATTCACGACGACTCATATCGAGGAGCTGACCTGCGTCGCGCGCGACACCAAGCTCGGCTCAGAAGAAGTCACGGCCGATATTCCGAACGTTGGCGATTCGGCGTTAGCCAAGCTCGACGAGTCCGGTATTGCGTTCATCGGCGCCGAGGTCAAGGCGGGTGAAATCGTCGTCGGCAAGGTTACGCCGAAGGGTGAGACGCAGTTGACACCGGAAGAGAAGTTGCTGCGCGCAATTTTCGGCGAGAAGGCATCCGACGTGAAGGACACTTCGTCCCGCGTGCCCCCGGGAATGGATGGCACGGTCATCGATGTCCGCGTCTTCACGCGCGACGGTGTCGAGAAGGACAGTCGCGCTCTGGCGATCGAGGAGTTCGAGCTCGAGCATGTACAGAAAGATCTGGATGATCAGCGCCGGATTCGTGAAGAAGATATCTTCGACCGTGTCGAGCGCATGCTGCTGAACAAGCAGGTCGACGGCGGCCCGAACGACTTGAAATCCGGAAGCAAGGTTACGAAGGCGTACCTGGAGAGCCTCGAGCGCGAGCAGTGGTTCGAGATTCGCCTGCGCAACGACACGGCTCACAAGCAGCTCGAACAGGTTGCCGAGCGCCTGCGCGAGCAGCGTGAGGAATTCGAGCGCAAGTTCGACGAGAAGCGCAACAAGATTACGGCCGGTGACGACCTGGCGCCGGGTGTGCTGAAGATGGTCAAGGTTTACCTGGCCGTCAAGCGGCGCATCCAGCCGGGCGACAAGATGGCCGGTCGTCACGGCAACAAGGGCGTCATCTCGATGATCGTCCCGGTCGAGGACATGCCGTACGCGGAGGATGGCACGCCCGTCGATATCGTGCTGAATCCGCTCGGTGTCCCGTCGCGCATGAATGTCGGCCAGGTGCTGGAAACCCACCTCGGGTGGGCGGCCAAGCATCTGGGGCGGCAGATCGGAGAGCTGTTGGACAACCACGCCACGATGGCGAAGCTGCGCGGCTATCTCGATCAGATCTATAACAAGTCCGGCGGCAAGACCGAGGATCTGAAGAGCCTTAGCGACGATGAGATTACGGAGTTGGCCGGCAACCTTCGCAACGGCGTGCCGATCGCAACCCCGGTCTTCGATGGTGCGACCGAAGACGAGATCAAGAATCTGCTCGAGCTGGCGGGTTTGCCGAGGTCCGGTCAGGCACAATTGATCGACGGGCGTACGGGCGAGTACTTCGAGCGACGGACAACCGTCGGTTACATGTACATGCTGAAGCTCAACCATCTCGTCGACGACAAGATGCACGCGCGTTCGACCGGGCCGTACAGCCTGGTCACGCAGCAGCCCCTCGGCGGCAAGGCGCAGTTCGGTGGCCAGCGTTTCGGTGAGATGGAGGTCTGGGCCCTCGAGGCGTACGGCGCCTCCTACACGCTCCAGGAGATGCTGACGGTCAAGTCGGATGACGTTCAGGGTCGCACGAAGATGTACAAAAACATCGTCGATGGCACGCACGAAATGGATGCGGGTATGCCGGAGTCGTTCAACGTGTTGGTCAAGGAGATTCGTTCTCTGGCCATCAACATCGAATTGGAACAGGACTAACGGCGGCGCAGCCCACTGGCAGGTGATGCATGAAAGACTTACTCAAGCTTTTTAAGACACAGAGCACCGTCGAGGAATTCGATGCGATTCGCATCAGCCTCGCGTCCCCGGAATTGATTCGTTCGTGGTCGTTCGGTGAAGTAAAGAAGCCGGAAACCATCAATTACCGCACGTTCAAGCCGGAACGCGATGGCCTGTTCTGCGCGAAGATCTTTGGCCCGATGAAGGACTACGAGTGCTTGTGCGGAAAATATAAGCGCCTGAAGCATCGCGGCGTCGTCTGCGAGAAGTGCGGCGTCGAGGTCACGCAGACCAAAGTTCGGCGCGAGCGCATGGCGCATATCGAACTCGCGAGCCCGACCGCGCACATCTGGTTCCTGAAGTCGTTGCCGTCGCGTATTGGCCTGATGCTCGATATGACGTTGCGTGAAATCGAACGTGTCCTGTACTTCGAAGCCTTCGTCGTTACCGACCCCGGCCTTACAACGCTGGAACGCGGCCAGTTGATGACGGATGAGCAGTACCTCGAGGCCATCGAAGAATTCGGTGACGAGTTCGATGCCTCGATGGGCGCCGAGGCCGTCCACGAGATGCTGAGTACGATCGAACTCGGTCGCGCCGTCGTCGATGTTCGCGAGGAAATTGCCGGCACGAATTCCGAGACGAAGATCAAACGCCTGTCGAAGCGCCTCAAGTTGCTCGAGGCATTCCTGGAGTCCGGCAACAAGCCCCAGTGGATGGTTCTGACCGTGCTGCCGGTGCTGCCGCCGGACCTGCGCCCACTGGTCCCGCTTGATGGCGGCCGATTCGCGACCTCCGATCTGAATGACCTGTACCGTCGTGTCATCAACCGTAATAATCGCCTGCGCCGCCTGCTCGAGCTGAATGCGCCGGACATTATCGTCCGCAACGAAAAGCGCATGCTGCAGGAATCGGTCGATGCGCTGCTCGATAACGGTCGTCGCGGCCGCGCGATTACCGGCACGAACCGTCGTCCGCTGAAGTCGCTGGCCGACATGATCAAGGGCAAACAGGGCCGGTTCCGCCAGAACCTGCTCGGCAAGCGCGTCGATTACTCGGGCCGTTCGGTCATCGTGGTCGGCCCGACGCTGCGTCTGCACCAGTGCGGCCTGCCGAAGAAAATGGCGTTGGAATTATTCAAGCCGTTTATCTTCAGCAAGTTGCAGCTGCGCGGTGATTCGACGACGATCAAGGCGGCCAAGCGGCTCGTCGAGCGCGAGGGTCCGGAGGTCTGGGATATCCTCGAAGAGGTGATTCGCGAACATCCGGTGTTGCTGAATCGTGCGCCGACGCTGCATCGACTGGGTATCCAGGCGTTCGAACCGGTGCTCATCGAGGGCAAGGCTATCCAACTGCACCCGCTCGTCTGTACCGCGTTCAACGCCGACTTCGACGGCGACCAGATGGCCGTCCATGTCCCTCTGTCGATCGAGGCGCAGCTCGAAGCGCGCGCGTTGATGATGGCGTCGAATAATATTTTGTCGCCGGCGAACGGCGAGCCGATCATCGTGCCGTCGCAGGACGTCGTCCTGGGCCTGTACTACATGACCCGCGAGCACGTGAACGCGCGCGGTACCGGGATGATCTTCACCGACGTCGCAGAGGTGCATCGCGCATACGAAACCGGCGCCGTTGCCCTGCACGCCAACGTTCGGGTGCGGATCAAGGCCCAGCATGATAACGATGACGGCTCGGGCACGTACGAGACTCGCACCGTCAGGACAACCGTCGGGCGCGCACTGTTAGCCGAGCTGCTGCCCAAGGGCCTGAGCTTCGACCTCGTCAATCGAGACATGACGAAAAAGGCCATTTCATCGTGCATCAATGCTTCCTACCGTCACGTCGGTATGAAGAAGACCGTCGTCTTTGCGGATCGCCTGATGTACACGGGCTTCGCGTATGCGACGCGGTCCGGCGTATCGATCGGCATCGACGACATGGTCGTGCCGGAGAGTAAACCCGAAATCCTGGAGGCCGCGGAGCTCGAAGTTCGCGAGATCCAGGACCAGTTCGCCAGCGGCCTCGTGACCAATGGCGAGCGCTACAACAAGGTCGTCGATATCTGGTCGCGTACCAACGACCAGGTCGCCAAGGCCATGATGGACAAGCTCGGCATCGAGATGGTTAAAACGGCTGACGGCAAGACCATCGAGCAGCCATCATTCAACTCGATATTCATGATGGCCGATTCCGGCGCGCGTGGCTCCGCCGCGCAGATTCGTCAGCTCGCCGGTATGCGCGGCCTGATGGCCAAGCCGGACGGCTCGATCATCGAGACGCCGATTACGGCGAACTTCCGCGAGGGTCTCGACGTTCTGCAGTACTTCATCTCGACACACGGCGCTCGCAAGGGCTTGGCCGATACTGCCCTGAAGCCCGCGAACTCGGGTTACCTGACCCGCCGCCTCGTTGATGTGGCGCAGGACCTGGTCGTGACCGACGTGCATTGTGAGACGACCCGCGGCGTGTCGATGACCCCGCTGGTCGAAGGCGGTGATGTTGTCGAGCCGCTGCGCGATCGCGTCCTCGGTCGCGTGCTGGCCGACAAGGTCACCAATCCGGCTACCGACGAGGTGCTGCTCGATGCCGGCTCCCTGCTTGACGAAGAAATGGTCTCGCAGCTCGGTGAGCGGACCTTGACGTAGTCGATACCGCTCTCCTCGAGCTGCG
>PVMS01126171.1_pt1 | contig 10769 bp, 5 predicted proteins | sample 1853461 | NCBI WGS metagenome assembly PVMS01 (sample SAMN08582032, study PRJNA380276) | Marine sediment metagenome, whole genome shotgun sequencing project. | isolation source: ocean sediment barecode stripped | collected 2017
CTGATGATTATAACCAGGATATTTATCTCTGGGACGGGCATGCTGTCGCCTATATCTTTGAGAACGAACACGTATACGGGATAAACGGGGATCATCTGGGTTGGTTTGTTCAGGAAATCGTGTTCAATAATTATGGGGAAAGGGTCGGTTTTACTTCCAGTACCTGCCCGGTAAACATTGCAAAAGAACCTAACAAAACCAAAAAACACCCCAGGGCTGAAATTAGACCGCGCTGGAAGGCCCCGGCATTCCCCAATTTGACTTTCAATGTTGCTGAACAGGATTTGAGCGATTTCCTGAACCAGGGACAGACCGTGGGAATACGGGCATAATTAAATTTTTCTCTTCAATTCTTTGCGGTTTGAAGTATGATAGAAATATGTCTCAAGAAAAGGAAACGGTCTATTTAGTTGACGGCACTTCGTATATTCACCGGGCCTACCATGCCATAAGGGGCCTTGCCAACTCAAAGGGTTTCCCTACCAACGCCTCCCTCGGCTTCACCAAAATGATCCTGAAGCTTCTTGCCGACAAGACGCCGGAATATCTTGCCATTGTCTTTGATGCCAGGGGGCCCACCTTCAGACATAAGATGTATGCAGATTATAAGGCCAACCGGCCGCCGATGCCTGACGACATGGCTGCTCAGATCCCCGTCATCAAATCCATCGTTAAAAACCTGAATATCAAGATGGTAGAAAGGGAAGGATATGAAGCGGATGATATCATTGGCACCATGGCCAGGGTGTGTGAAGAAAAGGGTTTACGTGTTGTCATGGTGACAGGGGACAAGGATTTCAGGCAACTCATAACGCCCAATACAGTCATGTTGGATACCATGAAGGACGCGGTAACGGATTATACATCTTTAAAGAAGGCTTACGGGTTTGAACCGGAAAAGTTTATAGAAGTCATGGGGCTTTCCGGTGATGCCACAGATAATATTCCCGGAGTGCCTGGAGTGGGAGAAAAGACTGCGGTTGATCTTATCAGGCAGTTTGGGTCATTTGAGAGTGTCTTTGAACATGTGGAGGAGATAAAGAAAAAGAAGCTGAAAGAAAATCTTCTGGAATTTCAAGAAAACGCTGTTTTGAGTAAAAAACTGGTAACCATTGATCGGTTTGTGCCTATTGATGAGAATGTTGAGCAGCTAAAGGTTGGGAAACCATACGGTGAGGAATTAGCGGTAATCTTCAGGGAACAGGAATTCAGGGGTCTGTGGGATCAATTTGCATCGAGAAGTGAAGGACCGAAGAATTACAGTTTGTGTCTTTCAAAAGAGTCGTTAAAGACCTTGGTCAGGCAAATAAGAGAGACGGGCATGGTTTCCATTGATACGGAGACCACCGGCACGAACCCCCTTAAGGCCAAGCTTGTGGGTGTCTCTTTTTCCTGTGAGGAAGGAATAGCAACATATCTGCCCCTTGCTCATCTTTATCTCGGTGTTCCATCCCAGTTAGATTGGCAGGAAGCCCTTGACATGTTAAGGGATGTTCTGGAAGACAAACAGATTCTAAAGGTGGGCCAGAATATCAAATATGATGCCGAGATTTTAAAGAGACACGGGGTTGTGCTCAATGGAATTCATTTTGACACCATGATTGCATCCTATGTCATCAATCCGGGTCTGCGTCAGCACAACCTGGATTATCTTGCACAGCATTATCTGAATCATAAGATGATCAGTTATCACGAGGTGGTGGGTAAAGGAAAGAATGCGTGCAATTTTTCTGAGGTAGATGTTGAAAAGGCCATGGCCTATTCCTGTGAAGATGCTGATATCACTTTAAGATTGTGGAAAATTCTTGGTGACAAACTCAAGTCTGATGAAAATGAGTCACTTTTTTATGATTTGGAGATGAAGCTCTTGCCTGTTCTCATGGACATGGAGATGACAGGTATTAAAATTGATGCCGGCTTTTTTCAACAGATGTCCACCCGTTTTGCCGGGCAGATGAAGGAGATGCAGAGGGAGATCTTTGATGAGGCCGGCATGGAATTCAACATCAATTCTCCCCAGCAATTGGGGGAGGTGCTTTTTGAAAAACTCCGGCTCCCGGTTCAAAAAAAGACTGCCAAGACCAAGAGGTATTCAACCGATGTCAAGGTACTTAAGAAACTTTGCGCCTTTCCACATAAGATGCCCAGGCTGATACTGAAATACAGGACCATTTCAAAGCTTAAATCCACTTATCTCGATGCATTGGTAAAAATGGTCGATCCATCCACGGGAAGGATCCATACATCCTATAACCAGACTGTTGCGGCAACCGGACGATTGAGCAGCAGCAATCCCAATCTTCAAAATATCCCCATTCGAGGGGAAGAGGGCAGGGAGATTCGAAAGGGATTTGTGGCCGAAAATGGGCACTATCTTGTATCGGCAGACTACAGCCAGGTAGAACTGAGGGTGTTTGCCCACTATTCTAAGGACCAGGCATTTATGGATGCCTTCAAGCGGGATGAGGATATTCATGCCCGTACTGCGTCTGAGATTTTGACCACGGAAAATGGGACTGTCACTTCTGAAATGAGGCGGATTGCAAAGGCCATAAATTTTGGTATCATCTATGGTATGGGACCTCTGAAGCTCAGTGAAGAATTGGGCATTGAGCTCAAGGCAGCCAGGGATTATATCAGCGCTTATTATGAGAGGTACCAGGGGGTCGTTAGATACAAGGATAAAATGATTGATAATGCGCGAAAAAAAGGGTATGTTACGACGCTTTTCAACCGGAGAAGGTATCTGCCCGATATTCAGCACGGTAACAACAGGATTCGTTCTGAGGCAGAACGTATGGCCATAAATACTCCCATTCAGGGTACGGCAGCGGATCTGATCAAAAAAGCCATGATTAAAATCCACCGGCGGTTAAACCAGAATGGTCTCAGAACCAGGATGCTCCTTCAGGTTCATGATGAGCTTGTTTTTGAGGTGCCGGAGGAAGAACTGGATTTTGTAATACCCATGGTCAGGGAAGAGATGGAAGGAATTTATCCCCTGAGGGTGCCGCTGAAGGTGGATATCAATAAAGGCAGGAATTGGGATGAAGCGCATTGAAGTAAAGTTAATGAAAAATATAGCCATTAAAAGAAACAAACCGTCTATAAATTCGGACAAATTATATGTGGGTATTGATGCCGGTTCTATCAGCGTTAATTGTATTGTGATCAACGATAAGAGAGAGATCGTTTACGAATCCCCATATGACCGCCATCTTGGCAAAGTAGAAGAGCGGGTGTCGACACTTATTGAGGGCCTGAATAAAGAATTCGGTGAAGAAAAAATCCAGTCTATTTCCTTTACCGGAAACCATGGAAAAAAGCTCAGCGAGGATTTTGGGGCATTATATGAATTTGAGACAATCAGCCAGGTCCTTGGCGCTATTTTCATAGTGCCGGAAGTAAAGACAATTATCAGTATGGGCGGCCAGGATACTGCCCTGCTGCAGATAAATCATTCTCAGGGCGACTGGGAACTGGAGTACTTCAATACGAACGGCCCATGTGCCTCAGGTACCGGGTCCTTCATTGATCAGCAGGCACAGAGATTAGCCACTTCCATATATGGCGGAAAGACGGATACATCCCAGGATCAGACAGACAAAATATTGGCCGATTTTATCGAACTTGGCCTGAAGAGCGAGAAGCCCGCTAATGTAGCATGCCGCTGCACCGTATTTACCAAATCTGATATGATTCACCTTCAGAACAAGGGAGAGAAGCTCGAGGATATTATTCACGGTCTGCATGTGGGAAACGCAAGAAACTACATGAGCACTATAGTCGCCAACCGGATACTTACTGAACCGATTATTTTCATCGGTGGGCTGTCACTGAACGAACTACAGGTAAGGGCATTTAGAAGCTATTTCCCTGCAGTGGTCGTCCCTCCCCATAACACCTCGGTAGGCGCTATTGGGGTTGCATTGCAGGCCCTTGATTCAGTTAGAGAAGATCAGGCGAATCCCAAGATACGAAAAATCACGGAAACTGAGAATAATATTTCGGTGCCAGTTGCATCCAGGCTGTTATTAAAACAAACGGCATTTCCCGAGGACAACAAAATTCACCTGAAGGCCTTTCATAGGGAAGGCCAGGTTTATCTGGGCATTGATATAGGATCAACCACCACCAAGTACGCCGTGATCAATAATGACCGCGAGATTATCCATAAAAACTATGTGCCCACCCAGGGCAAGCCCATAGAGGTGACTCAAAAGCTTTTAAAGACGATTCGTGATGAGCTGGGGAGCAAGAATCAAATTTCGGGCACGGCCACCACAGGTTCAGGAAGGAACGTGGTGGGGGATTTCCTCAATGTGGATCTGATCATTGATGAAATTACAGCCCATGCAAGGGGTGCGGTGGAGATAGATCCGGAGGTGGATACTATCTTTGAGATCGGTGGTCAGGACTCTAAATACATTTCCATTGCCAATACCTATCCACTCGATTTTGATATGAATAAGGTGTGTGCTGCGGGTACCGGGAGTTTTCTGCACGAGCTGGCCAACAAATACGGGATCAATATCGTGGATGAGTTCCAGGAAATCGCACTTTCATCTGAGACGCCAGTTAAACTCGCTGAAAGATGTACCGTTTTTATGGAGTCGGACCTGGTTTCCTATCACCAGAAAGGAGCCTCCCGGAAAGACCTCATTGCGGGATTGTGCTATGCAATCGTACACAATTACCTGAATCGTGTGGTGGGGAAAAGAAAGATAGGGGGAAAGGTCATGTTTTTAGGGGGCCCCTCCTTGAACAAAGGTGTGGTTGCTGCCTTTGAGGATGTCCTCGGAAGGGGTCTCGTGGTCCCCCGACACAGAGAGGTCTTAGGTGCCTATGGCGCGGCCATAAGTGTTCAGGAGAAAATGCTTCTGGAGAATAAAAACGAAAGTACCTTCAGGGGACTGGATAGCGCTATAAATGACCGAATGAACTACAAGGAAAAGATATGCCATGCGGACCCTCAATGCCACAACCAGTGCAAACTAAAGATATATGATTTTGATGGCCGTCGTAGTATCTGGGGCGGAGAGTGCGGTCGCTATGAGGTGGTAAAAATAAGGGGTACAAAAAAGGAAAATTTTTTCGAATTAAGGCAAAAAATCTGGCAGCCATACATGGACGGGGTTTATGAAGAATTACGAGGAGAACCCCTGATGGAGGTGGACAACCGGCCGACGATTGGGATGCAGAGGGCACTTGACGGTCTGCAGACAGGTATTTTGTGGGCCCATTTTTTTGATCAACTCGGGTTCCGGCTTGTCCTGACCCCGCCAACCAACTCGAAAATATCCAAAGTGGGCATTGAAAAAATGGTGGCGGAAACTTGCTATCCTGTGAAGGTTTCTCATGGTCATATCGCGGAATTGATAGGCAAGACAAGGTACCTTTTCATGCCCACCATGATTAATATGCCCACGCCTGAGCCATCGGAAACCGGGTTTTACTGCCCCATGATTCAGAGCATTTCTTATATGGTGCGTGTGGCGCTTGACTTAGATCCAACCTCCATTTTGAGTCCGATTATCCACATGAAGTACGACCCTGATACCCTTGCCCTGGAGATTTCAGAACAGATCCAAAAAAAGTTGCACGTGAGCAAGTCTGAGATAAAAAGGGCCATTTATTATGCCCTTGACATGAATAATCAGTTTACCATGGAGCTTTGGCGTAAAGGCCGGGAGATACTTGAGGATCAAAGCCCTGATGAACCCATTATAGTGGTAACAGGTCGGCCATATAATCTCTATGATGAAAGGTTGAATTTGAGACTGGGGCAGAACTTATCCAAGATCGGGGTTAGTGCATTACCCATGGATTTTATTGACGTATCTTCTGTGGACCTGTCGGATTTTCCGTCCATGTACTGGGGCCTTGGTGCCCAGATATTGAGAACTGCAAAATTTATAGAAAGACATCATAACTATTTTGGACTCCACCTGACCAATTTTAGCTGTGGCGCTGACTCTTTTTTAGAGCATTTTTACAAACATATTATGGGGAAAAAACCCTATCTCATCCTGGAGTTAGACGAGCACAGTGCTGTGGCTGGCGCAATGACAAGGCTTGAGGCCTATAAAAATGTCATAGACAATATGATGCAGAAATTGGGGTCAAACCAGGGGATTGACCGGAAACTGGCTAATTAGATGGAAGAATTAAACAAAGTGGTAAGTTTTAAATCTCTTACTGATAGCGTGGGTCGTTTTAATCTAACGAATAAGATCTGTCTTATTCCCCATATGAACAGGATAGGCGTACATCTTCTCGCGGCGACATTCAAAGGGTTCGGTATACATGCAAAGGTCATGGATACTTATAAGGGGCTCGATCTTGGAATGGAATACACTTCAGGCAAGGAATGTTACCCCTGCCAAATTACTACCGGTGATATTCTGTATTTTATGGAAAAAGAAAAAGAGAGGTTGGGTGAGGACTTCAATCCGGAAAATTACGTTTATTTCATGCCTGAAGCAGATGGCCCGTGCCGTTTCGGCATGTACAACAAATATCAGCGAATTGTCCTGGATTCTTTTCCCCAATTAGACAGAGTAAAAATAGGGGCCCTTACAACAAAAGATGGCTACTCCCTGGACGGCATAATCGAGGAAGGACGGGTCAGGGATCTAAGGAAAACAGCCTATTTTTCTGTTGTGGTGGCCGATATCTTAGACAGGTTGCTCTGGAGGATAAGACCCTACGAGAAAGAGCCCGGAATGACGGATGATTTTATCGATAGATCTATGAAGGCTATGGAAGACGCCTTTGAAACACACGGGCCCAGTAAAGATTTTGATAAAATCCTTGATAAGCTGGACGAGATTGTGCAGGAGGGAAAGACAATTATTGATCCTGATATCCCGCCAAAACCCCTTATCGGCATTGTTGGCGAAATTTATTTAAGGACACACGACCAGGCAAATCAGGACCTGATCAGGGTCCTTGAAAGATATGGCGCTGAGGTGGTGAACGCCTCCATCGCCGAATGGGTGAATTACACGACCTATGACAGGCTGAGAGAAGCCAGGATAGGATTTATGATGGATCTAAAACAGCTTCGCCCAGGCCGCTTGAAGGAACATCTAAAAGAGATCATCAGTTTTGGGGGAGAACTTTTGTATCAGGAATTGAGACAGAAGCAGGTCTACAAGAGAGTGAAATCGCTTATTGACCTGAAAGAGGATCACAGGGTGGCGCATTTAGAAAGCATACTTAAGGAAGATGATCTGTATAGTTTTGATGCAGGCACCGAGGCGTGTTTAAGCATTTCAGGAATTGTGGAATATGCCCGGGAAGGGTATAATGGCGTCGTTAATATTTATCCCTTTACGTGTATGCCCAGCACGACGACATCAGCCATCGTCAAACCTCTAATGAATAAACTTGGAACTCCCTATCTGGATACTCCTTACGACTCAAGCTTTCAGCCCGGAAGAGAGGCGGCCATCAGGACTTTTATGTATCAGGCGCATCAGCATTTCAAACGACATGGGAGGAAAGGGGATTAGGAGGATTGACTCATGACAACAAAGATACTCATAAACGCCGTGGAGGCAGAAGAGTACAGGGTGGCTATAATTAAAGATGGGCTGCTTGATGGGTTTTACATTGAGACTTCCACGGCAGAGGAAAAGACTCGAAATATATATAAAGGCGTTGTAGAGCGCATACAGCCCAGTTTACAGGCATGTTTCGTCAATTTCGGCAGCAATAAAAACGGTTTTCTACAGGGAAGTGAAATTCATCCGGAATATTATTCGGATGGCAGTGATATTGCGGAGGATCAGCCACCTCCTCCCGTGGAAAAGGCCGTAAAAAAAGGACAGGAACTCCTTGTTCAGGTCACTAAAGAGATGCCGGGTCGAAAAGGGGCACACCTGACCACATATCTCTCCTTGGCCAGCCGGTATCTGGTGCTGACACCAGGTAGAACCGGCGGCGGGGTCTCCAAAAAAATTGAAGACGAAAAAGAACGGCACAGGCTCAAGTCTATTATGAAGAAATTCAAGCTCCCGGAAGGTATTGGCTACATTGTCCGAACAGCGGCTTTGAAACAGAGCAAGAGGGAGCTTTCCAGGGATCTTAACGGCCTTTTGAGGATGTGGAAGGATATTAAAGAGCGAGTGAAAAATGCCCCAACTCTCTCACTTATCCACAAGGAACAGGATATTTGCTTGAGCACCCTGCGGGATTATTTCACGAACGAAACCACCGAAGTGCTCGTTGATGACAAGGAGACCTTCGCCAAGGTTAAAAATTACATGAAGGTCATCTCGCCCAGGCACCAGAGAAGGGTCAAACTTTATAAGGAAAAACGCCCCATCTTTGCGCATTACGAACTCGAGAAGCAGATTGAAGCAATCTATAGCAACGAAGTGCGCCTGACGTCGCGGGGCTCCATTGTCATAGACCCGACTGAGGCCCTAATCTCTATCGATGTGAATTCCGGGGGGAGCAGGGTTGGAAAAGATGTTGAGAGTACGGCCTTTAAAACCAATATCGAGGCAGCCTCTGAGATTGCTCGACAGCTTAGGTTAAGGGATATGGGAGGGCTTGTTGTCATTGACTTTATAGATATGAGAAACAAAAAACACATCAGAGACGTGGAGAAGTTGCTTCGTGAGGAGACCAAAAAGGACCGGGCAAAAATAGACACATCACACATTTCTAAATTTGGTCTTTTAGAACTCTCACGACAGCGATTGAGATCTTCCATAGAATCCAGGAGCTACCAGACATGTCAATACTGCCAGGGACGGGGTCTTATCCCCTCTGTGGAATCTGCCTCCGTATCGTTTTTGCGCCAGATTTGGATGGGTATTTCAAAAAAGGGGGTTATACAAGTAAAAGGGGCTTTGCCCCTGGAGATAGCAACGTACCTTCAGAACAAAAAGAGAAAAGAACTGGCCGAACTGGAGTTTCGATATGGGGTGGATATTGTATTAAAAGGTGACCCATCAATCGCCCCTGGAAATGGCAAGCTGGAATTCCTGAAGGAAAATGACAGCTGAAAGAGAAGGCTATGTTCAACAACATTATCTACTTCATTGTTGTCCTCTTCATACTTAACATCCAATACCCTGAAAGCATTCCTGAGAATTCTCTCCTCTTTTCCCTTACCATGCTATTCCTCACATGGCTGATTTTTGCAGGATAATGGCAGTCTGGCCGGCCAATATCAGAGACTTATTGCCAGACTCTCAATCATTGCTATTTTTTTGTTCGCGCTGGCAGTCTATCTCCTTAATGCAAAATACTGGCTTCAGAAGATCCCGGGATGTGAACAATTCTCCGTGTTGCAGGGCGTCTTTGCGCTGGCCCTATTCTTTTTTTACCTTAGCACGATCTGGTATTTTGCCCAACCGCTTTACAGTGCTATGTCTCAGCCGGGCATAACAAGGCGGTCTTATATCCATTCCAATCTCAGGCTTAATCTTCCCATCCTTTTTCCCTGGATGATCTTTTCCCTGGTATATGACCTGATTAACATGAGCCCATGGTCCGGACCTGATGGTTTTCTTAATAGTGTCCATGGCCAGATCATATTTTTTGCAGGCTTTCTTACGCTGATGATGATTTTTATGCCCGGTATGATCCAGTACTTCTGGGGGTGCAAACCGCTCAAAGCATCGGAGAAAGGCAGGGAGTTAGAGGGTTTTCTCAGGGAGAAAGGGTTTAAATACCGTTATCTTTTGAAGTGGCCGATTTTTGAGGGGAGGATAATGACTGCGGGGATCATGGGTATTGTCCCCAGGTATAGATACATTCTCGTTACCAATTCGCTTTTAGAGGCTCTCTCCATGGACGAACTCAAGGGCGTGCTGGCCCATGAGATGGGGCATGCCAAATACCGTCATCTCCTTTTTTACATTCTTTTTTTTGTGGGTTTTGTGGCGCTGTCCTTTGGATTGTTCGATCTTTTCTTTTATCTTTTTTATACACATCCCTTTCTTAGGGGAATGATTCCCAGCGGAGATTCACAGTCCACCAGCCTTTTTTATCTGGTTCTTTCTTTTCCCATGCTGGTGACCCTGCTCGTTTATTTCCGGTATGTAATGGGCTTTTTCATGCGCAATTTCGAGCGTCAGGCAGATCTGTATTCCGCGGTGACTATGGGAACCCCTGAACCTGTTATCAACTCTTTGGAAAAGATTGCCTTTCTTAGCGGAAATATCCGGGATCTCCCCAGTTGGCATCACTTCAGCATCAGGGAAAGGGTAGAATATCTCGGGCGAACAATAAATGAGCCCGGCCTTGTTAAGCGGCATAATCGGTTTGTAGCGCTTTCGTTTTGCGTTTATATGGTTTGCATTATCGGCCTGGGATACTTTTTAAACTTTAGTCCCATCAAACAAAACCTTGCTTATTCCCTTATAACAAAGGAACTAAACCAACAGCTCGTAGGGGACCCGAACAATATTGCTATTTATCAGAATCTGGCCATGGTGTACCAGCATTTGGAGAAATACGAGGACGCCATCGAGACATATGAAAAGATTATTGACCTGGATCCGAACGAGGCCGTGTCTTTGAATAATCTGGCCTGGCTTTTGGTCACAGCCCCAAACGAAGGACTGAGAGATAAAGCCCGAGCCCTTGAGCTGGCTAAAAAAGCGGTAGCGCTTGAAAGGTCTCCTGTATTTCTTGATACGCTGGCAGAGGCCTATTATGCAAACGGGTTCCGCCAGGAGGCTGTTAAAATAATCAAAGAAGCAATTACCCTTGAAACCGGCAACACAGGCTATTATGAAAAGCAGTTA
>PVMS01038768.1_pt1 | contig 10768 bp, 10 predicted proteins | sample 1853461 | NCBI WGS metagenome assembly PVMS01 (sample SAMN08582032, study PRJNA380276) | Marine sediment metagenome, whole genome shotgun sequencing project. | isolation source: ocean sediment barecode stripped | collected 2017
AAGCTCGGCTTGCGATTCGAAAAGACCGCCCGACTCCCCGGAGAGGAAAAGGACGTTAGCCTGTACAGCATGTCGCTGCAGGCGTGACGTTAGTTCCTGGTGGGATTTCTAAGCAATAAGGGTGTGCGCACTGGGCTGTTTTTCGGCGCGACCTCGGGTGTTATCACGACGCTCGGCCTGATGATCGGCCTTAATGCTGGCACGCACTCGCTTGCGGCCGTGCTGGGCGGGATTCTTGTTATCGCCGTTGCGGACGCCATGTCCGACGCGCTGGGCATCCACCTAGCCGAAGAGGCGGACCCGAACTCGACGACGGAGCATATTTGGGCAGCCACGGTGTCCACATTCTTGAACAAGTTCGTATTTGCCCTCAGTTTCGCGATTCCGCTGTTGCTCTTGCCGCTTGATCTGGCTGTCATGGCATCAGTCGTGTGGGGAATGTTGGTCATCACCGTATTGAGCTACTTTATCGCTCGTGTCCAGGAAGCCTCGCCCATCGCGATCATCATGGAACATCTCGCGATCGCGCTACTGGTCGTTGTGTTGTCGCATTTCATAGGTGTGTGGGTCGGAAAGGCGTTCGGCTGACAGGGACCATCAAGCTCCCAACCGTGTATCATCCGGGGCGTCCAAAAAATTTACAACCAAGACGGGCATTCGATGGCAAAGTCAGATTCGATACAGGCAGGCGGCTGCAGATGCAGTGCCGTTCGCTACGAAATTCACGGTGAACCCATGATCGTGCATGCTTGCCATTGCACGAACTGCCAGTGCCGCAGCGGCGGCGCGTTTGCAGTTAATCTCTGGATCGAGCGCGACAACGTCATATTGAAGTCAGGCGAGTTGGTGGAACAGACAGCGCCCGGTGGTGAAAGTGGCAAGCCGTACGATTCCTTTAGTTGCACCAACTGTGGAACAGCGGTTTGGGGCTATTTTCATAAGTCGCCGTCAGGCTCACGATTTGTGCGTGCCGGCACTCTGGATGATCCGTCTGCGTTTACACCCGACGTACACATATTTACGCGCTCCAAACAACCGTGGGTCACCATTCCTGATGATGTGCCGTCATTCGAGGCTTTTTACGATCTCAGGGAAACCTGGTCGGCGGACAGCCTCAAGCGCCTTGGCGAAATGCGGGCAGTCTGATGGTCGATAAGCGCATCGACTACATCGAAATTCCGGTAACCGACCCGGCCAAGGCGCGAGATTTCTTCACAGCCCTGCTCGGCTGGGACTTCCAGGAGTGGGGCGAAGACTATTTTAGCTTTAATGACGGCCGCCTCGAAGGAGGCTTGCGCCGATCAAACGAGCCGGCACCCGCAAGTGGTGTATTACTCGTGTTCTACAGCGAAGACCTCGAGCGCGATGTGCAACGGACCAAAGACCTTGGAGCGACCGTCAGCCAGGAAATTTTTGATTTTCCCGGCGGTCGCCGATTTCACTTTGTTGACCCGGTTGGCAATGAGTACGCGATGTGGTCGGACAAGGGAACAGAATAGTAGCTGATGGAGTACTGACGATGCACGAGTTGATCGATCACCCCTGCGTGCAACACAAGCTCACAATTATGCGCGATGTCGATACTGGTCACAAACGTTTTCGTGAGCTTGCGACTGAGATCACGAAGTTTATTTGCTATGAGGCACTCAAAAACATTGAAGTGAAAGAAGTCTCGGTGCAGACACCGGTGGCCGAGGCAATCGGCAAAAAGATCGACACGGACCTCGTGGTGGTACCGATATTACGTGCGGGCGTCGGCATGCTCGAAGGAATTCTGGAGTTGGTGCCAACTGCCCGGGTTGGATTCATTGGTTTGTACCGTGATGAAGTTACCAAGCAACCGGTAAGCTATTATCAGCGTTTGCCGGCGCAGGCCAAGGATGGTACCTGCATCATCATCGACCCGATGCTGGCGACCGGAGGGTCAACCGTTGCAGCGATTGATCTGCTTAAAGAAAGTGGGGCGGGCAAGCTCGTCGTCGTATGCATCGTTACCTGCCCCGAGGGCCTGGAGCTGGTTGAGAAGACGCATCCGGACGTACCGATCTATACGGCGGCGATCGACGATCATCTGAACGAAAATAAATACATCGTTCCAGGTCTGGGTGATGCTGGCGATCGGCTTTTCGGCACGTCACACTAAACACACTCAGTCAATCCAGCTGATATGCGTCAGCGTCCGGAGTATTATCAGCGCAAGGTGTTGCAGGAGGCACAATTATGAGCGATACGATAATCAGATCGCGGCTCGAAGGTACGACACTGATTGTCGAGACCCGTAATGGTTCTGAGACCTACGATTCGCAGTTTCTTGTCGCAGCATTGCTCATATTTATTGCTCGCGGCAGTGGCGCGATAGAGCCCGAGGAAACGGCTAAAATGCTCGATCTGATCGAGGGCCATTTTCAATTGGAGGGAGCCGAGAGCCTTGCGTTATTGACGCGGGCGATGAGCGAGCTCGCGGAGAAACCGGAACTGGGTCGGCTACTGGCCGAGGTTGGACAGTCTTTATCGGACGAGGACAAGGAAGACATTGCTGTGATGGCGCTGAAAGTGATCGCCGCAGATGGCCGCAGGGAGGTTGCCGAAATGGAGAAATTCAATCAGGCGGTTGAGGCGGTCAACATCTCCCCTGAGATCGTGCATCGTGCGTTCGACCGATATTTCGCCGAGACCATGCCGAGGGAATTGTGAGATTTCCGGGAATGGGTTGCTGCTACCGTGCCGCGATTGGTCTCTGACGACGGTTGGACCCTGGATGAATCCATTGCAGGCGATGTCGATCGCCTGATGGCGTGGTTGCCCGATGCAGATTCGATTGACCTCTGGGGAGGTCCTGGGTTTCGCTTTCCATATACAAGGGACTCGTTTGAAGAGGACATGCACTGGGGAAAGATGGCCTCGTTCAGTCTTCGACATCCGTCAGGCAATCTCGTGGCATTTGGCCAACTCTATGAGAAATTCGGCTGCATTAACCTGGCACGACTTGTCGCAAATCCGACGATGCGCGGCCAGGGAGTCGGCAAACGCCTGGTTGGCATGTTGATGACAGTCGGTCGTCCGATGTTTTCTTGCCCGCGGTTCTCATTGTTCGTTTATCCCGACAACAAGCCTGCGTACGAGTGCTATAAATCCATGGGATTTACGATTGCTGACTGCCCCGGTAAAACGGCGCTTGATGGCATTGCCGACTACCTTACGTGCCCTGTTGAGAGTACGGAGATTCAAAATGCACCGGGCCTACGCTGAGGTGGAGAAAGTCGAACGGTGCTGGATCAGGAAAGTAAGTCGGCGACGTCGCGTTTGAAATATTTTTCGGTCATCAATTCAAGTCGATCTTTGGGCTTTTGGTCGTCTGTACCGGAGTACGTGTCATACAGGTCACGCGCGATGTCGCTGAAAACGTCGAGCAGCGACGGGTCGAAGTGTGTGCCTCGTCCGTCATCGAGAATCTGCATCGTTTCATCAAAGGATAGCGGTTCCTTGTACGGGCGCCGTGACGTAAGGGCATCGAACACGTCGGTGATCGCAAATATTCGCGCTGTCAGCGGTATTGCTTCGCCTTTCAGGCCATCCGGGTAACCGGCACCGTCGTATTTTTCATGATGGCCACCGACTACTGCCTGCGCATCTTTTAACCAGCTCGCGCGACCAGTAATTTCCATACCGTGATCGACGTGCGTTTTCATTACAGTGAATTCATCCTCGGAAAGCTTGCCGGGCTTTAGAAGAATATTGTCGCGGATACCGAGTTTGCCGACGTCGTGTAAGAGCGCACCCTTGATCAGGCTCTGGATCTGATCGCGAGGCAGCTCGATGGCCTCGGCGAGGCAAACCGAATAGACGGACACCCGGTAGTTATGTGCGTCGGTATCACTGTCGCGCTTCGCGATGGCGCCACCGAGAACCTGCAGGATCTGCAGGTTTGAATCGAGAAGTTTCACGGTTTGACGCGACAGTCGGTCGAGAAGCCGGCCGATAATTGGATAAATAACCAGCGCCGTGGCGGCGACCAGCCCAATGACGTAAAGCATTGTGCGCAGGATATTGCCGCGCATTCTGGCTATTGCCTCCGGGGAGACTGCGAATACGCCAACGATTTGCGCTACGACCTCATCGGCAGCACTGTTCAACGGCAGAGCCACGCCAACCAACGGCAGTCCTTCAATCTTGGTTGTTACGACACGAAAATCATCAGCACTGAGCGCCGACATCGTTGCATCGTCCATCACTCGCCTGACCGCAGGTACTGCCGCGAAGCTTTCATCCTCGACGTCCAGCAGTAACTGGCCGCCTTGGTCATAAATGCGCACAAGCACAAAACGACCATCACGGACGACGACACGGCCGGACTCCTCGACAAACTCGTTAAATCTTTGTTCCAGAACGGCAGGGTCCAAAGCGCCTGCGGTATCCAGCAGATCCCGAATGTCCAGTCGGAACTGGCCGACCCGCAGCTGGGCCAGCTCGACCACCTCCCGTTGCATTCGCTGCTGGTTCGTGAAGAACGCGATTGCAGCGAATAACAGGCTTAGTACGATCGTCGCTGCGCCCAGCCGAAGCAACAGCATCCGGTGGATGGAAGCGGTCATGGAGTCGGTTTTCGTGGCCACGAGAGTTACTGACGACCAGCGGATCTGACGACATCCGGAAAAGAGGCGAGATCGCCGCTTACTCGATGTCCTATACGGCCGTTATTGCATGACGATCGGCCGGATGCGTACGTCGATCCGTCGGTTCTGCGCACGCCCCTCGGCCGTGTCATTCGAGGCGATCGGCTGATTCTCACCCTGCGAAACTGCCACGAGCTGCTCTGACGGCACGCCTTCCGCTTCCATCAGCCGGACCACGCTCGCCGCCCGCGCGCCTGCAACCTCCCAGTTGGACGGGAACTGTGCCCGATGCGCCGCTGCGACCGGAACGTTGTCGGTGAAGCCGAGCACGGCGATTTGGTAAGGCTGCTCCTTGATCTCTGCGGTGAGCTCGCTAAGCAGCTTCCGGCCCTCGGATTTCAATTCCGTTGAGCCGCTCGCAAACAGCACGTCGTGCGGCAACAAAATGTGCAATCCATCTGCCAGGAGCTTCATCTTGATCGCTCCTTGTACGGCCCAGACTGCGATCTCGTCGGCCAGCTCTTCTTGCTGAAGCTGCATCATGGCAATCTCGTGCTCAGCCAGGTCGAGCTCGGCGCTCAGGGCAATGGCGACGGTTTCCACGGCGAAAGTCTCACTGCGCAATTCCGCGTTCTCCAGCGCGAGTACGTCGCGCTGACTCACGACCGCATTGTACTCTTTAGTGGTTACGCAGCCTGCGAACAGCATGGTTCCCGTGAGCGCGATGGCCACGATGTAATTCCTCCGACAAAAGATTGTCTTGAGCATGAGTGCGTACTCCTCTTATTCTTATTGGATCTTCGATTGAGAAGTTTATCATGGCTCATCGAACGGCGCGTTCTGATTTACTCTAGCTGAATACTGGCCTGCAGTGTTTCGAGCTCACTCCAGCGCTCCACGTGTTGCTCGAGCGTGGCCTCGGCGTCAGCAAGCTCTTGCACTGCCGCCTGCACGAATTCGTGGTCCTGTGAGTAGAAGCCTGGATCGGCGATTTTTTGCTGCATGTCGACGATCGATGCCTCGATCGACTCGATCTTTGCAGGCAACTGGTCCAGCTCGCGTTGATGTTTGTAACTGAGCTTGGTCGGTTTCCTCTGCTGCCGTCTCTCGGCTGTGCGTCGTTTTCGCGCCTTTGCATCGTGAGGGCTGTCAGTCTCGGCGAGCGCATGGCCTTGTCGCAACCAGTCGGAATAGCCACCGACGTATTCCTGAATTCGACCGTTGTCTTCAAAGACGATCGTGCTGGTTACGACATTATCGAGGAATTCACGATCGTGGCTTACAACGATTAACGTTCCGCTGTATTCGGTCAATTTGTTCTCGAGCACTTCCAGCGTTTCGATATCGAGATCGTTGGTCGGCTCATCCAGCACGAGCAGGTTGGCAGGTTGAGTGAATAACTTGGCGAGAATCACACGGTTTCGTTCACCACCCGATAGCGCTTTGACAGGTGTCATCGCCCGCTTCGGGCTAAACAGGAATCCCTTCAAGTAGCCAACGATGTGGCGGTCCTTACCGTTTAACTTGATGTACGTTCGACCCTCGCCGACGTTGTAAGCGACTGACTTATCGAGATCCAGTGATTGCCGCAACTGGTCGAAGTATCCGATTTCGATATTGGTGCCGTGTTTCAATGTGCCAGACACTGGATTCAGGTCGCCTAGCAACAAACGCAGCAACGTAGTCTTGCCGACGCCGTTGTTACCAATCAACCCGATACGATCACCGCGCATGATCTTTATCGAAAAATTCTCGATCAAGGGGTCGTCGCCGTAACGGTAACTGATGTTGCGCGCGCGAATTACTTTGCGGCCAGATTGATCTGCCTCCTCGATATAAATACGCGCTTGTCCGTCGCGGGAAACACGCTGTGCGCGCTGTTCGCGCATCTTGAACAGTGCTCGGGATCGGCCCTCGTTTCGTGTTCGTCGCGCCTTGATTCCCTGCCGAATCCACCCCTCTTCCTGGGACAGTTTTTTGTCGAATCGGGCGTTGGCAGCTTCTTCGTCCTCTAGCATTTTTTCCTTACGAATCATGTAGTTGCCGTAATCACCGGGCCAACTCGTCAATTTGCCACGATCAATTTCAAGAATTCGCGTAGCCAATCGCTGCAGGAAGATCCTGTCGTGCGTGATGAACAACACCGCGCCTGGCCAAGTGTAAACGCGGTCCTCCAGCCACTTGATGGTTGCGATATCGAGATGGTTGGTGGGCTCGTCGAGTAACAACAGGTCGGGCTTTTGTACGATCGCGTGCGCAAGCGCGACGCGTCTGCGCCAGCCGCCGGACAATTCATTCATCTTCTTGTCGGCCGGAAGATCAAGTTCCGTAATTGTTTCATCAACCCGTTGGTCGATGTGCCAGCCATCATGGGCATCAATTCTTGCATGCAACGCTGCGAGTTCCCGCATGCCTTCGCGATCAAGTTCCAGATTCGACTGTTGCTGGTATTTCTCGAGCAATGATTTCGTCTCGGCGAGTCCGGATTGAACGACGTCGTGCACGCGCAGATCAATCGCCTCAGGTAGGTTCTGACGCAACTGGCTGATAACCAGATTGGTACTGCGAACAATTTGGCCACGGTCTGCCTCAATCTCTCCCGTGATCAACTTGAGCATTGTCGACTTGCCGGCGCCGTTGCGGCCGATCAGGCAAACCCGTTCTCCGGATTCGATAGAGAATCTGGCCTCGCTGAGAATTTTAAGCTCGCCGAAGTCCAGCGATATTTCATCGAAGCGCAAAAGTGACATAGGTCTTGTAGGAGCGCCGCTCGCGGCGCGACAATGGGGTCAGGACAAGCAAGGGCAGAGGCTACCATGAGCGAAGAACGACTGATCGATATCGAAAGCAAGCTGGCGCACCAGGATCAGCTTATGCTCGAACTGAATGAGGTGATCACCGAACAACAGGCGAAGATCATGCAGCTCGAACAGCTCTGCAGTTCGCTGGTCGAACGAGTGCGGGCGATGGGCGAATCAATCCCCGGCAACGCGCCACAAGACGACCGGCCGCCGCATTATTGACCCGATTACCGCGCCACCCGCGTTAACGTATAGTAATTACCCACGCACTGCCGGGGAGGCATTCATGTCCTTGATATTCAGGCTGGTACTTGCCGCGCTGTTGTTGCCCGCGACGGTTTCGGCGAGTGACCCTTACGTTCCTGGTGACTTGCAGGACTGGCAGGGATGGGTCCTCAATGACAGGGAATATCGCAGCTGCCCATTCATCTTTAATCACGCTGCGACAGGGCGAAGTGATTTTATCTGCGCATGGCCCGGCGAGCTCGAACTATCGGTCGATGCCGACGGTGGCCAGTTCACCCAGCAGTGGACTGTTTATGCTGATCAGCAGTGGATTCAACTGCCGGGTAATACAAATTACTGGCCCCATCGGGTCACCGGGAACGGGCGCAGTATTGCCGTGGTCTTGCACGACAATGTTCCCAGTGTTTTTCTCACGCCCGGTTCTTATCGAATCGCCGGCACTTTCGAGTGGGACGAACGGCCCGGAAACCTGCGTCTGCCATGGCAGACTGGCCTGATTTCTTTGACAGTCAATGGCCAATCCGTCGCGCGGCCTGAAAGAACCCGTGGCGGTGTTTTCCTTGGGGAGCGAAGGGCGGAAACTCAGTCGCGTGACACTGTCGAAACAAATGTCTATCGACTCGTCAGCGACGACGTACCAACAAGGCTGACAACACGGTTGGAAATTCAGGTTTCCGGCAGCGTCCGCGAAGAGCTGTTCGGACCGCTACTCCCCGAGGGATTTGTGCCGCTGACCATTGAAAGCGGGCTTCCCGCGCGACTGGAACCGGATGGAAACCTTCGAGTACAGGTACGTCCGGGTAGCTGGAATATCGAGTTAACCGCCAGGGCGGCGGGCGTGCTCGATGTCATTACCATGCCGACTCCGGAAACTAATCTTTCCGACACCGAGATCTGGAGTTACCGATCGAATGACGTGCTCCGTGTCACCGCACCTGAAGGCCTGCCGCCTGTAGATCCGTTGCAGGTCGGTGTTCCCGGGAATTGGACTAGATTGCCGGCATTCCGAATGACGCCGATAGATTCGATGAAGATTATCGAACGCAGCCGCGGCATTGTGTCTGCGGAGAATAATCTCAATCTGTTGCGCACGATGTGGATGGACTTCGATCGCTCCGGTTTCGTGGTCAGCGACCGCATTGTCGGCACCATGCGAGCCGAATGGCGGCTCGATATGTCGTCACCATTTTCACTGCTGACCGCCTCGGTTAACGGAGAGAATTTGCTGATCACTGATGGCGATAGCGAAGGACGGACCGGCGTGGAGCTGCGCTATCCCAGACTGGAGCTGGCCGCTGTCGGCCGCTCCGGGGCTGGTCGCAAGTTGCCTGCAACCGGTTGGGACGCGCGATTTGCGAGCGCACAAACGATTTTGAATCTGCCGCCAGGGCACAAGTTACTGGCGGCCCCCGGCGTAGACCAAGCGTCCGGGAGTTGGGCCAGTCGATGGCAGTTGCTGGACTTTTTCCTGGTCCTGATTATCTCAATTTCCGCCTGGCGGTTGTTTGGTCCAACCGCAGGCGTCATTGCTCTTGCGGCGCTTGCTTTAAGTTTTCACGAAATCAGCGCACCCGCGTGGCTATGGCTAAATCTTTTAATCGCAATCGCGTTGTTGCGTGTTGCGCCCGCAGGACGTTTGCGTCAGACGGTACGGGTGTACCAGCTGGCGAGCGCGGCGTTGCTGATATTGACGCTTGTGCCGTTTGTCGCCGAGCAGCTACGAATCGCGATTTATCCGCAGCTGGAAGCACAGCGCCAGATATTTGCCCAGGCACCGGCGTCACATGCGGTCCGTGGTGCCGTGGATACTATGATGGACGCGGACGAGGAAATGGAGCAAAAAGTTCGCGAGCTCTCCCGTCGAATGTCCTCCGATAGACCTGCTGTGGCCGGGGACATTGTTGCCAGTGCGCAAAAATCGGTGTCGTTGGTTTCGTACTCGCGCTACGCACCGAACGCAATTGTGCAGGTCGGCACCGGCATACCGTCATGGCAGTGGAACTCCTACAAGCTGTCCTGGAGCGGGCCGGTTGATGCCGATCAGACCGTGCAACTCATAATCATGCCGCGCTGGCTGGTCTCGTTCTTGCGGCTTCTCGAGGTCGTCATGTTGCTGTTGTTCACTGCGGTGCTTGCCGCAGAAATCCTCAAGCGACAATTCAAGTTTCCTGGCGGATTACGAATCGGGGCTTCGCCGGCTAGTGGACTGATTGCGATAGGACTGATCAGTCTCCTTTTGGGCGCAGGTCAATCGGCGCAGGCGCAGTTGCCCAATGCCGAGTTGCTCAAAGATCTCGAGACTCGATTGCTGCAGCCACCTGAGTGCACGCCACGATGCGCCGAGATTGTCGCGGCAGATATTGATATCGGCGAACACAACGTTCGAATGTCGCTGACTGTGTATGCACTCGAAGAGGTCGCTGTTCCGTTACCCGGATCAGATACAGGTTGGCGGCCAGCTGCGATATTGCTGGACGGCACGGCAGCAGGGCAGGTCTCGAGAGGGCCCGATCAGTCGCTTTGGATTCGGCTTCAGGCCGGTCGCCACAAAGTTATCTTGAGTGGCCCGATTCCCGCCGTCGATAGCCTGGAGATTCCATTTCCCGCGCCACCGCGGGTCGTCAATGCGGCGGGCGACGGTTGGTTCATCGCCGGCGTAAAAGATCGGCGCTTGTTGTCAGGGTCGCTTCAGCTTACGCGGCTGCGATCGGCAGAAAGCGCCGATGGAACACTTCGTTGGGAAAGCAGTCGGTTTCCGCCATTTGTCGAGGTCACGCGCACGCTCGAGCTGGATCTGGACTGGGGCGTTCGGACGATCGTGTCACGCGTCGCGCCGGCGCAGGGTGCGCTGACACTCGAGTTGCCGCTCATTGAAGGTGAATCGGTGATCAGCGAGAACGCCACAGTTAAAGACGGCAAGATTCTGGTAACAATGGCGCCAAATGTTGACAGGTTCATGTGGCGCTCGACGCTCGAGCGAAAGTCACTGCTGATATTAGAAGCAAGCAATGGCGTTCCGTGGCGGGAAATATGGCGCGCCGTGGTTAGCGGTGTCTGGCACGTGGAGTTTGACGGCGTGCCCGAAAGCGAATCCGCGGGCAGTGGCCT
>PVMS01045802.1_pt1 | contig 10768 bp, 10 predicted proteins | sample 1853461 | NCBI WGS metagenome assembly PVMS01 (sample SAMN08582032, study PRJNA380276) | Marine sediment metagenome, whole genome shotgun sequencing project. | isolation source: ocean sediment barecode stripped | collected 2017
CGACCGATGACGTTAGGACCACCGTCTCCATGAAGGTGCCGTCGGCATCTTCGATCCAGATCGCAACTTGGGCGCGCTTGGTCGGCGTGAATCGAAACTCGAGGAGGCGGTCGCCATCTTGGGCGGCACCACTCCCAAGGGACACGAGCCAAATCGCGACCATCCACAAGCCAAGCCAACCGGGGCGCATAACGAAAACAGCGTAGCTCCCTCGGTTTTTCGGCTCAAGGAAGGCGCTCGATGGCCGAAAATCGCGCATGATCACACAGGCTTAGAGGAGATTCAGCGGCGCGGCCGTTGGGGGCCGCGGTCGCGCTTCCCCTGGCGCTTGCCCTTGCTGGGCGCGAGCTGGGCTCGAAGTTGTTCGACGTGGTCGCGAAGCTCTGCAGCCTTTTCAAACTCGAGCTCCTCCGCGGCCAGCAGCATCTCGCTCCGGAGCTCTTCGATGCGGGCCGGGATATCGGCAGGGTCGTCGGGCGCTTCGCCCTTTCTCAAGATCGGGATGACGACGTAGTCGCCGGCCCCGGTGGATGGATCCATTTCGAGGACGGCCTTCTTGACCGTTTGGGGAGTGATCCCGTGCTCGTCGTTGTACTCGGCCTGGCGCGCGCGGCGGCGTTCGGTTTCGTCGATCGCGTAGCGCATCGCCTTGGTGATTCGATCGGCATACATGAGCACTACGCCGCTCGAGTTGCGCGCCGCGCGCCCAATGGTCTGAATCAACGATCGCGGCGAACGCAGAAAGCCCTCTTTGTCCGCGTCGAGGATGCCGACCAACGACACTTCGGGCAGGTCCAACCCCTCTCTCAAGAGATTGATCCCGACCAGGACGTCAAACTCGCCACGACGTAAATCTCTAAGAATATCAACACGTTCGAGCGTGTTTATGTCGCTATGAAGGTAGCGCACGCGTACGCCGAGCTCTCCGTAGTATTCGGTGAGGTCCTCCGCCATGCGCTTCGTCAGCGTGGTGATCAGCACGCGCTCGTTCCGCGTAACGCGCTCACGGATTTCACCGAGGAGGTCGTCGACTTGGTGCTTGATCGGACGAATGTGCAGCTGCGGATCGAGGAGCCCCGTCGGACGAATCACTTGCTCTACGATGACGCCGCCCGCGTGCTCGATCTCCCAACCGCCCGGCGTCGCACTCACGTGAATGACTTGACCGACACGTTCCTCCCATTCGGAGAAACGCAGTGGTCGATTGTCGAGCGCGCTCGGCATCCGAAACCCGTGCTCGACCAATGTCTCCTTGCGCGAGCGGTCACCTTTATACATCGCCCCGAGCTGTGGCACCGTGATGTGGGACTCATCGAGGATGACCAAAAAGTCGTCGGGAAAGTAGTCGAGCAAAGTCGGCGGGGGCTCGCCCTCTTTCCGCCCCGAAAGATGGCGGCTGTAGTTCTCGATCCCGTGGCAGAACCCCATCTGTTCGAGCATCTCCAGGTCGTACATCGTTCGTTGCTCGAGGCGCTGTTTCTCCAGCAATTTTCCCTCGGATTCGAGCTTGGGGAGCCATTCGACGAGTTCCTCCCGAATCGATTTGATCGCGCGCTTTCGGTGCTCGTCCGGCGTGACGTAGTGGCTGCCCGGGTAGATGCCGTACTGGTCCAGCTCCTCGAGCACTTTGCCACGCATCGGGTCGATCTCGACGATGCGTTCGATCTGGTCGCCCCAGTACTCGATACGCACCGCAAGGTTTTCTGAGTGTGCCGGGAAAATCTCGACGACGTCACCACGAACCCGGAAGGTACCGCGGTGAAAGTCGATGTCGTTTCGTTGGTATTGAATGTCGACGAGCCGACGCAGCAGACGGTCGCGGCGGAACTCTTTTCCGACCTCGAGATTGATCAACATCTCCTGGTACCACGCCGAGGAGCCCATACCGTAGATGCACGAGACGCTTGCAACGATGATGACGTCGCGCCGCGCGAGGAGCGAGCGCGTGGCGCTGTGGCGCATCCGGTCGACCTTGTCGTTTACGATCGCGTCCTTCTCGATGTAGGTGTCGCTCGATGGGATGTACGCTTCGGGCTGGTAGTAGTCGTAGTAGCTGACGAAATACTCGACAGCGTTGTTGGGAAAGAGGTCGCGCATTGCGCTGCAGCGCTGCGCCGCCAAGGACTTGTTGGGCGCCATGATCAGCGTCGGGCGTTGGGTCGTGGCGATGACGTTGGCGACGGTGAATGTCTTTCCGCTGCCGGTGATTCCAAGCAAAACCTGGTGCTGGTCGCCGCGCTCAAGTCCTTGTAAAAGCTCGGAAATTGCCGCCGGCTGGTCCCCTTTCGGTTGCAAATCAGTGACCAGCTCCAGCTTCCGCGCCATCGGGCAAGGCTATCACTCCTTGAAAAAGGGGACAGTCCCCTTAATGAAGAACGAATGAGCTTCGCCCGATTTCTCGATGTCACGACCGCTACCGCTGCCAGCGCAGCGCGTCCCAATTTTGGCAACGTACACTACGAGCGCACCAGGGTGCCTGAGCAGCCACTGGAGCTCTACGAGTTCGAGGTCTGTCCGTTCTGCCGCATCGCCCGGGAGGCACTGTCGGCCCTCAGCTTGGATCCGATCGTTTACCCCTGTCCGAAGGGTGGCACTCTATTCCGCGAGAAGGTCAAGCAAGAAGGAGGACGCTATCTGTTTCCGTACCTGGTCGACCCGAACAACGGGGTGTCGATGTACGAGTCGGCCGAGATCGTCGCCTACCTCTTCGAGGAGTATGGTGAAGGCCGCGCGCCTTGGTTCCTGCGTCAGCGGGTGTTCGCTGTGTCGACGTCGATGCTGGCTTCGGGGTTCCGCCCGGGCCGAGGTCGACATGCCGTCCGCTCCCGCCAGCCGGAGAAGCTGCTCGAGCTCTACTCTTATGAGGGCTCGCCGTACTGCCGCATCGCGAGAGAGGCCCTGTGCGAGTTGGAGCTGCCGTACCAGCTCCACAACGTCCCCCGGGGAAGCCCCGATCGAGAAGGCTTCGTCTCGATCTCAGGCCGGATGCAAGTGCCCTATCTGGTGGACCCGAACACCGGGGCGCAGATGTTCGAATCCGGCGATATCCGCCGATACCTCTACGACACCTACGCCGTCGACGAGAGCGCGAATTAAGCGTTGTTTTGGGCGAAGGTCTTGGCGAAGTCTACGAAGGTTTGGACGTCGGCCGGTTCCATGGCGTTGTAGATCGAGGCGCGGATTCCACCTACCGAGCGGTGGCCCTTGAGGCCGACCATGCCGGCGTCAGCGGCGTCAGCGACGAACTTCTTTTCGAGGTCTTCGGTCGGGAGGCGGAAGACGAGGTTCATCATCGAGCGTGAGTCGACCTCGACCGGGCAACGGAAGAAGCCCGGGTTCTCGTCGATCATGTCGTAGATGTAGCCAGCCTTGTCGCGGTTGCGTTGCTCCATCCCCGCGGCGCCGCCTTGGTCGCGCACCCAGCGGAGCACGTTGCGAACCATGTAAACCGGGAAGGTCGGGATCGTGTTCTGCAATGAGTCGCCGTCGAGGATCGTCTTGTACCGGAAGATCTTCGGAATGGTGTTGGGGCTGCGCTCCGCCAAGTCCTTGCGCAGGATCAAGATGGTGATGCCCGAGGGGCCCAGGTTCTTTTGGGCGCCCGCGTAGATGAGGCCGAACTTCGACACGTCGATGGGCCGCCACAGAATGTCGCTCGACATGTCGGCGACGAGCGGCACGTCTCCGGTGTCGGGGAATTCGTGGAACTGCGTTCCCATGATCGCGTTGTTGGACGTGAAGTGCGCGTAAGCCGCGTTGGGGTCGAGGTCGAGATCGGCCTGCTTCGGGACGCGAGTGTATGTACCGTCGACCTTCCCGGTGCCCGCCTCGCGCGCCTCGCCCGTGATCTTGGCCTCCGCCAGCGCCTTGTCGCTCCATGCGCCCGTCATGATGTAGTCCGCCGACTGGCCCGTCCCACGCAGGTTCATCGGCACGAGCGCGAACTGACCCGTCGCGCCGCCCTGCATGAACAGCACCTCGTGGGTCTCCGGAATGTCGAGGAGCTCGCGGAAGAGGGCCTTCGCCTCTTCGTGAACCTTGGCGTACGCAGGCCCGCGATGGCTGTGCTCGATGAGTGACATTCCCGTTCCTTCGTGATCGAGGAACTCGTTGTGGGCATACTCGAGGACCGGCACCGGAAGGGTCGCGGGCCCCGCGCTGAAGTTGATTACGCGAGCCATAGGCGCGGCAGCCTAGTCGCGGTTGCAGGCGGTGCAACTCGCTCGCGCGGCACGGTCCGATCCCTGAAAAACGGTGGAGCTGAGGGGAATCGAACCCCTGGCCTCCGCATTGCGAACGCGGCGCTCTCCCAACTGAGCTACAGCCCCTAGGTCGGGCGTTCGTATAGCTGCGCGGCCTCCTCGTGCAACTCGAACGGCGCTGTGCAGACGCCCAGGAGCTGAAAATTCGTTCGGTTACCTCGCTTGCGGAAGGGGTCCTCGTCCCTCTACCTTGAAGTCATGAGGGAGAGGTGGGGGATCGCTCATCGCTGGGCATGTTTCGTCGTGCTGCTGGTCGGGCTGGTGGGCGCCGTCCCGGCAGTGGCGCAACAGACGCCGGACGACGCCGCGGCGCGCGAGTACTTCGAACGCGGCCGAGTGGCGTTCGAGCAGGCCGACTATGAGGGCGCGTTGGTGTACTTCCGCCACGCCTATCGGCTGAGTCATCGAGGCGAGCTTCAGTACAACATCGGTGTTGCCGCGGATCGATTGCAGCGCGAACAAGAAGCGCTCGAAGCGTTTGAACACTATCTCGAAGAGATTCCGAACGCTGCGCGCAAAGCAGAAGTGCAAGAACGGATCATCGCGCTTCGACAATCGATCGCAGAGCGACAGGCTACTGAGCTCGCGCTCGAGGAAGCCACGATCCGCTATCAAACCCCGACGCACGATGGCGCGCGCATTCCGACTTCCGCGATCGTCGGGTCGAGTGCGTTGGCGGTCCTTGGTGTTGCAGGCGTTGCCGCGATGAGCGTAGGTCTGGCGAAGAACGGGTCATGCTCACGAGAAGTTGCGGGACGGTGCGTGACGGAGAGGTCTGCCACTGCGTGGACGTGGGTGTACGGCGGACTCGGCGTTGCAGCGTTGGCAGGCAGTGCGACCTGGCTTGCGCTGAGCGTGAAGCGCGGCAAAGATAAGCGTACGACGCACGTGTCGGTGTCGCCGACGGGCGTGATGGTATCAGGAACGTTCTGAACACCGTATCAGCATAGATACCAGTGGCCGTTGTGAAAAGCTCTATATTTTCAATATGTTGAGGAGCTGCCCGGCAGCGTCCACCATATCCTTGGGATCTTGCACGCGGGGAACTCGCACGATCGGAATACGAGGGAAGCAGTCCGCAAGCACGTCTGCATTCGACGTCCTGCTCAGGTCTTCTTTATGGTGCCGATCGATATGGTTGAGCACGATCGCACGCACCGAGATCCTTCTTTTACGAAGCGCCTCCAACGCGGTGAGGGTGTACGACAACACACCGAGCGAGTTGCGCGCGACGACGACGGTTTGCAGATCGAGCAGTGCGCAGAGGTCTGCGATCGTGTGCTCGCGATCGAGGGGAACCAGGACGCCGCCGACACCTTCGACGATCGCATAGTCGGCATCGTGCGCGAGCTCGCGGACACGCTTGGCGAGTGCGCGCAATGACCCGACGCTTGGTCCTCCACGCTTTTCAATCGCGTACGGCGCAAGCGGTTCCTTGGCCCGATACAAACCGGACGCGGTCGCCAATGACTCGTTGCCGCATGCGCGCGCGAGCTCGAGTGCGTCGATGGGATCGGGATCCACACCGGTCTCGATCGGTTTGATCGCGGCGACGCGTTTGCCTCGCTGCACGCACGCGATCGTGAGCGCGCTTGCAAGCCATGTCTTCCCAACTCCGGTGCCCGTTGCTGTGATGAACGCGCCCTTCATTTGGTGGCCTCCTCTTCGTCACGGCCGAGTGACGCAAACGCGTCGATCGCTCGGTCGATGTGTTCTGGTCGATGTGTAGCCATGGGTGTGAGCCGAAGCCTGGCGGTCCCGTCCGGAACCGTGGGTGGCCGGATCCCCTGCACGAAGACTCCCCGGTCGAGGAGCTTCGCCGAGAGCTGCATTGTACGATCGTTTTCCCCGATTAAAACAGGGAGAATCTGACTATCGCCATCGGGGACCTCAAAGCCGAGCAGACGGAGGGCCGAGCGAAGCTTGCTGGCGTTGGAGAGCAAGGTCTCGCGCGCTTCGTCTGCGCCGCGAACCAGCTCGAGAGCAGCGATCGCAGCACGCGCGACGAGAGGCGGCGGCGCGGTCGAATAGACGAAGCTCCTCGCCCGGTTGCGGATGAGGGACACGACTTCTTCGCTCGCCGCAACGAACGCACCAGCAACGCCGAACGATTTCCCAAGCGTGCCGACCAGCACATCGGGTGCGACGCCTTGAGCAGCCGCCAGGCCCCGACCGCTCGGCCCGAAGACACCGAGAGCGGGGGCCGCGTCGACCAGCAGCCCGGCGTCGAACCGGTGCGCCAGGGCTGCGAGGTCGCGGAGGGGGGCCGTCGCGCCGTCCATGGAGAAGAGGGAGTCGGTGACGATCAGCGCACGGCGGGACGGAGGCCGGTGTTCGCGAAGGAGCGACTCGAGATGCCCCGCGTCCCGGTGTGAATAGACGTAGACCTTTGCTCGCGACAGGCGGCATCCATCGATGAGGCTCGCGTGGTTTAGGGCGTCACTGAAGACGACGTCGCCGGGGCCGGCGAGGGCTTGAACCGTCCCGACGTTCGCCGCGTAGCCAGTCGAGAAGAGTGCGGCAGCCGGAGTGCCCACGAAGTCCGCGTACGCCACTTCGGCGTCGTGGTGCGCATCCATCGTTCCCGTGATGAGACGCGAGGCGGCGGCCCCTACCCCCTCACCATGGGTCGAGGCCTGGGATGCCGCGACGAGGGCTGGGTGATTGGCCAGACCGAGATAGTTGTTGGAACAGAAGCAGAGGACCTGGCGGCCGTCGATCTCGACCTCAGGGCCCTGAGGACCGGAGATCTGAAGCGGCCGGCGGAGCAGGCCGGCGGCTTCGAGCTCAGACAGGGCCTCACGGATTTGGGTCTGGAAGCCCATTGCGGCATCTAAGCCCAGTGCTCGCCGGGGGTCAAACCCGGCCATCGGAGCGTTGTTTCACGTGAAACGTCTCCTGCTCTCGGATGCCCATGCCGGGTGAAATGGCGGAGCTGTTGCACGTGAAACATTCAGAGCCGAAGGCCTTCACGGGGATCTCCCTCAAACGCCTCTTGGACCGTCTCCAAAGCCTCTTCGACCTCTTCGGAATGGCCTTGCGGGAGGATGATTTCCAGGTGGGCGATCAGGTCGCCTTGGGGCTTGCCCTTGCGCTGGATTCCCTTTCCCCGCAGCCGAAGCTTCGAGCCATTCTGAGAGCCCGCCGGGATCGAAAGCTGGACGCTGCCCTCTGGTGTCGGCACCGTCACCTTCGCTCCCGCATATGCCTCGAGGGGCGTCACGGGAACCCTCACGTGGAGCTGCTTCCCCCGCATCGAAAAATGGGGGTGCTTCCTCACTTTGATCTTCATCACGAGATCACCCGCCGGACCGCCATAGGCGCCGAGGCCTCCTTGCCCGCGAAGCCGGATCTTGCCGTCGTTTCGCACTCCGGCGGGGACTCGAACCTTGAGGGTCCGCTCCCCTTCCGCCGAACGAAGACTCAGCTCCCTCATGCAGCCGAGGACGGCTTCCCGGAAGTCGATGGCGACCTCAGAATGGATGTCGGCACCCCTCTGAGGAGCCCGGACATAGGCCCCACGACTCGGGCCGCGGCCCCCGAAAAGATCCTCGAGATTGAACTCGACGTGGCCTCCTCGCCCACCACCTCCAAAGATGTCTCCGAAGTCGAATCCTCCGAAGCCCCCGGCCCCCCGAGTCGCCGCTTGATAGGCCTCGGGGTCGAAGCCGTCCCGAAGACCCATCTCACCGAACTCGTCATACAGTTTGCGCTTCTCGGCGTCGGAAACGACCGAGTACGCAGCGGAGACATCTTTGAAGCGTTCCTCCGCCTCTTTGTCGTCGGGGTTGCGATCGGGATGGAGCTCTTTGGCAAGCTGCCGGTATGCCTTCTTGAGCTCCTGCGGGCTTGCCTCGCGCGACACGCCCAGGATCTTGTAGAAATCACGGTCAGCCATAGCGGACCAACATAAGCATTCGTCGCCTTCTTTCAACGCCGGATGAGCCCGAGCGCACGCGTAAACGTCTCAATATCGATTCAGATGCGCCAGATCTGTCGGGTTTCATTTGTTTAGAAGCCATTCTCGCTCCTCTTCCGATGACTACAGCCGTTCTTGCTGCCTTCGGGGCCGCATGATACTCGCTCGCCATGGGCTTGGTCGATGTTAGCCGCCTTCCGCAGCATGTCGCCATCATCATGGATGGCAACGGGCGATGGGCCCAGGCGAGAGGCGAGCCGCGAACAGCGGGGCACGAGCGAGGTGCAGATGCGGTGCGTGCAACGATGCGCGCTGCGCGACGGCTCGGTATTCCGGCACTGACGTTGTACGCGTTCAGCGAACAGAACTGGGATCGTCCACAAGCGGAGATCAATGCACTCGTTGATCTGCTGTGCGAGTGCCTGGTGTCGGAACGCGACGAGCTCGTCGACCACGAGATTCGATTGTCTGCAATCGGTCGCCTGCACAAGCTTCCGCAACGTGCGCAGGCGCGGTTGCGGTCGCTCAGCTCGGAGACCGAGTCGCACGAAGGCATGACCTTGACGCTTGCGCTCTCGTACGGTGGACGTGAAGAGTTGATCGACGCAACGCGCGCGCTTGCCAGCAAAGTACGGGATGCTGAGATCGACCCCAGCGACATCGATGAAGCAGCGGTCGCTCGCTTGCTTCCGTCGATGGATGTCGGTCCTGTCGACTTGCTGATCCGCACGGGCGGAGAGCAACGGATCAGCAACTTCCTCCTCTGGGGATCCGCCTACGCCGAGTTCTACTTCACGGATGAGCTCTGGCCAGATTTCGATGCAAATTCACTGTATTACGCGATTGCAGCATACCAGGAACGGGAGCGGCGATTCGGCCTCGTTCCCGACGCTGAGCACGCCGCGTCCGCCACCGCGGCAGGCAACGAACTGGAGCGCGCAATATGAACGACCCGATCGAGCCACCACCTATGAAGAAACGTCTGTCGGGAACGGCGCTTCGTGTTGCGACCATCGTTCCGCTCGTTCCGCTCATCTTGTGGATGATGTTCGCGGAGCCTCGTTTGCCTTGGCGCGTGTTCATCTTTACCGCGATCGCGATCGCCGGTTACGAGGTGATGGCGATGAAAGTTCCGTCGCCGCGAGCGCTTCGAATGTGGGGTGCGGCGACCTCGGTTTTGTTTGCGTACACGATCATCTTCATCGACACCGCGACCGCAATGTATGGCGTGGTGTTGCTCATCGTTCTCGGCGCCATGGCGTGGAGCTTGTTGCAAGAGGATCCGCTTCACGATGCGAGCTCGCGCATTGGTTGGCTGCTTGGCGGGCCGATCTATGTCGGAGGTAGTCTCGCCGCGGTGGCGCTGCTGCGCGATTTCCCTCCCACTGGGGCCTGGGTTTTTCTTGCAATGGCCCTCGCCTGGGGCAGCGACACGTCCGCCTATTTTGTCGGACGGAAGTTTGGAAAGACCAAGCTTGCGCCTCGCATCTCCCCCAAAAAGACGCTCGAAGGAGCGGCGGGTGGCCTGACCGCCTCGGTGGTCCTCGCGGTCATCACCAGCTTCTTTCTGCCGGCGCTCGGCGTCGTCGATGCGATCGCGCTCGGCATTCTCGGAGGCGCCGCTGGTCAAGGCGGGGACCTATGGGTCTCGGTGCTCAAGCGCAGCAGTGGCGTGAAGGACAGCGGTGGCATCCTGCCGGGTCACGGCGGCATCCTCGATCGCGCAGACGCGCTGGCCTTCACCGCTCCGGCGACGTGGGCGTACGGCCACTTCATCGCCGGATTCTGATATCCTCGGCTGGTGCTCCGACCCAGATCAGCGCAGCTGTTAGGCGCAGCGCTGTTGCTCTCGTCGCTTGGCTGTGATTGGAGCGGCGCTTCGACGGCCCCAGCGGCCGAGACCGCGAGCCCCGGGCAGGCGCCCGTAGACGAGTCGACTCCTGCGGTCATCGATGGCCGGAGCCCGCCGTCCGAGGAGGATGCGCGCGCATGGGCGCGCCACTTCGGAATGGATCGCCAACAGAACGAAGTCGTGCTGATCGGAGACCAGCGATTCATCAGCCCTGAAACCAGGAAGCTCATCCCGGGGTTTCACCTGATCGATCAAAATGGAATTCTGCGAGCGATGAGCAGCAACGCCCCGCGCCACGACAGGCTTCACGAGTCACTGCTGCCGAAGCTCGCGAGCTTGGTGCAAGCGCGAGCCAGGTGAAAGACGGGCGCTGATCAGCGTCCGGCCGCCTTCTTGATCATGCCGAGATCGAGAATCGCGCCGCCTTCTCCGACGATGGTCGGCTGCTTCCCATCCCACTTCTCGACGGCGCGCAAAAACACGATTTCTGCGCTAATTGTCTTCCTCAGGAGCTCCTGCGCCTTGGCTTCGGCCTCGGCTTTAGCCAGCATTGCTTTCGCCTCGCCCAGGGCTCTTGCCTCGACCTGCTGGGCCTCGACCTTGATGCGTGCAAGATCATTTGTCGCGGTGAGCGCGCGCTGCTCCGCGACCTGCTGATCATACCGAGATCGAGGATTGCGCCGCCTTCTCCGACAATGGTTGGCTGCTTCCCATCCCACTTCTCGACGGCGCGCA
>PVMS01009312.1_pt1 | contig 10767 bp, 9 predicted proteins | sample 1853461 | NCBI WGS metagenome assembly PVMS01 (sample SAMN08582032, study PRJNA380276) | Marine sediment metagenome, whole genome shotgun sequencing project. | isolation source: ocean sediment barecode stripped | collected 2017
ATGGAGAAGATGATGATGATGATGCCTGTGGTCTTCACCGTCTTTTTTGTGAACTTTCCCAGCGGTCTGGTACTTTACTGGCTGGTCAACAACATTTTGTCCGTTGGTCAACAGTATTACATCAACAAAAAAACAGCCTGATTGTGTCTACTGTTGACTGTTACTGAGAGCTTATTTTACTGTTCGGTTTGTGTATTGCGGAGGAAACCATGTCTACCATGGAAATAGAGGAAAAATCAGTTGAGGAGGCCATTGAAACGGCTTGTCAACGTCTAAACCTTAGTGCGGACCAGCTGAAAATTGAAATTGTTTCCCAAGGCTCATCCGGCATCTTTGGCATTGGTACCAGAAAAGCAAAGATCCTGGTGTCACCAAAAGAATCCCGCGATGATACTTCGCTTGAAGAAGCGAGAGAAATTCTGGAAAACATTCTGGCCCACATCCAGGTTCCAACCACTGTGCAAGCTACTTGGGCGGAAGACCGGATCAAATTGGACATATCGAGCAACGGCTCCGGCCTGCTCATAGGAAAGAGAGGCCAGACCCTCCAATCTTTGCAGTTTATTGTCAACAAGATTTACAACCGGCAAGCATCCAAAAAGGCCCACATTGTTGTGGATACAGAAAATTATCGGGAGAGGAGACGCAAGGCCCTTACCGAGGTGGCTCTGAATTTGGGAAACCGCGCTAAGAAATCTGGCAAACCGGCAGCCAGCAGCCCCCTCAGCTCCCACGACCGCCGCATCATTCACCTGGCCTTAAAGGACGATCGCAAAGTGCGGACCCAAAGCAAGGGGGATGGGGCCTTGCGTAAAGTGGTGGTCTTTCCCGTGAGAAAAGAACACTCTGGAGAAAAACAGACCACTTCACGTAACTCATAGGCCCAACCTCCATCCGGGCCCAGTGGTTCCGGGGCAATGAAACTCTGCGAGTCATTCGAGGATACCATTGCCGCCATCGCCACCCCCATAGGCGCTGGCGGTATCGGCATCATAAAAATTAGTGGCCCTGAGGCATGGGCTATTGGCCGCCGACTGTTTGACCAATCCGGTTCTCTGGAAACCATACAATCCCACCACCTTTATCACGGCCACATCGTTGACTCCAAAACTGAAAAGACCGTGGATGAGGTGCTTGTCAGCTTCATGCGCGCACCCTCAACCTACACCCGGGAAGACGTGGTCGAGATCAATTGTCACAGCGGCTTCGCTGTCCTAGACCGCATTCTAGGCCTGGTAACTCGGGCTGGTGCCCGGTTGGCAGAACCTGGAGAGTTCACCCGTCGTGCTTTCCTAAACGGGCGCCTTGACTTGACCCAGGCTGAGGCGGTCTTAGACCTGATTCATTCAAAAACCAGGCGAAGTCTTGATCTTGCCAGCGAGCACCTTAGAGGTGGGCTCCAAACCATTATCACAGAACTGCGTGACCACCTCCTGGACATTCTTGCCATGCTGGAGGCAGCCATCGATTTTCCGGATGAGGATTTGGAAATTTTGGCAAGTGAACATCTGGCCACACGCTTCCGTCAGCAGGTACGGGATCCCATAACCCAATTACTGGAGCACTATGAGGATGGTCGTATCCTGCGGGAGGGTCTGGCGGTAATCATCGCCGGCAAGCCTAATGTTGGAAAATCCAGTTTGCTCAATAAGCTCCTTCGCTCCAACCGTGCCCTGGTTACTCCCGTTCCTGGCACCACCCGTGACGTTATTGAAGAATCCTTTAGCCTGAGAGGAATTCCATTGAGGCTCATGGATACCGCAGGTCTGCGCCAGTCTGAGGAGCTTGTGGAGAAACTGGGCATGGAGTTTACCAGAGAACGGTTGGCTCAGGCTGACCTGGTACTGTTCCTGTTGGACCGAAGTACCCCACTGGCACCTGAGGATCTGCAGATTTACAGAGACATTGGCAACAAACCCAGGCTTCTTGTCCTGAACAAGGTAGACCTTGAAGCCCATCCTGATTTTGCCGCCATCAGGGACCGTTTTCCTGAAGAGACCATCGTGGAGACCTCTGCACTTTATGGCGATGGTATGGAAGAATTGAAGGACGCCGTTTTCCTCTCCATTCTCGGGGGACGGCTCGATACAGAGACCTCAATAGTAGCTCCCAACCTACGGCACAAGCTGTGCTTGGAGCGAAGTCTGGAGGCAGTGAACCGGGGGCTGGAATTGCTTGATGATCAGTCTTCCCCAGAACTCATCGCTTTTGAAGTACAGGAGGCTCTGGCCCACCTGGGAGAGATTGTTGGTTTGACCACAACCGAAGATTTATTGGATCAGATCTTTAGCCGATTTTGCCTTGGAAAATAAGGTGGACAAAGACAGACTCACCCGTTTGTTTCTGCAGGCGTCTCAGGAGGTGAGAGTCTCCCTGAGCACGCAGCAAGTTGAGCTTTTCTGGCTCTACCTCCAGGAGCTTCTGGAGTGGAACAGGACTTTTAGCCTCACCGGCATAAAAAATCCTAATGATATCATTATCAAGAACTTCATTGACTCTCTCACTCCTCTTCCATACCTAGACAGTTCTGGCAGGCTTCTGGATATCGGTTCAGGAGCGGGCTTTCCCTCCATTCCCCTCAAGATCAGTTGTCCTGAGCTTGAAGTTCAACTGGTGGAGGCAAGTCGAAAAAAGGTCTCTTTTATAAAACACCTCATTCGCACCTTGGGGCTCGAGGGGGTCTCCGTAGTCCACAGCCGCGTTGAGGAAATGGAACAACCACAGAGACCTTTTCGCACCATCATCTCCCGTGCTTTTCGGCGGCCGGCACCACTGCTCCAGTTGGTCTCGCCCCTTTTGAAGTCGAGCACCACGCTGATTGCCATGCTAGGGCCCACCACGAGAGCGGAACACAATGAGCTCGAGGATCTCGCCTTAGCAGAAAGTCTTGAGGTCAGTCGGATAGTATCACTGGAACTTCCCCACGGCCGAGGAGGGAGAACACTCGTTTTTTTCAACAAGGCGTAATTCCAACATGAGTGGGATAATTCTTGGAGGTGTGCTGAAAGTTGGAGGATCGGCGCTGCGCGCCTTGAGGTTGGAGGCAAAAGCATCTGCCTCAAACCTCTAACCTTGAGCGCAGCCTAAAGGCGGAGCGGCCCTCAAGCGAAGTCCCTTTCAGGGACTGAGCGAGCCTGGATCAAATGTGGCCCAAACAGGAATATGATCGGAAGGTTTGACCAGAGCACGCTGCTCTTTGTCCATGCCGCATTCTACACTGAAAGCAGTCAGTGACATCGTTGCCCATATGTGGTCGATCCTTAACCCCATGTCACGCCGGAAAGCGCCAGCCCTGTAGTCCCACCAGCTATAGAGTCCGCTTTCTTCATGGTGTCGGCGAAAGACATCCTCAAAGCCCCAGCTCTTCAATTCTTCCAGCGCAGCCCGCTCTTCGGGGTGGAAGCCAATCTCCCCCTCCATCTCATCGGCATCGTAGACATCGCGGGGCTCGGGGGCGATGTTAAAATCTCCGGTTAAAATCAAGAGTTTCTCGGGAACGTGCAAACTCTCCAAGTAATTACGGAGCTGGCTGATGAATTCTAGCTTATAGGCAAACTTGGGCGAATCCGGGGCTGAGCCATTGGGAACATAAACGTTTACCACTCTCACTCCACCTATTGTTGCAGCAACCAATCGTTTCTGTCCCTCTGCCTCATAGTCCGGAAACCCTGTCAGGACTTCGGTCATGTCGTGCTTGCTGACGATGGCCACCCCGTTGTAGGTCTTCTGCCCACTGACAGCCAATCGGTAGCCCAGAGTCTCAAAGGAGGCGGCGGGAAATAGTTCATCGGTGACCTTTATTTCTTGCAGACAGAGAACATCAGGTTGCGCTTGGTCCATCCAGTTCAAGACCGCTTCCAACCTCACTCGAATCGAGTTCACATTCCAGGTCGCTATTTTCATTACGATCTCCGACTATTAGATACTGGATTTCAGTAACGAGTTTTCGGAAATTAGTTGATTAGAGAATTAGGGAATTAGTTGAAGGCGTTAAAGGCTATGAAATCACTTGATCGCGGCTAAAAGCCGCTCCCACATAAGAATTTCTGTCTTCTGTCCTCTGCCTGCTGCTCGCTGCCTGCTGCCTGCTGCCCTCTGCCGCCTGCCTGCTTTTTTTAAATCCGCAATCCGAAATCCGAAATCCGCAATCCTTCCTCCCCCTTGCCCTGAGGCTACTGAGTTATTATATTTATTGTAATTCCTAGTGAATGAGGAGGAATATTATGCCAATCTTCGAATATAACTGCGAAAACTGTAAATATACCTTTGACAAACTGGTGATGCACCAGGAAACCAACGTGAACTGCCCGCTTTGCCAGGGAGATGTTAAAAAGCTCATGTCCACCTTTGCAGTCGGAACTCCTGACAATGGAACCAGCAAGATGCCATCTACTCCGGGTCGCCCGATGTGCACCACTTGCTAAGTTTGTACCATCTGCCTGGAAAGCTGGTTGGAGTCAGGTGGATTGCCGCCAGATTCAATGGGCCTCAATTGGCGGATAGGCAACACCACGCTGCCACCACGCCACCGCCTCCCTGAAAAGCCGGCGGAACCCTGGAGTACCGCCCAATCCCTTACGGCCAAAATTGTAATTTATCTCAATGAAGACCGGTGGACCGCCATCCGGAAACATCAGATCGAAACCGGCAAGGTTTATCCCGGTGAGATGGCAAAATTTGGCAACTGCGCCCAGGCCGGAATACTGCAACTCAGGGAAGATCTCTGGGCGGATATCTCCACCGCGACAGGCATTGTTATAGAAGTTGCCGCCCCCTACCCGAAAATAGCTTACCATTTTCGCACCCACCACAACCACTCGGAGATCCATGCCGCCATGTTCCACCCACTGTTGTAACAGGAGTGGCGCTTCTGCAGGGAGGCGAGCAAGACCGTTCAGCAGATCGTTGCGGCTGGTTACAGGAAAAACCGCACTGCCCCCGCCACCCACATCTCCTTTGAGCACGAAGGGATAGTCCAGGGGGAGGGTCGTTGCCTCAGCTTCCGCGACGCTTTGAGGACTCGGATAAACAATGGTTTTCGGGTGGCGGACTCCAAGACTACGAAAGAGCATTGCCTGCTTGGTCTTTCCTGGATATTGGTACCGGGCGTCAAGATTAGGAAACCGGTTTGGCGCCAGGGCAGCAATCTTCCGATAACGTTTTTCAGTTGCACCCCGGGGCATGACCACCCCACGTGCAAAGCGGATCATCCGAGCCACTTCTGGATCATCAACAGGAGCCAGATTGGGTAGATTCTCCTCCAGAGGTACCAGATGATTCATGGATAAAAAGTAGCCGGTCATTGTAAATGCCTAAAATGAGCTAAAGTGTCTAAAATGTCTAAAATTTGAAGGGCACATAGCTACAAGAGGGTATATGAAAAGAGCGGTTGCCGCGTCTCCGATTCTCCGCATCGCCGTGTCGTTCCTCTCTGCCAGCTGCTAGCTGCCTGCTGCTTCCTGCCTGCTGCCTGCTGCCCGCTGCCTCCTGTCCTCTGCCTGCTGGTCAACCAAGGAGCCATCCACAAAAGTCTTTTACATTTACGGCAAGATGCGGTAACATCGCCAAAATCAAGTAAGTTCATTTTATCACAATTTTGTGCAAACAAACTACTACTTCCAAACATTGAAGGCTCCACTGCTTTCTGAGTATGAGAGAAAGGGAGTTTTGTCATGGAAAAATCGGACGGGATCACTGATGTGGGCGAGATGAAGGACAGAATGATGATTGATCTGTTCAAGAAAAAGCTTCAGGAGGCGAAAACTGACCTCGCCCCATTGCGGGGGACCTGGAACGAAGCCACCGAAATTCTCAAAGCCCACTTCGGCAAGATCACCCGCACCATGGTAAGTAATGAGAATAAGCTACGAAATCTCTATCAAGCCGCCATCGACGAACTGAAGAAAGAAGGCGCCTAACCGATCCAACTGCTAGCCACATTTGGGGCGAGACGAGTGAGATAGGAAAGTTATTCGTTAATCGTTATTCGGCTGTTTTCAAAGAATTCCTTTTCAGGGTTAACATTCCAAGTCATTGGAGGTTAGTCTCCCGTATAACTAATAACGTATAACCTATAACCTGCATCATCCCTGCTTTCCCTGAGCGACTCGACCTGAGCTCGTCGACAGGTCTTGTCGAAGGGCTGCCTGCTGCTCGCTGCCTCCTGCCTGCTGGATCAGACCGCCTCCGGAACTGCTTTATCCCTTTCCTCCGGCGCAGTCACCTCGAAGACAATCCCTTGCTCATCTGTGCTCAGACGTAGCCGACTGCCATCCTCCACCTCGTCGGCCATGATCTTTTTGGCCAATGGTGTTTCCACCATTTTTTGAATCACCCTCTTCAAAGGACGAGCACCGTAAACCGGATCGTAGCCTCGCTCCGCCAGCAGTTTCTTGGCCTCATCGCTAAACTCGAGTTCAATCCGCCGATCCTCAAGGCGTCGCTGGAGCCAGGTTACCTGGATATCAACAATCTGGGCCAACTCCTCTTGGCTGAGAGCGTGGAAAACCAGGGTCTCGTCCACCCGGTTGAGAAACTCAGGACGGAAATGCTGGCGCAAAGCCTCCAGCACCCGCTGACTCATGCTCTCGTGGCTCTCCTCGTCCGTACCGGTGTAGTCAAGAATATATTGGCTACCAACGTTAGAGGTCATGATGATAATGCAATTCTTGAAATCCACGGTGCGGCCATGGGAATCGGTGAGGCGCCCATCATCCATGATCTGTAGGAAGACACTGAACACATCGTGATGGGCCTTTTCGATCTCGTCAAATAGAATGACTGAAAAAGGTTTGCGTCGCACCGCTTCAGTGAGCTGGCCACCTTCCTCATAACCCACGTATCCCGGCGGCGCCCCGATGAGACGGGCCACAGTGTGTTTTTCCATATACTCGCTCATGTCGATCCGCACCATGTTGTTTTCATCATCGAACAGATTCTCCGCCAGGGCCCGGGCAAGCTCCGTCTTTCCCACTCCGGTGGGCCCAAGGAAGATGAAGGAGCCAACCGGGCGGTTTGGGTCTTTGATTCCGGCGCGAGAGCGGATTACCGCCTCAGCCACTGCTTTGACCGCTTCATCCTGGCCAACCACCCGTTCGTGCAGGTGATCTTCGAGCTTCAATAGCTTCTCCCGTTCTCCCTCCACCAACCTGGTCACCGGTATGTGTGTCCAACGGGAGACGATTTCCGCAATCTCGTCATCTGTGACCTCTTCGCGCAGCAGCCGGCCTGTGTCCTGTTTGCTTGCCAGCATTTCCTCCTCAGCTTTGAGTCTTTGTTCCAGCTCCGGCAACCTACCGTGCTGCAATTCCGCGGCTCGATTGAGATCATAGTTGCGCTCGGCCACGGAGATATCGTACCTCAGCTTCTCGATCTCTTCGCGCAGGGCTTGAACCTTGTGGATGGCAGCCTTTTCCGCCTCCCACTGGGCCCGCATGGAATCTGTTTTGGTCCGCTGTTCGGCCAGTTCCTGGCGCAAGGTTCCCAGCCGGTCCTTGCTCGCCGTATCCTTTTCCTTTTTTAGGGCGGCTTCTTCTATTTCCAGCTGCATTACCCGCCTGGTCACTACATCCAGTTCGGTGGGCATGGAATCCATCTCTGTACGAATGGTGGCACAGGCCTCGTCCATCAGATCGATGGCCTTGTCCGGTAAAAAGCGGTCGCTGATGTAACGGTTGGATAGGACCGCCGCGGTCACCAGCGCACTGTCCTGGATCCTGACCCCGTGATGGACCTCATAGCGCTCTTTCAGTCCACGCAGAATGCTTATGGTGTCTTCAACCGTGGGCTGATCCACCATCACCGGCTGAAAGCGCCGCTCGAGGGCAGCGTCTTTTTCTATATATTTGCGATACTCATCCAGAGTGGTGGCGCCAACACAGTGCAACTCTCCCCGGGCCAACATGGGCTTCAGCATGTTGCCCGCGTCCATGGAGCCTTCGGCCCGGCCCGCCCCGACGATGTTGTGCAGTTCATCAATGAAAAGCAGAATGGAGCCCTCGCTCTCTTTAATTTCCTGTAACACTGCCTTGAGTCGTTCTTCAAATTCACCACGAAACTTGGCCCCTGCCACCAAAGCACCCAAATCCAGGGCAAAGATGATCTTATCCTTGAGCCCTTCAGGCACATCGCCTTTGACTATGCGGTGAGCCAGTCCTTCGACGATGGCGGTCTTCCCCACCCCAGGCTCACCGATGAGTACCGGGTTGTTTTTGGTCTTTCGCGAAAGTATGCGAACAACCCTCCTGATCTCGCTATCGCGACCGATCACCGGATCTAGTCGCCCTTTCCGGGCTTCCTGTACCAGATCGCGCCCGTAGCGCTCCAAGGCCTCATAAGTAGACTCCGGCGTGGCACTGGTCACCCGTTGATGGCCGCGCACTTGGGTGAGCGCCTGCAGGAAACGATCCCTGGTGATGTCAAGATTCTTGAAGATGCGTCCGGCCTCCGTGGCCGTCCCCTCATCGATGAGTGCCAGAGCAAGGTGTTCTACTGAAACATACTCGTCTTTTAGTCTTTTGGCCTCCTCTTCCGCCTTTATCAGAATGCGGTTGAGTCGCTGGGTCACATAAATCTTTCCTGCTTCGGTCCCCGGTCCTGAGATGCTGGGTCGTTTCTGCAGTTCTGCTTCCACCTCAGCCCGAAGGTTTTCAACTGGCACATCCATCTTGCTGAACAGACGAGGCACCAGACCCTCGGACTGCTCAAGCAACGCCAGCAGCAGGTGCTCACCGTCCACCTCCTGATGTCCATAGCGCAGCGCAGTACTTTGCGCCTGGTGCAGCGCTTCTTGTGTTTTTTGCGTCATTTTGTTGAAATCCATGATTTGTTAAGCCTCCAAAAGATATTTTTTGTGTCGGAGCAACGTCCTCGTTGCGATTCGCCTCCTTGTTTACAATTTCCATTTTACAAAGCGTTCTTACGAGGGATGGGAACTCGGCCAATTCAACTTCTTCTCGTGGTTATTTCCACAGCAAATCAGCAAAATACACTATATAGTGTAATATTTGTCTTTGATAAATAAAGTAAGCATTTATGAGATATTTTCAAGTGGGTGTTAACAAAAAACCCGTATTTTGTTTGATATTGTCAAACTTAAGTTTCTTAAGGAGCGAGATATGTAGCCAACCGTAGGTCGGGTGGTTCCGCAACAGCGGGTTCACCCGACGATAGTTATAGCGGGATATGTAGGGTGGATTAAGGCCGCAGGCCGAATCCACCAAAAGTTAAGAGTAGGTCGGGTGGTTTCCGCCCCGGCGGAGTTCACCCGACGACGATCGCAATCCCTCCTATCCTGTCGGATCAACCCCGCTACAGCGGGACTAACGCGGGAACGATCCGACCTACGGTCTGTTGGCATTTCTCCTCCAGAACAAATCCACTCACTATAATCCCACTCCACAACCACCACCCTTTTATCCTTTCCCTCTGAGTGTTATATTAAATCTAGTGGGTCGATAGACTTTTAAGAATCCAATATCCTAGCTGGAGGTGGGTTCGTTTCACTTAACCCACCCTACGGCTAAACGTAGGTCGGGTGGTTCTGCGAAGCAGGTTCACCCGACGACTATCGCTAGGTGGATTCGCTACAAGCTGCAGGCATGGACCGCCCAAAATGTAGGGTGGATTAAGGCCGCAGGCCGAATCCACCTCTCACGAACCACCATTGACAAGGGGAAATGCTTGCTTACTTTAATTAGCAATGACATTGATTGATTGGAGAAGGAGGTATCTATATGTACTCTGAAACAGTCATGGATCACTTCAAGAACCCAAGAAACGTGGGTGAGATGAAGGATGCAGATGGGGTGGGAGAAGTTGGCAATCCCATTTGTGGCGACATGATGAGTATTTATATCAAAGTGAAGGAAGATTGCATCGATGATATCAGTTTCCTGACCTTCGGTTGCGGTGCAGCAATTGCGGTCTCCAGCATTCTCACCGAAATGGCCAAGGGAAAAACTATTGATGAGGCCCAGAAGATCACCAACAAATCGGTTGCCGCGGCCCTTGAGGGTCTCCCCAAAAACAAACTGCACTGCTCCAACTTAGGTGCCGATGCCCTCCAACTGGCTATCAGGGATTATCAAGACAGAAAAGCAGGCATAGTCAGAGAAGAGCCCAAGAGAAGCGACAAGCATGAACACGGCCATGGAGACGCATGTTACTGCCCCTATTGTGATGTGGAGGCGGAGGGGGAGTCGCCGGTCTGTGTCAACTGCGGCCGTGAAATGGACGAGGCTCATTAGGGAGGCAATACGGTGAGTATTATAAATTTGGACTACCTTGCAGCTAACCCGCTCCTGCCTGAAGTGCAGGAGGCCATGATAGAGGCTATCAAAAAGAATTATGCTAATCCCTCAAGTCAGCACCAGTTAGGCGACGAGGCAGTGGCTGCTTTGCAGTTGGCCAGGGAACAGGTCGCAGGGCTGATCAATAGCCCGGTGTTAAAGGAGGTCATCTTTACCTCCGGCGGCACAGAATCGATCAATCATGCCGTCAAAGGGGTGGCATTTGCCAATGCCAACAAGGGTAAACATATTGTTACCTCAAACATTGAGCACAATGCTGTTCTCAGGACCCTCAGGGTCCTCAAAATGATGGACTTTCGGGTGACCTCTGTGCCGGTTGACGAGCAGGGACGAGTGAATCCGGATGATGTGGCCGCGGCCATCAGGGATGATACCATCCTGGTGACCATCATGCACAGCAACAACGAGATCGGCACCATCCAACCCATTGAGGAGATAGCGCAGATCACTCGCGACA
>PVMS01035976.1_pt1 | contig 10767 bp, 9 predicted proteins | sample 1853461 | NCBI WGS metagenome assembly PVMS01 (sample SAMN08582032, study PRJNA380276) | Marine sediment metagenome, whole genome shotgun sequencing project. | isolation source: ocean sediment barecode stripped | collected 2017
AATCTAGAAGTCTCATAGCAAGAAGCCCTATAACAATAGCTGTTATTCTCATCTCTTTTGCTAACACATTCCATTGTTTCGCATTTATTACCATCATGTGTGGAATGTACCTGGTTCAACGGTAAACCATGATAACTCATAATAGTGTGGTCGTAGTTTTGTGGATTGTATTGTTTTATTCGCTGTGCAAAAGCTTCAATAAATAGAGGGTGGTCATGAAAATGATGAATCGTTTTTATTTCAGGAATCTGCTTCCATTTACTAATAATGTTAATCGCCTTTTGCAGTGAAGATCCTGTAGTTGAAGAAGCATATTGAGGGTAAAGTGGCACTAAGATTATTTTGTGTGGTTGCCGTTGCTTTATTCTTTCCAAAGTATCGCTCAATGAGGGTTTTCCATAACGCATCCCAATTTCTACAATATAATTATCACTAAGTTCCTCTTGTAAAGCACCTGTGAAATTCTGGGTATTGATCAATAGAGGAGATCCTTCCGGGGTCCACACCTCTTTGTATAATTTTGCTGACTTGGGTGATCGGAAAGGAACAATTACAAAGTTTACTAATAGCTTTCTTCCCAACCAAGGCAAATCAATTACACGACTATCATTTAAAAATTCACTAAGATATTTTCGAACATCCCCTGTTTTTGGAGAATCTGGTGTGCCGAGATTTATTATTAATACTGTGGTTTTCATTATATACTTATCTCCAAATCAATCCAATACTGGTCGAGATGATAATGAGTAAAATAGAGGTTCCGAAATAAAACAAAGTATTTTTATGTTTATTTACATCCAGTTTTGAATTACGGATAAAAACCCATCCCAATTGGGAAAGAAATAAAGCAAATACCATAATTGCAAAATGTTCCAAAACCCAAAAGCGAAACGATGTATGTTGAGCTGCTTCTTCCATGCTGACGGCACCTCCTGATTTGCTTCCCAATACAAAGTATAATAAGAACCCTAAAATCAATTGGATATATAAGAAAACAAGAAATAGAATTGAAACATTTTTGTCCCTTTTCGTAAAGGCTTTTTTCAATCTCCATCCTCTGATAGAACGAAACAAAATAATTATGGCAATAATTGTAAAAATTGAGCTGACAAAGATGTGGGTGTTGATCACTAAATCGTAGAATTCCATTATGAGTATTATTATTTGAAGAGTTTTTATTAGTTAATTACAAACTTTCAGCAATCATTTTTCCTTGTTTTATCCTATCTGCCATTCCAATACCATCAAGGATATTTCCAGCTAAAACCAAACCTTCATATTTGCTTTCTAAAGCAGTTATGGATTCATATCTTTCCTTGCTATCTGCCCGATATTGAGGAATAGCCTTAGCATGCCGCATTATCTTAAACAGATCCGGACTAAATTCATCCAATTCAAGCAAATCCTTTAATTCCTTTTCAATTAATTTCTTCACTTCTTCATCATCCAGATCACATAACTCCTGTCGCCTCACACCACCAATAAATACAGTGATCAGGGCTCCATTTTTAGGAGCACGATCCTCAAAAAGTGAGGACATAAACATAAGGCCCAAAATATCTCTTTTCTCGCGATATGGAATCAATGCTCCAAAAGCATCTAGAGGCATTCCTTGCCAATTATTAAAGCCAATGGCAACCTCTATAACACGTGTGTAGTGGAGGCTCTCAATATTGTTAAGGTGTTCATCGGTGAAAAATGGAAATAGTTTTCTAAGAGAATACGATCCAACCGTACTTATTATCTTTTTGGCTTGAATTTCAATTACACTTCCATCAGTGTCTGTTCCTTTTAATAAATATCCATCAATTTTTTTTTCAATGGAGATATCTTGCACTCCAAGCAAGAATTTATCTGTTCCGGCAGATTGCTGTAAAACTTCCATAAAAAGCTTAAACCCTCCCTTAACAGAAAAGATTTTTCTTGTTGCCTTTTTAGCTTCCGGATCATTTTCATTTTTCTTGATAGCTCCACCAATAAAACTACCATACTCTTGTTCTAGATTGTATAGCTTAGGTAATGCATATTTAGTGACTAATTGTGCAGGATCACCAGCATAAATACCCAGGATAAAAGGGTCTACAGCATAATCCAAAAAACTCTGTCCCATCCTCCTTTTTACCAAATTTGCAAGGCTTTCGTTGGGATCTTTTCCGGGGGCTCTAAATGGTTCTGCCAACAAACGGAATTTATCTTTCCAGCTAAATAACGGTGTTGTTACACCACCAATTAAACCAGAAGGTAAAGCTTTCCATTTACCCTTTTTAAGTACATATCTCTTTTCCGCTCTTTCATCAGCGATTTCATGGGTTAATTTATCCTTCAAATCATCAAAGAGATCTGCTACTTCAGGATGAGAAATTACACCGGTATTAGGACCTGTTTCGTAAATAAACCCATTTTCTTTAACTGTGCCAATAACACCGCCTACCTGAGTTTGCTTATCTATCACAATAAAATTTCGTTTCTTTTTTGTCAGATAATGCGCACAGGTCAATCCGGTTAGTCCGGAACCTAAAATTATGATATCTGTTTGTTGCATTATATTGTTTTTGAATACTGGTTTTTAGTTATGGTCAACTGAGGATCAAATGCCATGGCAATATTTCTAACAATCAATGACCCTTCATTAAAGACTATAATTTTATTATTGATTACTTCCATCAATCCATCGTCTAAAAAAGCTGTTAATTTTTCAGGATCAAAGTCAACTATTTGTTTAACCTCATCAGCATCGATATCGTACATCCTTCCTACTTCATCAAAGTCAACAAATAAATTACACATCAACTCATTAATGACCGTACGAATAACTTTTTCATTTTTATTTACCTGATATCCTTTTTCAACAGCCCACCCCGTTTTGTTTATACTTTCGATATAAACATTAATTGATTTTGAGTTTTGGTAATATCCGTTTTCAAGTTGTGCAATAGATGAAGAACCAAAACCATAAACTTGCCCAGTGGTTTCTCGTGTACAATATCCCTGGAAATTTCGATGCAAATTTTTGTTAACCAGCGCTTTATAAAGGCTGTCCCCTGGTTTGGCGTAATGATCCATTCCAATGGGCACATAACCATTTTCTGTAAGCAGGCCATAAGCCATTTCCATTAATGACAACTTATCATCAGCGTCAGGGATGCCTACTTTTTCCAATATCGATTGAGCTTTTTTAACCCAAGGCACATGTGCATAAGAAAAAGTTACCAACCGATCCGGACTGATCTCAATTACCTTTTCGATGCTTTGCCTAAAATTTTCTACTGTTTGTCCTGGCAACCCATAAATAAGGTCAAGATTCACACCATCAAAATTGTTTTCTTTGATTCTTTTCACAAGGTCTTCAACAGGAAGTTTAGACGCATCGCGATTTACAATTTCAAGTACTTCTTCGTTAAAGTCCTGAATTCCTAAACTCAATCTATTAAAACCCATTGCTGCCAATTGATCTATGTGCTCTAACTCCAAATAAGCAGGGCTGCATTCCATAGCAATCTCAGGGTGCGACTCCATTTCAAAACGTTCCTTAATTAAGTCCATAATCTCTTTTACCAATTCGAGTGGAATAGAATTTGGCGTTCCTCCTCCCCAGTGGACTTGAGATACTTTCCTATTGTGGTCTAGTAAATCAGCAACATTGTTAATTTCTATTTTAATGGCATCAACATATTTTCTGAAAAGGTCTGCATTTTGACTACCCGAAGTATTGCATCCACAAAAATGGCATAAACGAGGGCAAAACGGAATGTGAACATAGAGCGAAATACTATGCGGATTTTCGTTGTTTGATTGTACAATTGCATTCTTGTAGTCATCAATAGTAAGATTATTATGAAAGTAATTAGCAGGGGGATAGCTTGTGTACCTTGGCCCGGGCTGGTTGTATTTTAATATTAATTCCTTGTTTATCTGCATGATATATTATCTTTTCCAGTTAACATTTTTAATCCAATCAACAACAAATTTCACATTCTCAAAAGGGATATTTGGCAGTACGCCATGGCCGAGATTAAAGATCCATTTGTGTTCTCTGCTACCAAAAGGTAGATATTTTTCGAGTTCTCTTTTTATGGTGCCCTGATCAGAAGTTAAAACACGAGGGTCGAGATTTCCCTGAACACCAATTTCAGGACCTACCATTTCTTTTGCATCTTCAATTGACATTTGCCAGTCGACACTAACAAAATCAATTTTTTCACCTTTTAGTGCACTCATTCCTGTTCCTAGTCCTTTGGGAAAGAAAATTACCGGCGTCCCTGTTTCTTTAACCGCATTTAAAATACGTCGTACGTGGGGCATCACCATCTTGTTGTAAAGAGAATAGGGTATCAATCCGGCATGGGTGTCGAACAATTGGAAAGCACTAATACCGTGCTTAACCTGTGATAATGCATATTCGATTGAAAGATCTGTAACAGCTTCTAACAAATTGTTTGTGGTCTCTTTATCGCGATACATCATTTCAACTGCATCTGGAAACTGATGGTTTGAACTAATGCCTTGAATCATATAGAATAAAGTGGTGAGTGGTGCGCCACAGAAACCAATTAAAGGAGTGTCAGCTTTTTTGGTAGCCATAACTGCATCAATTGCATCATACACTTTATTGAGTTTCGACGGATTTGAATTTAAATATGAAAGTGGGTCTTTAATATCTTTCAGTGCTGTTCCAAAACGAGGACCCTTATCCGTGAACTCCAATTTCATACCCATTGCTTCGGGTATTACAAGTATGTCAGAAAAGAGAATGGCAGCATCCACACCCAACAGTTCAACTGGCTGAAGAGTGACTTCAGCAGCTAGTTCTGGTGTATACATTAATTCATGGAAACTGTATTTTTCTCTTAATTTCAAATATTCAGGAATGATCCTTCCTGCTTGTCGCATAAACCAAACAGGCGGCCTTTCGCGTTTTACTCCATTTATAGTATCTACAAAAATGTTATTCATTTGTTTCAATTTATTTATGGGGATTGCCGATCCCTTTTCTTATGGTTTGCTATCTGAACTAGCATTAATCTAATTTTTCCATTGCTTTCAAAGAAGCTGCAATAGCATTGTCAATATCATCGTTTGTATGTGCACTTGAAACAAACATTGCTTCAAATTGTGAAGGCCCCAGGTATATGCCATTTTCAAGTGAATTTCTAAAATACTTAGCGAATTTATCGGTATCTGATTTCATGGCGTCGTCAAACGAATTCACCTGATTATTTTCAGTAAAAAAGAGAGTTTGTAATGAACCCACACGATTGATAACACCTTTAGTTCCAGTTTTTTCCAGGTTTGCTTTAAGACCAGCTTCCAATCTTGCAGATTTTCTGTTCAGATCAGCATAAAAGTCGGGAGTTTCATTCAGCACTTTCAACATGGCCAAACCAGCAGCCATGGCCAGTGGATTTCCAGACAAAGTACCGGCTTGATAAACAGGGCCATTGGGTGCTAACAGATCCATAATTTCGGCTTTACCTCCATAGGCACCGACTGGTAATCCGCCACCAATAATTTTACCTAAAGTGGTCAAATCAGGATATACGCCGTAGTACTCTTGTGCACCACCCTTTGCAAGTCTAAATCCAGTAATAACCTCATCAAAAATGAGTATTGCTCCATAATCATCAGCAAGCTTTCTCAAACCTTCAAGAAATCCATATTCAGGTGGTACAACACCCATATTTCCTGCAACAGGTTCTACAATAATGGCGGCAATATTCTCACTGTGTTTTATAAAAAGTTCTTTTACTGATTCGAGGTTGTTGTATTCTGCCAATAAAGTATCCTTAGCAGTTGCTGCTGTTACACCGGGACTGTCAGGTAATCCTAAAGTAATGGCCCCTGAGCCGGCCTTAATGAGGAAACTGTCGGCATGACCATGATAGTTGCCTGCAAATTTTAAAACCAGATCTCTTTTAGTGTAACCTCTAGCCAGACGCAAGGCGCTCATGGTAGCCTCCGTACCTGAATTTACCATCCTAACTTTCTCAATAGAAGGAACCATCTCACAGATGAGTTCAGCCATTTCAGTTTCAATGGTGGTTGGAGCGCCAAAACTTGTACCTTTTTGAGCTGCTTTTTGAATAGCGTTTAAAATGGATTCATTTGCGTGACCAAGAATGAGTGGCCCCCATGAGGAGACAAAATCAATATATTCATTGCCATCAATATCTTTAATGGTCGTTCCTTTAGCGCTGTCAATAACTATAGGAGTTATTCCAACACTTTTAAAGGCCCTTACAGGTGAATTAACACCTCCAGGAATTACTTTTTGTGCGTGAGCAAAGGCTTCCTGGCTTTTTATATTATTTATCATGGCTGCATTAATGCTGTTCTTTTTTTAAAATGGCTGCCATTTGTGGGGCATGGTAGGTAATAATGATGTCCGCACCGGCCCTTTTAATGGAGGTTAATATTTCTTTTATAATTCTTTCTTCATCTATCCATCCTTTTTCAGCAGCAGCTTTTACCATCGAAAACTCACCACTTACATTGTAGGCTGCTATAGGAATATTGTAATTATCTTTTACTCTTCTTATTACATCGAGATAACTCAATGCCGGTTTCACCATAACTATGTCTGCACCTTCATCAAGATCTTCTTCAATTTCACGTAAAGCTTCGTCTGAATTAGCAGGGTCCATTTGGTAGGAGGCTCGGTTTCCAAATTGTGGTGTACTTTCCGCAGCTTCACGGAAGGGACCATAAAAAGCTGAAGAATATTTAGCTGAATAAGACATTATAGGAACATTACTAAATCCGTTTTCATCAAGTGCTGCTCTAATTTTTCCAACCCTTCCGTCCATCATATCGCTTGGAGCGATAATATCTGCACCAGCTTGAGCAAGAGAAACCGATTGACTTGCCAAGGTTACAAGAGTCAGGTCATTATCAACGTCGCCATCCACAATTGTACCGCAGTGTCCATGGGTAGTGTATTCGCAGTTGCAAACATCGGCAACGATCATAATGTCATCAATTTCAGTTTTAATTGCTCTAATGGCTTGTTGAACTATTCCATTATGTTCGCAAGCAACATGCCCATGCTCATCTTTTGTTTCGGGAATGCCAAATAACAAGATGGCTTTGATTCCACTAGCAACCAGTTTTTTACATTCTTCAACTATTAAGTCAACCGATAATTGGTTGTTTCCGGGCATGGAGGAAATGGGATTGCGAACTTGATTGCCCGGACAAACAAACAAAGGCATTATTAGATCATCGAGCGATACTACCGTTTCACGAACCAGATTTCTAATGATGGCTGTTTTCCTAAGTCTTCTAAGTCTAATTTCTGGAAATGACATTGATTTTATATTTTTTATTTATTGTAATTTTTGAATTAATAATTTACTTCTTCCAATGATGGGGTGTTAAAATAATTTTCGATTTCATTTATCAGGCCTTTCTTTCCTGAGGGTTTTGCAACAACTAATGGTTTTAATCCTTCAGTCAAAATAACCTCTTTAGTAGTCGGACCAATACATGCTATTTTTAATTTATCTAGATCTATCGTTTTATTAGTATGATACTTGAAACTATTAAATCCTGATGGGCTGTTAAAGAGAATCAGATCATAATTGTCGTGTTCAATCGTACTAAGTATTTCGTCATTTATTGATTTTGTAAAAATGGTATTATACACATTTAGCCTTTCAACGCTTACACTCAATTTCAAGCTATCCTCCAATAGGTCGGAAGCCAAAATCCCAAGAACCAATAACAACTTATCATTGGCATTAATTTCATGATTCAGATCATTGAGAAGATCAGCTGAGGTGTTTTGTAAGTTTACAATGTCGGGTTTAAATCCTTTCTTTTTCAGTGCCATAGCTGTTCTTTTTCCGAAAACTGCAGTTTTAAAAGGCAAAGATTTTATTCTCGCATCAAAATTAATTTGATCGAAAAGATGATTGACACCGTTTTTACTGGTAAAAATCAACCATTGATAAGTATTATTTTTAGTGAGATTCTGAATTGCTTTATTTGAAACAGGAACTGGGATAATCTCAATTAGAGGCATATTCAATACCTTGGCTCCAAGATCTTTAAGAGCTGATCCAATATGATCATCAGAGCCTTTTGGACGGGTGTTGATTATTGTCTTTCCATTAAACATTATCAGTAGCTTTATCTCAATTTAAAATCAATTGTACTTTCTAATTCAAATTATTTCTTATTTCTTCCAATATTTCTTTAGCTCCTTTTGTTGCCATTTGTTTTGAAACTTCAAGGGCAATAGTTTCGGCTTCATCAATTTTACCATTTAACGATAACTTTATATATCTTTTTCCTTCTAGGTCGGTAACAAGCCCCGTAAAACTAAAATCATCACCATTTTTTGTTGTGTAACACCCAATAGGTATCTGACATCCTCCTTCCATTGATTTAAGAAAAGCCCTTTCAGCATTGGTTATCACCATGGTTTCCTGGTGATTAATACCATTCATAATATCTTCAATCACTGTGTCATTTTCACGAATTTCAATCCCAATAGCTCCTTGACTTACCGCTGGCAACATTACTTCAGTATCAATTATTTCTGTTATTCTTTCATCCAGTCCCAAACGTTGCAAGCCTGCGGCGGCCATGATCATGGCATCACAATGACCATTATCCATTTTTGTAATTCGAGTATTCATATTGCCTCTAATATCAATAATCTTTAGATCAGGATTATAGGCTAATAACTGAGCTTTTCTTCTTAAGCTAGAAGTTGCAATTACATCGTTTGGTCCTAACTGGTCAAGTGTTTTGCCTTCTTTACTGACCAATGCATCCCTTACTTCACCTCTTTTTAATACTGCTCCCAATTTTAATCCTTTTGGGAAAAAAGTGGGTAAATCTTTCAGACTGTGTACAGCCATATCAACTTCATTGTTCAATATTGCCAGTTCCAATTCTTTTGTAAACAAACCTTTGTCGCCGATCTTCGATAATGAAACATCCAGGATCTTATCTCCCTTAGTATGAATAATAACGATCTCAGCGGTTAACTTTGGAAAGTTTTCTTCAATGGTTTCTCTAACTTTATTGGCCTGATATAGTGCAAGTTGACTTCCTCTGGTTCCTATTTTTATTGTAATACTTTCCATATTAATTATTTGTCGGCATTAAACTTTAATGATGCCTGGTTTCATTAGCAATCGTTAATTGAAAAAGTTCATTTAACATATTTAGATGTTCTACTTTTTTACCGTTATCGGTAAGATGTTTTAAGTTTTCGATCAACAGTCGTGAAAATTTATCAGAGATATGATGACCATAATCTTCTAATAGTCCACGGTCAAAGCCATTTTTAAATTTCCGATAATTTTTAAATTCCATATCATGGATCTTTCTGAAATTCTCTTTTATCTGTTGAATGGTTGGAGATAAATTCAATGAACCTAGCCACTCCATATAATTGTATGCAAGGATTGACACGATTTCTTTTGCTTTAGTAACCTCCGCTTTTCGTTTTTTGTTGGTTTCCTTTATCACAGTTTGAGTATCATCAACATTAAATAGGGTTACATGTTCAATTTTACCTACCTCTTCCGCTACATTTCTGGGAACTGACAGATCAACAATTGTCATGAGACGATAATCCCTTTTTGGCATCACCTCATTTAGAAAAGCTTTATCAATCAGAGGTGTTGTAGAACCTGTTGCTATCATAACAATATCACAATTTATCATATGTTCTTTTATACTGTCGAAGGGTACAGCCGTTGTATTGAATTCTTTTGCTGCTGCTACTGCTTTTTCATATGTTCTGTTTGTAATGTAAAGCTTCTTACAACCTTTTTCAATCAAACTTAACATTGATAAACGTCCGGTTTTACCTGCACCAATTAGCAAAATAGATCTTGAAGAAATATCTGGGTATTGTTGTTTGGCCAAAGTTGCTGCTGCTGAACTTACAGAAGCAGATCCCCTATTGATTTTAGTTTCGGTTCGCACCCTTTTTCCAGCACTGAATGTTCGATTAAACAACCGGGTTAATACAGGGCCGGCACAATGTTCATGATCACTGATAAGAAAAGCATTTTTTACCTGACCAATAATCTGATCTTCACCAAGGGCCATAGAATTTAAACCTGCAGCCACAGAAAACAAATGTTTAACTGCTTTTAGATCATTAAAAAAGTACAAATGATTTTTAATCGAAATGTCAAGATCCTTGTAATCAAGTAGTCTTTTCAAGACTAAATCAAAACTATCTTGTTTCGAAATAGTTTTAGTGTGAAAATAGATTTCAGTACGATTACAAGTAGATAGAACAACCACTCCGGCAACTGGTTCTATTTGCTTTAAACTTTTTATAAAGTGTCGGATTTGTTCCTCGGTAAATGCCATCATCTCCCTAACTTCAATAGGGGCTGTTTTATAATTCAAACCGATAAGCCCGATCATCCTTTCCATTGCTTTTCAAACAAACACGATTAGACATGCTTTTGAAGGACAAAAATAATTTTCAATTCTGAAGTAAATTTGAATAAATGGTAGATTTGAAAAACTTGAAGATATTTAAATACCACATTGTATCTAAATATTTTGATATTCAAGTTGTTCAATTATTTCTGCCTCTTATACCTTGGCAGGAGCAAATTTATCTCTGTTAAAATAAACAGTTACTTTATGAAGTTCGTCTTCATAAATATATTCAATATCGAAATCATACAATTCACATATTTTTTTTACCAATGACAATCCCAAACCAAGCGATTCACTCGTGTTTTGAGATTTTATAAAACGATTAAAAATCTGATCGACAGAAATATTGAG
>PVMS01106483.1_pt1 | contig 10766 bp, 9 predicted proteins | sample 1853461 | NCBI WGS metagenome assembly PVMS01 (sample SAMN08582032, study PRJNA380276) | Marine sediment metagenome, whole genome shotgun sequencing project. | isolation source: ocean sediment barecode stripped | collected 2017
GCCTTCCAGGCGCCTAAACCGAAGCGGCGTAAAACTCGCGCATGGAATCGGTGAATTCAGCCCGCGACCAATTACAGTCCGCAGGTTATCAGGTGGAATGGCAGGAGTACCCAATGGGCCATGAGGTTTGCCAGGCAGAGATCCAGCGTATCAGCGCCTGGTTGCAGGCGGTATTGGTATAGGGGTCAGAACCCTTTTCCCTCCGGGCCTTCCAGGCGCCTAAACCGAAGCGGCGTAAAACTCGCGCATGGAATCGGTGAATTCAATGCGCGACTCCTCCCAGGCGTAGAACATGTGCCTTCCCTTGTAGTGCCTGATCGTTATTTTTTCTTTCTGTGAGTCCGTCAGTTTCATATGTTCGATGATTCTGTCCGTTGAAAAGTACGGAGTGACCAGGTCATAGATGCCATGGGTGATGAACACGTTCATGTGTGGATTTAGTGAAAGTGCGTAGCGCAGGTCGTCCGTTGCCCCCACCTGCCGATCGAAAGCATGAGTCTCAGTGTCTACCTTCCAGGCGGCGTTCACCTCTTCGTTGAGCAGGCTGTAATCGCGCTGGGTTTCAAGTTCCAGGTTTTGCCTCAGCTGTGTGTTTATACCACCGGCAAACACCCGCTCTATGGCATACAGTGTTGGGTCGGGTGCCTGGTGGGTTTCCCGGTCTGGAAAGGGGTCGATAGCTTTAACCGTGGCGTCGTAAAAACCACACACTTCACGTGTACTTTTCAGCAGGGTTCTACAGAATACCCAGAACGGAATTCTTCCTGTATGGCGCTCTATCACCTTTTTTTCCAGCCCGAGAAAGTCTGCGACCCTGTGGTAGATCTCCTGGCGCTTTTCCGCGGCAAGCCTTTCACCCTGCACCAGGTAAGTCGACAAGTCAGTCACGGCAAACTCTTCCGCCAGTTCTTTCAATGCTGCATCAGAATCGCAATCGATACGGCTCTTGCCGTGGTGGCGGGCGGCCAGGGCCATGGTCGGGAAAATATCCACCCAGTGCAGCACGTCATAATCCGACGGGGCCAGCAGCATCCACTCCAGCGAGGGGGAGATCAGGATGGCGCCATTGAGCCCGTGCCATAGCCTTCCTGTAGCAACTTTGCCAGCTTGGCGACCCGGAACCCGCCATAACTCTCTCCCGCGATGAATTCGGGCGAATCCCAGCGTTTATTGACCGACAGGAACTTCTGTATGAATTCCCCCAGGGACTCCAGGTCTCTTTTGAGCTGGTAATATTCCTTGCTCTGCTTCGCCTCCGGTTTATCCGCGGACTTCTCGTCCTTTTTCTCCTCCTCCACCATACGACTGAAGCCGGTGCCAATCGGGTCGATAAATACCAGATCAGTGAAGGCCAGCCAGGACTGGGCGTTATCAACGAGTTTAGCCGGCGGCTTTTGGGAGCTGCCATCCTGATTGAAGGCCACACGCTTTGGTCCCAGGGCGCCGACGTGCAGGTAGGCTGAACTGGCCCCGGGGCCGCCATTAAAAACAAAGGTGACGGGACGCCTGTCTGATTTCGTCCCCTTCGCGATATAGGAAACATGGAACATTTCGGCCCTGGGCTTATCGTTGGTTCTCAAAATCAACCAATCCGCATTCGCCGAATACTCTATTGTCTGTTCGCTAATTTTGAGCTTGTGCCTGGACTTCTTCCCCCTGGGCGCCTTGTCCTCCTCCTTCTTCTTTGTATCTGCTTTTTTTTTCAGACATGTGTGTCTCGCGTTCAAAGGTTTAGGGTCATCATTCTCCGCTGGCGATGATCAATGTCAAGGCATCGCCGCCTCTGCTGGGAGGGATAGCGGCGATACTCACCCCGCGTACGGCTTGTTCCTATTATTCTTCCCCCGACGTCGAAACCACTATCGGATCCCAACCTCCACCCAGCGCTTTGTACAAATCCACCAGTGCGAACAGTTGCGCCTGCCGCGCCACGCTCACCGCGATCTGGGCGTCGAACAACTGGCGCTGGGCGTCCAGGACATCGAGGTAGGCCAGCACGCCGTTGCGGTAGCGCTTGGTGGCGAGGTCCAGGTATTCGGTGGTGGCCAGTTGCAGGGCCAGTTCCGCCTGCAGCGCCTCGCCGGACTTGTAAAATTTATTGAGAGCGTCGGAGACCTCGCGCAGGCTTTCGATTACCACCTGCTCATAAGCCAGGCGCGCCTGATTGAAACGTGATTCCGCCGCACTCAACTGTGCCCTGCGGGCGCCGGCGTTGAACAGGGGCATGGCGATATCCAGTCGCACAATCCAGAACTCACCATCACTGTCCAGCAGGTCGCTGAAGTCGGCGGATTTATAGCCCACTCCACCGGTCAGGGTGATATTCGGGAATAGTCGTGCGGTGGCTACCCCGATGGCTTCGCTTGCAGCGATCAGTTCCCGTTCTGCCTGCATGATGTCGGGGCGGCGTTGCAGGAGGGTGGATGGAATGCCCGCAGTCACTTTCTCCGGAATATACTGACCCTCCAGCGTACTGCTCATTGTGAAGTGCTGGGGAGGCAGACCCATCAGTACCGCCAACTGGTTCTCTGCGACGAGTTGGCTTTGTTCCACCTTCGGAACCGATGCCCGGGAGGAGGCCAGTTCAACTTCGGCTTGCTTCACTTCCAGCTTGGAAGTCAATCCGCCTTTGAAACGTTTTTGCGCTATAACCAGCGAGTGGTCGCGGGAGTCCACCGTGCCATAATTGATATCGAGGCGGGCATTGATGCCTGCCAACTCGAAGTAGGCACGACATGTCTCGGCGATCAGGCTCAGGCGCACGGCCTGGGCGCCATATTCGCTGCTCAGGTAGCGGGCATAAGCGGCGCGAGAAGAACGCCGGTTCTTGCCCCACAGGTCCAGTTCCCAGTTAACAGTTGGCCCGAAGAAAATTTCGTCGACTGTCTGTGCGTTGTCCTCGGTTAATTTTGATTCTTCCTCGCGCTCGCTATTCAACTCCAGGTCCACCGTAGGATATAGAGCGGCCCGGTCGATTCGATACAGGGCGCGGACCTCTTCGATACGCTCAATGGCAATGAGTAACTGTTTGTTACCGGCCAGGGTCTGCTGAATGACACTGCGCAGTTGCTCGTCGCGAAATAGGTCGATCCAGGCCTGATCGGCGAGTGAGGCCGGGTCGTCGGACTTGTAGTCCAGGTCGACATGCCAGTCATCCGCTATCGGCACCTCGGGTCGCTCGTAATCCGGGCCGACCAGGCAGGCGGACAGAGCCAGGCACAAAGTGCTCGCCAGCAGGTATTTCACAGGTCGTTCCCGACGCGGCTATTTGCCTTGCGCGCCAGTCTCCTGTCCATGCGACCGAACAGGACGAAAAACAGGGGCACAACAAGTATGCCCAGTGACGTTGCCAGTATCATGCCACCCAGTACAGCGGTAGAAATGGATTGTCGCGCCACAGCGCCGGGGCCTGTCGAAAGCACCAGGGGCATTACCCCGAAAATAAACGAAATCGCAGTCATCATGATGGGCCGGAAACGCTGCCTGGCGGATTCCAGGGCCGCGTCCCCGAAAGAGCGTCCCTCCTCTACCAGTTGTTTGGAAAACTCCACGATCAGGATGGAGTTTTTCGCGGCCATACCCACCAGGGAGATCATTGCCACCTGGAAGAACAGGTTGTTTTCCAGCCCCCGCAGGTACACCGCCAGCAGGGCGCCGAAAATTGCCGTGGGAGTGATAAGTAGCACCGCGATGGGGATGGTCCAGCTTTCGTAGAGGGCGCACAGGAACAGGTAGACAAACAACAGCGCCAGCCCCATAGCGATGATCGCCTGCCCGCCGGCTTCGATTTCCTGGGCGGTCATGCCGGTCCATTCGTAGCCGATAGTTGGTGGCAGCGTCTCCTTAAGTACCTCGCGCATGGCTTTGATCGCATCGCCAGTAGAGTAGCCGTGCGCCGGATCGCCGGACACCTTGGCGGCGGTAAACATGTTGTAGTGGTCTATGGCGGCAGGCCCGGTGGAGTATCTCAGGGTGCCCAGCACCGACATGGGTACCATTGCGCCGGATTTACTGCGTACATAGTAGTACTGCAACGCATCCGGTCGCTCACGGAACTCCGCCTCGGCCTGCACTCGCACCCGGTAGACCCGGCCGTAAAGATTGAAATCATTGATGATTGACGAGCCGGTGAAGGTGCGCATGCTGCCGTAGATATCCGCCAGGGGCACCCCCAGTGCTTTGGCCTCGGCGCGGTTCACCTGCAGGAACAACTCGGGTGTCTCCGGTTTTACCGGGCTGGCCACGCCGGTCAGCTCGCGGCGCTGGTTTGCCTTCTGGATGACCAGGTCGGTGGTCTCCAGCAGGCCCTCCCAATTAGTGCCGCTGCGGTCCTGCAATACCAGGTCCACGCCGCTGCCCAGCCCCAGGCCCGCGATAGCGGGAGGCTGGGACACCTGCACCACAATTTCGGGATAGGTTTGCAGTTCTGCACGAACCTCCTCAATGACTTTGGCGACGGTATAGCCCCCACCCTTGCGCTCGTCCCAGGGCTTGAGAACGACCTCCATCTGGCCGTTGGCTTCGCTGGCCCCGGAACGCCGGTTTTCCCCGGCGAGAGTGAATACATGCGCGACGGCGGGGTGTGCCATCACAAAGACTTCTGCCCGGTGCAGCACCGGCTTGGTGCGATTTACGGTTGAACCGTCGTGCAATTCCATATCGACGTAGAACAGCCCCTTGTCTTCAATCGGCATAAAACTGGAGGGCACGGTCCTTATCAGCAGGTAGGCACAGCCGACCATCAGGACAAATGCCACTACGGTGCGGCCGCTGTTGCGCAGGGTATAACTGACAGCATCGCCATAGCGGGCGGCGCCCACTTCCAGCCACTGGTCGATTGTGCGGAACAACAGGTTCTTTTGGCCCGCTTCTTTTTTCTTCATTAGCAGGGCACAGAGAGCCGGGCTCAGGGTGAGTGCCACCAGGGTGGATAGCAGTACGGCGACGGTGATTGTCACGGCGAACTCGCGATACAGTATGCCGGTAATGCCTCCCAGCAGGGCTACCGGTATGAATACCGCGGCCAGCACCAGGGACGTGGCGACCAGGGCGCCGGTAAGCTCATCCATCGCCTGTATGGTCGCGTCCCGGGCACTCATGTCTTCCTCGTTCATTAAGCGCTCGACATTTTCTACCACCACAATAGCGTCATCCACCACGATGCCGATCACCAATACCAGGGCCAACAGGTTGACCGTATTAAGGGTGAAGTCCAGCACCAGCATGGCGATAAAGGTGCCGATGACAGATACCGGAACAGCCAGGCTGGGGATCAGGGTGGTGCGCCAGTCTTGCAAAAACAGGTAGACCACCAGCATCACCAGCAGCAGGGCCTCGACCAGGGTGATGACCACTTCGTTGATGGACTGCTCGACAAACTCGGCATTGTCGAACACCATCAGCCACTCCAGTCCCTCGGGGAAATTCTTTTCGATCTCCGCCATCATGGCCCGTACCTGTTTGGATACCTCCAGGGCGTTGGCGCCGGGCAGCAGGTAGATGCCCAGCACAGCGGCGGGGCCACCGTCGAGGCGGGAATCCCTTGTGTAAGCCTTAGCGCCCAGTTCTACCCGAGCGATATCCCGGAGCCGGATCATGGACCCGTCTTCGCTGGCCCGCACAATGATGGCGCCGAATTCCTCTGCGGTTTCCAATCTTCCGGTGGCCGATACGGGGTAAGTGAGCGACACGGAGCCGTCATTGGGTTGCCCGCCGATGGTACCTGCCGCCGCGGCCACGTTCTGTTCGCGCACGGCGTTCATCACATCCGAGGTGGTGAGGCCGTAGCCGGCCATTCTGTCCGGCTTCAGCCAGATCCGCATGGAGTAGCGGCGGGAGCCATTATTACGGGTACGCCCAACGCCGGGCACACGCTTCATCTCGTCCCGGATATTGATGCTCATGTAGTTGCTCAGGTAAACCTCGTCGAACTTCGGGTCATCCGAGCGAATGGCGATTTTCATCAACTCCACGGCGGAGACTTTCTCCACCGATATACCTTCCTGCGCCACATCAACGGGCAGATCCTGCTCCGCCAGCTTCACTTCATTCTGTACATCCACCGCGGCCAGGTCCGGGTTGGTGCCGACCGCAAACGTCACGGTGATTTTGGCTTCGCCATTGTTTTTGCTGTTGGACTCCATGTAGACCATGTTGGGCAGCCCGTTGAGTTGCTTCTCCACCGGCGCCGATACAGAGTCCGCCACGCTGTTGGCAGTAGCCCCGGGGAACGTGGCGGACACGCTCACCGACGGTGGGGTGATATCAGGGAATTGGTCAATCGGCAGGTTGGCCACAGCAATGGCGCCGACGATAACGATAACGAGGGAGATGACCGCGGCGAAAATTGGCCGGTCGATGCAGAAACGCGATATCACTGCGCTGTGTCCCCGCTGCGGGAATCCTGCACTTCGGCCCGCTGTACATCAGCTGCCAGCTCAGCTTCATAGGCCTGCTCGGTAATCGGGTCGGTCAGCGAGCCGTGATAGACCTTGTTGATCCCGTGGATGACTATGCGCTCGCCGGGATCCAGACCCTTCTCCACAATCAGTCTGCCCTTGATGATAGGGCCTATGAAGATCAGCCGCCGCTCAATCCGGTTGTTGGGCAGTACCACATAAACGTAGACGCCCCCCTGCTCGATCAGAATGCTCTCCTCGGGAATCAACAGTGCATTGCGTCGCACTTCCAAGGGTAGTTTTACCCGGGTGTACTGTCCGGGGAGGAGTTCCCGGTCGGGGTTGGGGAGAACTGCCCGAATCGCAAAAGTGCCGGTTTTTGGATTGACCTGCGGATCGGTAAATCCCACCACGCCCTGGTGGCGATAAATACTGTCGTCAGGCAAGGTGATGGTAACCACCCCTTCCACCGCCTTGCCCTCGCGCGCGGCTTTTTGGTCTTCATAGGCGGAGCGAACGCGGCGCCTGGCATTCAGGTAATCCAGCGCCGACATGGAAAAGTAAACGTGGATGGGATCAATCTGGCTGACGGTGGTGAGTGGCTCTGAATTGCTGGCCCTGATCAGGGCGCCCACATCCACCTGGGACTCGCCGATCAAACCGCTAATGGGAGCTTTGAGCTCGGTGTAAGCAAGCTCCAGCTGTGCGTTCTTGAGATCGGCCTGGGCTTCCTGCACGGCGGCTTCAGTCTGTTGCACCTGTGCGATGGCGTCATCGTAATCCAGCTGACTGGCGGCATCCTCTTCGAACAGTGGCTTGATACGTGCCACGTCGCGTCGCGCCTTGGCCAGCGCAGCCTGGCGCCTGGCGAGTGTGGCCTCGGTCCTGTCCAGTGTCGCCTGGAATGGCGCTGGATCAATGCGATACAAGGTGGTGCGCTCCGCTACCACGCTGCCTTCCACGAAGCTGATTTCTTCCAGGAAGCCATCCACCCGGGGATTTACCTCGACGCGTTTGCTGGCCTGGGTGTGGCCCACATAATTACCGAAGAGAGTGACGTCCTCCTGCACAGCGGGGGTGACCACCACCCGGACGGCCTGTTCCTCCACCGGCGGTGGCGGCTCGCAGGCGGTCAATGCCAGCGTCGCGCCAAGGATAAGCAGTGTACGCGCCGAGCGCACCAGTCCCTGGAAAGTGTTCATATCAATCCCTACCGCAACGCGTACGGTGCTGTTTTTATTGCCGCGTATTAAAGCACAGATGCAGGCGTTGCCGCAGAAAGCCTGATCAATCCAGAGACTTGCGAAACCGCTTGGTAGCGATGGCCAGCATGATGACGGTGAAGCCCAGTAGCCAGAGGATGTCGGGCAGCAACTGCGATGCGGTAGCGCCGCGCAGGTAAACGCCCCGGATCAGGCGTATGAAATGGGTCGCGGGTAAGATTTCGGCAATATACTGGGCCGCTTTGGGCGTGGCTTCATAGGGGAACATGAAGCCACTGAGCAGGATGGATGGCATAAGGATGAAAATTGTCATCTGCATCGCCTGCATCTGGGTCTCCGCAAGGGTGGAGAATAACAGGCCCAGGGTCAGGCTGGCGGCGATAAAAGCCAGCGTGATGATCATCAGGCTCAGCACCTCACCCTGGAACACGACATTGAACACCAACCGGCCCAGCCCCAGGATAATGCTGATTTGTATGAGACCTACAAGAATGTAGGGCACCAGCTTGCCCATCATCAGTTCAAGCGGCTGAATCGGTGTGGTAATGAGCAGCTCCAGATTGCCCCGCTCCCGCTCGCGCACCAGCGCTACCGAGGTAAACAGAATCAGGGTCATGGTGAGGATGATGGCCGTCAATCCCGGGATGATATTCACTTCCGAGCGGCGTTCGGGGTTGAAGAACAGGGCGACTTCGAAACTGGGGCCGCCGGGCCGGTAAGCCCCTTTAGGTGCACCCGCCTCCAGGTGCAGGGGCATGCTGCGCAACTGCAACAGGGCGGAACTCACCATGGTGTCCGAACCATCAACCAACCACTGTCCCACCGGCTTTCCATTGGCTGCTCGCTGGGTGAGGTTCTCGGGAAATATCAGGGCCGCGCGAACGGTGCCGGCCACGATGGCGGCCTCGGCCTCGGCTGGGGTGGCGTAATAAGTGACGATGTCCACGACCTGGGTGACGCGCACCTGTTCGGTGATCGCGCGTGCCGCAGCGCTGCCGCTGTTATCCACTATCGCAATGGGAACATTGCGTATCATGGTGTTGATGGCGAACCCAAACAGCATTAACTGCATCAGCGGGATCATCACGATCATGCCAAACGTAACCCGATCCCTGGACAGCTGCTTGAATTCCTTGGCGGCGATCGCACCCACCCGGTGTAGCGCACTCATTTGCTTTCGCCCCCGTGGGTAGATGCGACGAACACATCCTCCAGACTGGGTTGGGTGAGGGAGAAAGTGAGTTCGCCATCTCCCAACTGCTCGCGCAGGTAGCGCACCGCATCCTGCGCGCCAGGTCGCAACAGCACCCGCAGGCGCAAGCCCTGCTGCGCAGCGGATTGTACAAGGGGTAAACGCAACGCCCCGACTTTCACCTGGCGCAGGCCGTTACCGGCAATCTCCACCACGCGATCATCCAATTGCGCCAGCAGGGTTTTGGGCGTGCCCTGGTTTCTCAGGTGGCCGGTTTCCAAAATGGCCAACTGGTGGCAGCGCTCGGCCTCATCCATATAGTGGGTGGAGACAAGAATGGTGGTGCCAGCGTCGCTGAGGTCGAACAGTTTTTCCCAGAAATCCCGGCGATTTTCCGGGTCGACTGCCGAGGTGGGTTCGTCCAGGAACAACAGTGGAGGTGAGTGCAGGGTGGATACCGCCAGTGCCAGACGCTGGCGTTGACCGCCGCTCATGGCGCCCGCGAACCGGTGGCGCATGGAGCCCAGGGCGTAGCGGTCCAATAGCTGCTCGATACGCTGCCTGGCCTCACGACGCCTTATGCCGTGAATCCTGCTCATGAACTGCATGTTCTCCTGTACGGTCAAGTCGTCGTACAGGGAGAATTTTTGTGTCATGTAGCCGATTTTGCGGCGCAGGGCTTCCGCCTCGGCGGGTATTTTCAGTCCGAGTACACTGACATTACCGGCGATAGGGGTGAGCAGGCCACAGAGCATGCGAATAATCGTGGTCTTGCCTGAACCGTTGGGGCCTAGAAAGCCATAGATCTGGCCCCTGGGGATTTCAAGATCAACACCGTCCACGGCAACCACATCACCGAAATGCCGGGTGAGTTGCCGCGCCAGTATGGCGGGCTCAGTCATTGCCGACTGAATTGTCGAGTAAATTGCCGAGTAAAACCTGGGCCGGAACGCCCGTGGGCAGGTCCGCCCCCTCCTCCAGGTCGAACTCAGCCATATAGACCAGGCGTGCGCGGTCGCTGGCATTGAGAGCGAAGTACGGTGTGAATGCAGGGTCCGTGGCGATCCAGCGCAAGTGGCCGGTAAAGGTCTTCGTCACCCCGTCGACTTTGACCGGGTAATTGTCGCCGACGTGTAGCCTGGCGCGCCATGGCTCGGGTACATAGACGCGCGCATAGGGCTTGTCTCCGGCCAGCAGCAGGGCGAGAGTCGCACCGCGGTTTACCCGTTCCCCCACATTCCAGGGCAGGCTGTCCAGATAGGCGTCGCGGGTGGCGACAACGCTCAATTCCGATAGCCGGTATTGTTCCAGGGCCAGTTGTGCTTCGGCGGATTGCAGCGCGGCCGCCCCCTGGTCCAGTTGTTCCTGCCGTGTGCCGTTGGTCAGGCGCCATTGCGCAGCTCTTCCAGCCGGGCTGTGGCCTGTGCCACATCCGCCCGGGCACGGGCCACCAGCGCTGACTGGCGCCTGTCGTCCAATTGCACCAGCAACGTCCCCTTCGCAACCACTGTGCCTTCCGGGATCGGCTGCTCGAGAATAATTTCATCGGCGGTGGCTTTGAGCACGATGCGATAACGCTCCAAAGTGCCCAGTGCTTCGCTGACCTTATCGCCGGTGCATGCGGCCAGTAGTAGCGAGGCCAAGGCTGTAGCCAGAATTCGCATAATTAGAGCCTTCTTCGGTCCGCAGGGGGTAACGGTTTTATACGCAACCAATTGCGCAGTTGCAAATGGGGGAGTGCAGTGCGATGGCGCCTGGCGGCGGGATTTGCACTGTTAAAAGCTTGCGTCGCTGGAATAAGCGGCGCAGAGGAGCGTTCTAGGCGGCGGACTTGTCCCGCTCGCCGACCTGAGGGCCAGTGTACAGGGCGCGGGGACGGATCAGGTGGTTGTCCTTGCGGAACTCCAGGAAGTGGGCGATGTAGCCGTAAACGCGCGACATGGCGAACATAGC
>PVMS01030491.1_pt1 | contig 10763 bp, 4 predicted proteins | sample 1853461 | NCBI WGS metagenome assembly PVMS01 (sample SAMN08582032, study PRJNA380276) | Marine sediment metagenome, whole genome shotgun sequencing project. | isolation source: ocean sediment barecode stripped | collected 2017
CTGCCATTTGACCATTAAGGAGGATGAGCTTTCAGGAGATTACTGCCCTGAATGTTTTGAAATCCACGGTGAAAAACGAAATGACTTTGAAAAAATCACACCAAAAGAAATTACAACGGTCAGGTACAGGTGTGAAAAATGCGGTATAATGATCAACAGTGAGTAGTGGTCGTTTGAAGAACCTTCTCAAGTTTCGCACCTGATATTTTAAGGAAAGTCGCATCAGGCATAGGGTACCGTGCCCCATTGGGAACGTGAAACCTGAGAAAATAATTTGTGTGGACAATTGTTTGTTCATACATATCTTATGGGTTTAGAAAAAGGAGGTTAACATGGATGATCTACGGAAAGAATATCCGTTTCAATGCTCACTCAGTTTAAAACCGCTCATCGATTATTTAGATAAGCATAAAGAACATTTCAATACCGTTATGCCTTGCAGCACAGACACCCATAAAGAGATACTCGATAAAGCCCCGGAACTCTACGGTTCGATCGATGACCTCACTCTGCTGGACCATCACGCCGATCTGGTCAAACGTCTGATGGGCCTGGTGTTTCCACCCGTGTACTGGAATATTGAAGCGGTTGCCGCGGCGATCCCCTTCTCAACTGAAACGATTTTTGTCTCTCCCCGTTTTAAACAGCTGTTTATAAATAAAGACGGATCCTTTGCAGGACATCTCAACCTTGACAAGGAGAGCTTTCACAAGGCCCGGGTTATCCGGGCGTATCTGCTTATATTGGATAAGTGCTACGGGCTCCATCAGCAGCTCGATTACCCGCTGATCCGGACTGTAAAAGACCCTGATACAAACCTCGAACGCCATTTCAGACTCAAATTTGACTTCTCATTTGTAGACGCCCGCCCTGTTGGGGATCTTAAAATACTTTCTTCCGAAGAACGTTCATACATCATGGATCATCTGACCGAACCGGAAATACTCCGGGAAATACTTCCCCCAGAAGATTTCATTCTATGCGGGTTCACCGTTATCCAGGCGATTGATGTTACCGAATCGCAAGTTCTATCCGGTCTGGAGCGGGACCTGATCGATCAGAATTCCATCGTCTCCAAGGATGGCTTTTTACGCATTCAAGAGAGACTGCGTACGCTTTTTCATCGTCCGAAGCTTGTTGCTGGCCTTGCAGCCATACAGGATGATCAGATTCTTCTTATCAACTCAGGGTCTCAGATGACCCGATGCTGCATATTTGCTGACTCCCACCATATTGATATTTCAACCTCCCAGGGAACGGTGTTTGAGCAGGCGATAAAAGGAGAAAAAATTGTGCGGGTTCACGACGTACTCAAGGACCCCTGCCTCAAACATAAGAAAGAGGAACTCTACGGAAGTGGGGATCGGTCTTTGATAATCGCCCCTTTGATTTACAAGGGTCAATGCATCGGAATCCTAAAACTCGGTTCCCCGGAACCGGGGGATTTCGGCCCATTGGATGAGATGGTGATGAACCATATTCAACCGATTTTTTCTTTGGCCATAAAAAAAGCACTGGATGATCTGGATAATCAAGTACAGAGCGTGATCAAGGAAAATTGTACCGCCATCCATCCCACTGTTGAGTGGCGTTTTCGCAAGGCCGCTTTCCAGCATCTCGAAAATTTCCGTAGGGGAGAGACCTCACAAATGCCGTCCATTGTTTTTAAAGATGTATATCCCCTCTATGGTATTTCCGACATTCGCGGATCAACAAATGAACGGAACCGCGCCATTCAAAAGGACCTCTCTGAACACCTGGAGCTCGCCTTAAAGGCGTTGAAACTGGCACAGAAGGCCAGACCGATCCTTTTCCTTAAGGAATTAAGCTCACGTGTTGAACAACAACTCGAACAAATTAAAAAGGGATTGGGGTCCGGAGATGAACTGTCGGTGGTAAAATTTATCAGTGATGAGGTAGAATCGATTTTTTCACACCTGAGAGGTTTTGGGCCAAAGGTGCTGCGTGCCATCGAAAAATACGAATCCGCCATTGACCCGGGCCTCGGATCAGTCTACCGGTTTCGAAAAGACTTCGAAGAAAGCGTCTCTCTTTTGAACAACAAGCTTGCCCTCTATCTCGATCAGGAAGATGCAGAAGCGCAGCAGTTATTTCCACACTTTTTTGAGCGGCACCGGACAGACGGGATCGATTATCTCATTTATATCGGTACCTCTTTGATGGAAAAGGGAGATTTTAATAATCTCTATTTGGAAAACCTTCGGCTTTGGCAAGTCAAGGTCGCTGCCGGCATTGCATGGCATACAGAACAGCTCAAGGCCTCTTTAAAGGTACCGCTTGATACCGCCCATCTTATCCTAGTCCAGAATACGCCTTTATCCATACGCTTCCGGTTCGATGAAAAACGGTTTGATGTCGATGGTGCTTACGATATCCGGCATGAGATTATCAAATCGCGTCTTGATAAAGCGGTGGTAAAAGGGGGGAAGGAGAGGTTAACCCAGCCTGGCAAGATTGCCATTGTCTATTCGCATCCGGAAGAGGCATTGGAGATGCGACGCCACATCGATTTTCTAAAGGCGGAGGGATATCTGACCGGAGAGTTGGAGAACCTCGAACTGGAGCCCCTCCCTGGTGTGGATGGACTCAGATCTCTTCGGATCGGTGTGAACCTCGAATCCCAAGTGTTGTCACAAAAAATCAGACAAATGGCAATTTAAAGATACCGATATTTTAAAAAGACTGTCTTTTCACCAAAGCCACTCGCCTGATGCAATCCCGGTATCAGCGGGTGGTTTGTTTTTCTTGAAAAACACCACCTTATCAACTATGTTATGAAAGACCGACATCGGTTTTTTTTCTTAGAAATCGATTCGGGTTTGTTTTAGCAGTTGATGAAATACATTCTTGCTTCGGCACGTCTTCATGTCAATCGACACTATACCAACAGCAAAACGTTCGATCACGAGGAGCATTCTCCTTGGCTTTGTTGCCTTCCTATCAATGATCGTCATCATTGTCGTCGGTTTTGTTCTTTTTCTCCCCAAGATTATCTCAACCGAATGGTTCCGAGGATATGTTGAAACCCAGGCTTCAAAAACTCTCCACCGACCTGTTCAGATCAAAAGGCTGAGCTGGAAATGGGAGGGTGAAATACAGGTTGAGGGTGTTAGCATAGCGGATTTACCTATTTTTTCCGAAAAGCCGATATGTTCCATTTCAAAAGCAGTGATTCAGGTAGACCTTAAAAAAATTCTGGAACGTCGTTTGGTCGTTAATCTGATGTTAAGCGATATGACGATACAGCTGATCCGCGATCACAACGGACAAACCAATTTAGAAAAATTTCTTTTTCCGCTGACCCAACCAGCCTCACCTAAACCGAAAAAATCACAGGGGGGTTCTGAAAAGAAATCGATAAAATTTCCGGTTGATGTTCAAGCCACCGGCCGATTCAACAATATAACCCTTCGAATAGATGATCAACAAATCGGACGGCGGCTGGCATTGGAAAAAATGGTCCTTCAATTGGCCATGCCATCCCTTTACTTCAGTCCCATCACGCTGGATATTTCATCGGATTTGAAACTGGAAGGGCATCAGATCCCTTCACTCCGTTTAAATTCAAAAATAAACGGCCTGTTTGATGCCAAGGGGACTTTGGATTTAACCCGCGCCCTTTTTGATGTGGATGGCGTGTTCCCAGGTGCTCAATTTAACATAAATCATGATCCTGTCAAAAAAGAGACCAAAGTCCGTGTCCAAATTCATCTGCCGGAATTGAAAAAGGTCCTGTTCCCTTTTATTCCACCCTTGGTTTCCGCAACCCAAATCACAGGAAAGCTGGAGTTCGTATTAAACGCGAACGGAAACCCCATGGAGCTCTTTTCTTTTAATACCCATTTGGCCGGCTATGGTGTCGGTATGTCAGGCGGAGTTATACCAAACAAGCGACTTGGACCGTTTGATTTTTCCCTGTCCAATACAGGGAATATTGAAGTCAAAAATGGAACAATTTCAATACAAAAGGGTTCGCTTTATTCCCTGGGGAAAAGTCGGATTTTGTGGCGAGGGACTGTTGCAGGTTTTAACCAACCCACACCAACGGTCGATATGGTCATCGGACCGGTATGGATTGACCTGGAAAAGCTTTTTGCCCTTGTCCGGGCATTTATTCCGAAAGAGATTCCATTTTCTTTTCGCATCGACAAAAAAGCACCGATTCTCAAAATTAAAGATGCTCGTTTTTCCGGCCCCTTCCCCTCGGGACCCAATCGTATTGAAATAAACGACTTGACACTCACCATCCCCGGGGGCGTGAAATACAGTTTAAATCGATTTTCCACCTCGTCTTTTTCCGCTGAAAATCTCAGATTTACGGTCGGTCGTGTGGAATCGATCGTAGAGGATGGGTTTCCGAAAAACATCGATTTATCCGCATCAATTCAGGTGAACAATCTAAAAATCACGGGTGAAAAAAATGTCTATATTAAGGCGTTAGAAATACCACATCTCAGGATCAAAGGAGATGAAATCCATCCGTCAAAAACCTCACCTTTTGGTTTCACTTCTCAAGTTGAACTGCAAGAATCTATTGTTTTAAATGAACTCAAAATACCAGGATTTATCACCATCAACAACGCCACTCAACAGTTGGATGCAACTTGGACACAGCAGCCTGAAACCGGCATTGACCTGAAATTAAAAAACTTCCAAATGACGATTCCCTCGCTGGTGATTCAAAATAAGCGGTTCACACCCTTCCAAGCTCATTCCGACATTACTGCCGCGGCAACCCGAATTCATATTGACCGTGTAGCGCCCCTTAAAGCGAGTGTATCAGGATTGACCGTAAGTTGGGTTCTGGACAACCTCCTGGAATTGGGGATTAAAGCAGAGATCACGGACCTATCTTCGGCCCTTCTGAAAACCGAAGGGAAATTAGCCGTTGATCTGAAAGCGCTTTATGAGAGATTTCTAAAAAAAAGGTATCAAAACAACAACTTGACTGGAGATGTGGCATTTCGATGGCGTTTCTCTGGTAGGATCCCAACAGTCGAAGAATTGAGAAAACTAGAGGAAAAATCGAAATTTGATATGAAAAACGATTTCAACTTTATCGATAAGCTCGGTTTTTCCTCCACCCTAAAGGGAGTTGGGATAGATTGGACCTTTACCGATGACCGGCAATTAAAAATTGGGGCTGTTTCGACCCCGAAGCCGTTAAGATATGAATTTGAAAAAATCAGCGGCATCGGAAAAGTAACCGGAAACCTTTTGATCGAAAATATCGACACGATCCCACTGGAAATTCTGAAGCACCCGATCAAATCCAATCCATTATCAATCAATCTTTCGTTTTCAGGCGAACATCAATATCTGAAATCATTCTCCTTTTCCCAGGTTCTCGATCTAACGCCATTCAACATAAAAGAAACCCTCAACCTCTCACTTTATGGTTTGGATCGAATCGCCAAAAAAGATTTAGCATCACCATTGCCCATTTTACTTCAACGTCTGGGCGGTATTGCCAGCGGCACCCTGAGTTTTCAAGGTGGAAACGCTATGGACACGCTCATCAACGACCTTACAATTGAAGGAAGGATGGTGGTCGGTGGTGAGGTCGAACTAACACCGGGTCAGCGTATCGATATAAAAAGCTGGATCAACACCCCCAAAATGAACATCGACATCGGCAGCAATTTTAGTATCAAAAACTTGCAAGCCGATCTCAACCTGGAGAAGAGCTTCTATATTGCCCATGGAAAAGCGGAAAATAAGGCAAAAACTCCCTCACTCTCTGTTGATGTTCTTAAAAAAGGCTCTCCTTTGTTCAGCTCTGAATCCAAAGATTCGACACTTCAAAGGCTAATGAATCAATTGCGAAAGCGCTTTAACCCGAAACACGCGATCTCTTTCGAGTCCGCCCGGCTGGGTGGTTTGTCCAACCCGATTAAAATCCATCGTTCGTTTGTGGATGTGGACCTCACCGATGCACTTCCGAGGGTCGATTATTTTCAGGCAGACCTGCTCGGTGGAACGGTCATCGGTTCTATTTTGATCCTGGATCAAAACCCCGGATTTTTGATCCAAACACGGTTGTCGTTTTCAGGTTTGGATGCAAAAAATTTGCTTTCCCGGACAGGGGAGGAAGATGAAAATGAAGACAGGTCGATTAGCGGAGAATTGTTTCTATCTTTTCCGCTCACCGTAAAATTGCAACCACTCCTCCAGGAATTGAACTTTAATCTGAAATTCAGTCATATCGGGTCCCGGTCCCTCGAAGGATTCCTCTATCTGATCGATCCTTCTGAAAGTAACGAAACCATCGCCTCACAACGCCGCCTGCTCCGAATCGGAACGCCTAAGTGGATTGAATTGACAATTAAAAATGGCATCCTATCATTATATGGTGAGGTGGAAGTCAAAGGGATATTGATAAAAATTCCTCCTCTCGAACGGCTGAATATAGGAAATCTTCCCGGACTGGCGGATATTGAGGGGCAGCTTAACCGTCTGGGGCCGATAATAAAACTATTTGACATCTATACAAAAAACACGCTGAAGATCGGTTATCGGAATAAAGAGTTAACACTCGAAACACGAAAAAGGTAGATATGAAAAATAGTTTGTGTGTCATTTTGATCCTGATGTTCGGGTGTACCCTTGCTCAAGTAAAAGTGGAGGTCCTGAGCGAACGAACGGCACTGGAAAACCAGGTTCTCGGAACCTATAATTCTCTTGACCAGGAAATGCTTCTGGCTGCATCGGTCAGAGGTGTTGACTCTAGCGGAGAAATTCAACGACCACCCAAGCGAAGTCAGGAATATAAAGATACCCTGGCGGCCATGCAGGTACAGGCCTTTCACGCCGATGACATTGAAACGTTTAAACAATTGGGTTGGGTTGGGGAGAACAACACCGGACTCCTGACAACCTTTTCACTCCAAAAAGATCAGGTACCCGAGGATTTGAAAGCGTTTGTACAGCGGTACACAAAAGACGAATTCAATTCTGTGGCCGAACAGGTCAATAACGCAAGAAAAACAGTCATGCACAGGGTCGTAGAAATGAATGAAAACCTGACAGATGCTGATATGCCCAAGATACAAAAAATATTCTGGAAAATGAATATCGAAAATGCGCTGCCAGGTGAAAAAATACAGACTGAAGACGGAACATGGAAAAGAAAGCAATGAGTCTTCAAAACCATCTGTTGAAAAAAACAAGCGCCATTCTCATGGTGTCGGCCGTTATTGCGCTCGGATTTCCCCACCTTTCCCTGGCCGGCCGGATCGGAAACCAACCGGCGCCGTCGCTTTCGAACCGGCCGGAACAAATAACCACTGAAACCGACCCTATGTTCTATGTCGCTGTCTCAAACGATGGCAAATGGGTGGCATACACCTCTGAACGGAAAAAATTCACCGATCTGTGGCTTCGGTCAGCTGACCCGTCCGTCATCGTACTGCCGAGAAGGTTGACCGCCGACCCCGGACGTGAATCTTCGCCGGCTTTCTCTCCGGACGGCCGGTTCATCGCCTATACGAGTGAAAACTATGACGCGAAAGGCGACATTTTTCTGCTCGACCTCAAGGATCCACACGCGCGTCCGGTTCGGTTGACCGGCCGAGACACAGAAGATGGTGCACCTTCTTTTTCCCCTGATGGGAAAAAATTGTATTTTCATCAAAAAGGGTCTGACGATCCCCATAGAAATATTGTCAGTTTGGATATTGATAATAAGACAGATTCACATCATAAAAAATTAAAACCGCGAAAACTCCCGGTCGATGGAGATGGTGCTTTTCCATCGATTTCTCCCAATGGCCTAATGCTTGCCTTTGTATCTTACCGATACGACGATGCCGGAGATATCTTTGTCCTTGATCTGCAAACAAAAAAGGTTAGCCCGGCCACGACCGGACCGTATATGGATTTTTTCCCCTCATGGTCCTCGGATGGCAAACATATCTTCTTTTCACGGTTTGCGATCGATTCGAATCGCGATGGAAAGATCAACGCCAAGGACAATGCCGCCATATTTAAAACTGGTCTATCTGGCGAACCGTCAGGACCCTATCCCCTGACCTCGGCAAAATTTTCATCCTTTCAACCCCATGTGGCCGGTAAAAAGATTTTCTTTCTTTCTGATCTTGGCGGAACAACCAATTGCTGGTCGCTGCCGATTGAGGGTCAGATTCCGATTGCCAAAGACGCAATAGATCAAATGAAATTAGGTGAAGATCTTTCCCGTGCGATCCCTTTTGATCCATATCTCACCCTTCTCGCTTATTATAAGGTATTGGAGCGGTTCCCGGACCAGGTGCCCTTTGGGGCTGCTGCCGCGTTTGAAATCGGAAAAATTTATCAAAAATTGGCCCTGATGGTCAATGCCCATTTATCGTTTCGAATCGTCATTGATCATTATCCGGCAATTCAGCCGGCAGCTGTCTTTTCGCTCATCGAACTGACAACTATTGATCTCCGGAAAGAACTGAAAAACGAAAAAGATGAGACAAAAAAATCGAGTATCTTAAATAACGGACTCCGCCGCCTTGCGAAAATCTCCATGGGCCACCCGCCTGCGGTCACCGGGAGATCAAAACTAAAGAGTGCCGGATTGCTGGTTAACGAAGGGAGGGGTTCGGAAAACCTCCTCAAAGCGATCCATCTGCTTGAGAGTGTGATCCAAAACAACGCATCTTTAAAAGCTCAAGTGGCGGAAGCGATGGTTTTAAAGGCAGATATCTACAGTCAGATCGGCGGATTGGAAAAGGTCTATCCCATTTATCTTGATGTGGTCAAAACATATCAGGCGGTCGATCCGTGGGCAGATGTGGCGGTTGATCGCATATTAAATCTGTCGATCTCGGAATCTGAAACAAAAAGCTTGGATGATAAATTACAATTGCTTCGCAAAATAGCGGACGAAAATCGGCTTGTAACGCCGCTGTTGTCCATCGGTGCTTTAAATCGGAGCGGCGACCTGCTTTTCGAAGCAGGAGAAGGAAAAAAAACAAAAAATGCTTACCAGCAGGTACTCGAAGGTTTTCCGATTCTAACCTCACAAACTGCTGCTGCAAGGCTCTCCCTCGCCGAAATACTTTACAAAGAAGAGCGGTTTCGTCAAGCCCTGAAACTGTATGAAGCTGAAATTTCTTTAAGACCTGATGATGATTTCATCTACCGTCTGGCCCGGGATGGCTATATCCAAAAATCACTTGGAGGCGCTGAATACCTCTATCGGTTGGGTGAGATTTCCTCTGCACGGAAAATATTTAAAGAATTGATCGAGTACGACGACACCATTGTCGAAGCCCACCGCGGGTATATCAAATCTGCAGCCGCCCAAAAAGATGTGAAGAAAGTGCTGAATGCTTACCGCAACCGGATGAGGGAGCGGATTGATGACCCGATCGCTCTCTACGCAGCCGCCCTATGTCTCACCTATCTTGATGGAAAAGGTCCACTGATAGAAGCCAAACAGATGCTTATCCGTGCGATTAATTTACACGGACAAATTGAGTATTTTCATCAAACCTTGGGATATGTACTTGAGGTTCTCGAGACGGTTCATAAAACAGAGGGAGGGTTGGAAATTGCGCTGGAATCCTACAAAAAAGCATACTTTTTAAACAACCACGAGGATAACCCCTTAAACGCAGCCAATCTTCTTCTCAATATCGGCAATACTTATTTTCTGCTCGGCCAGCACGCCAAGGCCTTCCATCATTTTACCAAACGTCTTCATTCAAAACAACCGTTTCAAAATAAAAGCACCGAAGTACTGTTTTATCAGCGATTGGGATCGAGTGCGTTTCATGTAAGAGAGTCTGAAGCAACCATCAACGCGTTTACAAATGCCATCGCACTTATCGACCGGCGAATGCAACCGATGGATGCATCCAAACAGTTTGACAAAATCATTCGGTACATCATGGACCAGGTGATAACCCCATTGTTAAAAGGCGGGGTCGAGCTTGCCGGGCGCGCAAACATCATTGCCAAATCCCAGTCCCGGATAAAAAAGAGGTTGTCCGAGTTGAATCGAATACACCTTCCCCCGCCTGCTCCGCAATGGTCCGCCTACAACCGAGGGATGAAAAATTTGATTTTAGAGCAGGAAAAGTTGAACCGACAGGTAGTTTTATTGTTAAAGGACCGTAAAAAAGTAAGCAAACATACACGGGTAAATCCAAATGGCGTTGATCAGCGCCTCTCGGAGATCATCCGGAAAATAGGTGAAGATCTCAAGTTTCCTGGACGGCTGATCCTCCTGAACGCCGAGCTTCTTGACCGTCTTGGTCTGGCCTATCAGGAAGCAGATCAATGGGAAAAGGCGATTAAAACACATGATCAGCTCTTTTCATTGAATAAGCACCTCAATCTTTTGCAAAATTTAGCTCGAAACAAAAGATCCGTTGCATACAGCCGATACCAGCTGGCGGAGACCCTGGCCGGTGAAGAGCGCCGAAAACAGCTCAAAGATGCAGCCATGGAGTTTGTCGAGGTCATCGCCCTAGTTCAGAAATACGGTGTGCCGGATAAAAGCAAAAAAGAGGACCGGGGGTTTTTCAACATCGATCTTCAGTTTTCCATAGATGAAATTGGTGCAACCCGTGCAGGGCATGGCTTTTCCGAAGCCCAGGAAAAAAGACTGGCGGAAGCTTTCATCTCGCGTATCCAGGTAGAACTCGACGATCTGATACCTGCTGAAACAGCTATCAAAAAACAACTTGCCGAGTACCCGATCGATGGCCCGGTTTCTGACAGTGACCTTCACGGGGTATCTCTCCTAC
>PVMS01075864.1_pt1 | contig 10763 bp, 5 predicted proteins | sample 1853461 | NCBI WGS metagenome assembly PVMS01 (sample SAMN08582032, study PRJNA380276) | Marine sediment metagenome, whole genome shotgun sequencing project. | isolation source: ocean sediment barecode stripped | collected 2017
CGTAGTTGTAACATCGCCAATTGGAGACCAGGCACCACCTGCATTTGCTGCCACTACCACCATTCCTAAATAGAATAAGCGGGTTTCCCTATCGTCGATAAGTTTACGCAAGAGCGAAACCATTACAATGGTAGTTGTAAGGTTATCAAGAACAGCGGAAAAGAAAAATGTAAGGATACTTATGATCCATAACAATTTAACCTTGTTTGTTGTGGTAATCCTTTTTGTAATTATAGAAAAACCATGATAAGAATCGACCGTTTCAACAATGGTCATGGCACCCATTAAAAAGAACAGTATTTGTGCAATTTCACTCAAATGGTGTAGCAATCCTTCTTGAACATGGTGAGGGTCTGCACCGCTAAAAGTGTACAAAGCCCATGTTACTGTTCCTAAAATAAGAGCTGAAGCTGCTTTATCAATTTTTAAAGGATGTTCAAGAGCAATAGCCAAATAACCTAAAACGAACACTACTACCATTGCAATTTCCATAATCTCTAAAATTTAGGGTCGAAAGTAAGGTTTTCATTTAATTCAATAAAATGAATTGCTTATGCATTTGAAAAACTTGTAATAGGGTTACAAACTTTAATTTAAGGAAGATAGATCGCACCACTACTATGTGCTTTTTGTGCCCCAGTAACCGACGACAAAGTATTGTTTTTTTGATTAATTCTAAGATAACCGAGATAGGCAAAAATCAAGGATTCTTTATAATCTATTAAAGTTTTATCGGGAATAATGATTTGATTGTTTGCAAGGTCTTTTATCCGATCTGTTAAAAAAGTATTGTGAGTACCTCCTCCGGTGATTAAAACACTTCCTTTATTAAATGAGGTTGTACATTGTTGTGCTATATGTTCAGTAATCGTTCTTAATTTATCAATATTTGAAGATTTCGATTTTTTTATCAAAGTCCAGAATTGTTGATTGAACCACTCACGTCCTAAAGATTTCGGGGGTTTATCTTTGTAATATTCTAAATCGTTTAGTTCTTCCAGCAATATGGGATTGGTTTTACCGGATGCGGCAAGCAACCCTTCATCATCATACGAATAGCCCATTTCATCGGCAATTAAATTCAACGGAATATTGGAAGGACAGATATCAAAAGCTATGGTTGTATCATTTTTTTCGTAGGATATATTAGCAAATCCGCCAAGATTTAACCGGTTGGTATATTCAGAAAATAAGTTTCGATCTCCAATAGGAACAAGTGGAGCCCCTTGACCATTTAAAAAGACATCAGAACTTCTGAAATCAGCAATTGTAAGGATTCCTGTTTCTATCGCAATATATGCAGGATGTCCGATCTGGAGTGTGATCTGTTTTTTCGGTTCATGAAAAACAGTGTGACCATGTGATGCAATAAGGTCAATCTTTTTTATCGAAAAAGATTGGACAAATATATTTATCAATTCTCCATATAGTTTACCCAATTCAATATGGAGCATATTCAAATCTGATCCACTAAATTTAGTTGCGTTTTCAAGTTTAGTTTTTATTCCGCATGGATAAGGGAATGTATGAGTGTTTATTATTTCATATTTAACAGGGTTACCATAAAACCTGCAAAAAGCAACATCTACACCGTCTAATGAGGTGCCAGACATGAGGCCTATAGCATATATATCATTCATTATTCAAATATACTTTGAAATTCTATCATTCTAAGTTAAATTTACACCACTAAAAAAATAATAATCCAAACAAACGTATTATGAATTTTGAATTGTCGGAAGAGCAAATAGTTGTTAGGGATGCAGCACGAGATTTTGCTCAGAATGTATTGCTTCCAGGAGTTATTGAACGAGATGATAATCAACAGTTTCCTACTGAGGAGGTCAAGCAGTTAGGAGAATTGGGTTTTCTTGGAATGATGGTTGACCCAAAGTATGGAGGAGGGGGAATGGATACAAAATCATACATACTGGCGATGGAGGAAATATCAAAAGTAGATGCTTCAACATCGGTAGTTATGTCGGTAAACAATTCATTGGTATGTTGGGGCCTGGAAAAATTTGGAACCGAAGAGCAAAAACAAAAATATTTGGTTCCACTTGCATCAGGAAAGATTTTAGGTGCGTTTTGTTTGTCAGAGCCTGAGGCAGGCTCGGATGCCACTAGTCAGAGAACTACTGCAGTAGAAAAAGAGGATCATTATTTATTGAATGGTACCAAAAACTGGATTACCAATGGAGGAACAGCATCTGTATATTTGGTAATTGCTCAAACCCATCCCGAAAAACGCCATCATGGTATCAACGTATTTATTGTTGAGAAGGGATTGGATGGTTTTATCATTGGCCCTAAAGAAAACAAACTGGGTATTAGAGGTTCTGACACCACTTCGCTGATGTTTCAGGATGTAAAAGTCCCTAAAGAGAATCGTATAGGTGATGATGGATTCGGTTTTACATTTGCTATGAAAACCCTTGCGGGAGGAAGAATTGGTATTGCAGCGCAGGCATTGGGCATTGCATCCGGTGCTTATGAGCTATCACTTGCCTATTCAAAAGAACGTAAAGCCTTCGGAAAAGTAATATCGAAACACCAGGCTATTGCATTTAAATTGGCCGATATGGCAACTGAAATTGAAGCAGCCCGGCTTTTATGCATGAAAGCCGCTGATGATAAAGATAATAATAGGAATTATGATATTTCAGGTGCTATGGCAAAAGTTTTCGCATCTGAAACGGCTATGAAAACAGCTGTAGAAGCAGTACAAATACATGGTGGATATGGTTTTGTAAAAGAATATCATGTAGAGCGAATGATGCGTGATGCAAAAATTACCCAAATCTACGAAGGGACTTCTGAAATTCAGCGTATTGTGATATCGAGAGGTGTCTTACAGGATTAATTAGAATCTATAGATATTCTAAAAGTTTCTCCAGTTTAATTCCCCTTGATCCTTTAAGTAATATTGTTTTGTTAAGGATTGTATTTTGCTTTAGGAACTCAATCAGTTCATCTGTGTACGAATAAGATTTATTTTTTTCTAGATGTTTGCATGTAGCATAGATCGTTCCTACAAACAATGTTTCAATATTATTAGTTACTGTAAAATCAATTATTTGTTGATGTTCCTCCATTGCAAAATCTCCTAATTCGAGCATATCACCTAAAATGGCCAGTTTATTTTCATTTTTAATACTTAAAAAATGATTTAAAGCTGCTAGAGTAGATGTAGGGTTTGCATTATAAGCATCAAGTATAATATTATTCCTAGCGGTTTCGAACCACTGCGATCTATTGTTTTGAGGCTTATATGATTCTAGAGCCTTCACTATATTTTTATGCTCAATTTTAAAATTGATGCCAATAGCAATTGCAGCCATAGCATTTTCGAGATTATAATCACCTATTAGATGCGTCTTTATTTGTGGCGATTGATAATCCGAATAAGTATATTTAAAAATCATTTGCCCGGATTTACTTTCTATCAACTTTCCATTTAAACCATCTTTATCCAGGTAATAAGAACAATTATTTTTTAAGGAGATGTTTGATAATAACCGATCTGATTTATTTATAAAGACTAACCCTCCTTTTTTCTCAACGCTATCATAGAGAGCCTTTTTTGTCGTAATGATCTTGTCCAAAGATCCAAATCCTTCAAGGTGTGCTTTTCCAATATTAGTAATTAAGCCATAGTCAGGACGACTTAGATTGCATAGAAAAGCTATTTCACCTTCATGATTTGCACCCATTTCAACAATAGCGATATCATCTTCATGATCAATGCTTAGCAATGTTAAGGGCACTCCGATATGATTGTTTAAATTACCTTTAGTTGCAGCTACTTTATATTGTGTGCTTAAAATTTCATTTATTAATTCTTTGGTAGTTGTTTTACCATTTGACCCGGTTATTCCTATAATCGGTTTTGATAGTTTTTTGCGATGATATTTTGAGAGTTGCTGTAGAGTTGAAAGGCTATCATCAACCAAGATAAATTGATCGGACAAAACTACTTCAGGATCATCAACAACTGCAAATTTACTTCCTTTATTAAGGGCTTCAGCAGCATAGAGGTTGGCATTAAAATTCGGACCTTTTAATGCAAAAAACATAGAATCTTTATCAATATTTCGGGTGTCGGTATTTATACCGGTGCATTGATTAAATTTTCGGTAAAGTGCTTCTATGCCCATGATTAAACAAAAAACCCCATCAGCCAAGGCGGACAGGGTTTATTTTCTTATTTAAGCAATTATCTTTTATTATTTCCAAGTCCACCAGGACTTCCAACACGTGACATAGCACATCTAAATCCTATATCAGCAGTTGCTCGTCGTTCATCAAGATATCGACGAACTGCAGGTTGAATGTAATAAGCTCTATCACTCCACGAACCACCTTTGTATACGCGCGACCTATTACTTATTAATGTAGTAACTCCCCATTCATACATTCGGTTTGGTTTATCCTCCATACTCGGATCAAGATAATAAATACTTGATGCCAGGTCACCATCTCGATAATCGATATTATCAGCTTCTCGATAATTTCTTCTGTCAACTGTCTCTTCAATGGTAATTTCTCTATAATGCATCTCTCCAGGTACATTTACTATATTATCCGATATACCTTTAATAATCATAAAAGATATTGTGAGATCTTGATTTCTTACCAATTCAAGGGTTTCTTGAATTTTTTGATTTGCATCATCTTTTTTATCATCTTTAGCTAAATTCTGAGCTTCTTCAACAGCAATATTTACATTATCAATTAAGCTAGCTTCTTCTGGTGTGGCTCTTCCTTGCATAGTACGCTGAAACTTAGTCATGTAATCAGCTATTCCATCCATATCATAGTCGACATTGTCGTATTTATTAGCTATACTACCCGAAGCATCTTTTACTTTAGTTTTAAACACATTTCCACGGTAAGGTCTGAATTCATTAAGATCTTCGTTACTTGTGGGTCGATAAACATCCATTACCCATTCACTTACATTACCAGCCATATTATATAGCCCATAATCGTTAGGGAAATAAGAATAAACATCGGCTGTAATATCAGCACCGTCATTTAAATGACCAGCAACACCCATATAATCACCAGCACCTCTAACAAAGTTGGCATTATAGTCACCATAAAACACGTTTTTGTAATTATCACTCCTCACATAGTTACCATTCCAAGGGTATATTTTTGCTCCGCTGATCAATTCTTGATTCGAATTTCCAATCAGTGCAAAAGCTGCAAATTCCCATTCCGCTTCTGTTGGTAGCCGATATCTTGGTAACAAAATACCATCTTGCATTCTCACGTTACGGGTTTCACTATTCGGATCAAAATCGGTAATCCCTTCTACCCTTTTTCCAGATTCGTATTGACCTGCAAGGTAAGCATCTGTAGAAAAGTGATCTTCATCAATTTGATTGGGGAAATGTTCAAACAAACCTTCACGAATTAAAATTATTTCATTTACCCGATCTGTTCTCCAAACACAGTAGTCACTGGCTTGTATCCAATTTACACCCACAACAGGATAATCGCGATACGAGGGATGACGCAGATAATATTCAGTATAAGGTTCGTTATAACCCAATTTCTGACGCCAAACAAGGGTGTCAGGTAAAGCTTTATAATATATTTCCGGATAATTATCTCCATATACTCGATCGATCCAATAAAGATATTCTAACCAGTGAAAATTCGTCACTTCGGTCTCATCAATATAAAATGAAGAAACAGTTGCTTTTCGTGGCATATTGTTCCAATCGTACATCACATCATCGTAAACTTGTCCCATGGTAAATGCACCACCTTCAATAAATATGAGGCCAGGACCAGTCTCTTGTTCAACGTAAGGTGTTTTGTCAAATCCACCATTTTTAGGGTCATTGTAAGACCAGCCTGTTGCTGTTGAGGCTTCTCTGGAACATGATGAAAATCCAATAATAATAACAATTCCGACTAATAGTTGAAGTATGTTTTTCATAATACTCTTTTTCATTTTGACTTAATTACAAATGTATATTTTTTCTTAAACTAAAAACTTGGGCATTTTATTGTACGGAACCTTCTCCGTTTAGGTTTACAATCGAATCTATACGCAAAAGATACCTCGTGTGCACCACCTGTGGCGGTTGATAGGTCGGATGTGGTTAAATCATAACTATATCCTATTTTAAATTGTTGCAATTCAAGTCCCAATAACATTATAAAAGAATCGTTAAACCTATACCAAACACCAAATACAATGGGTCCTTTTTTAGCGTAAACACCTATATTTAACTGTTGAAAATCTCCCTGTACCTGATAAAGGATGTTGGGAGAAATAACAATATCATCTTTATCGTGTTCAGGACCTGCATTAATGTTGGCACCCCCATGAATAGTCCACTTAATTGGTAATCTACTTTCGCTCAACACCAATGATTCGTTGGGTTGAGTTAAATGATGAACGGCTATTCCAACAAAATAAAGATCGCTGTATAACAAAGCTCCGGCACTAAAATCAGGTTTATTTACATTTCCATCTCTCCGAATATCATTTGTTGAAAATATAAATCCTTGTCGTGGGTCAATCATGTCTCCAAATGTAAGCTTATCCCAATCTACAGATTTTTGAAAAAAACTGGCTTCAAGGGCAAAATTTAAACTTATTTTGCGTGTTAATGCTTGTGAATATGAATACATTGCAGATATCCTATTGGTAGTCAGAGACCCTTTTCCTGCTACATCACTCATTATATAAACCCCAATTCCACCCGAAATTGGTTTAATATATTGATCATAGGATGCACTATAAGTTACAAATGATCCGGGAATAGAGGGCCATTGATTACGGTAATTCACATGAACCCTTGGGCAATAAGCAGTACCAGCGAATGCAGGATTCAGATATATAGGGTTGGCATAAAACTGCGAGAACTGAGGGTCCTGTGCGTTTGCAGCCAATACCGATCCAATTATCGTTAAGATAAAAACTATATGCTTAATCGTAAATTGTTTCACAGGGTTATTGATCACTTATTTCGTTCCAATTATACAAATTATATTTAAATAAATGGCTTATTGATATTATACAATATTAATTATAATAAGCAATATTAATAATAATGACCCGTTAATTTGCAAACTTTTATCTTCGCTACCATTATGAAATTTTTTGAGTTACAAATCGTCCGCTTTTTTTTGTCGGTTTTTGTTTTCTTATTTGTAAGTGATTCGATTTATGCACAAAGGGTAATTGTAAGTGAAATTGTTTCATTTGATGAGAGTTTGTTTATACAGGACACTAAAATTGATTTTAGTGATATTGATGCTCGTAACGATTATATTTATCAAAACTCACTTCCTGTATCAGATCATATAAAAGTTGAGAATATAAATATTATAAACATTGAAACACTGCCAGTCAGCGAAAAGGTTTCTTCTTCAATTTTATCGTCTTCGATCCCCGAAAATTTAAACCCCGAAGTTTATATTTCGTTGTTTCGAAAAAAACCTTTTGCATTAATATCGTTCATACCTTTTATTAAATCATCAAGTGGCACAATTCACCGAGTTGTAAGTTATGAAATTGAAATTGCTGGAGAGAGAATATATAAAGATCTACAGAAAGGGAATAAATTTAATGATGAATCGGTATTAGCTCAAGGAGAATGGTACAAGGTGAAAGTAAGTTCCAATAAGATATATAAACTAGGTTACCAGTTTTTAAGCGATTTGGGGGTAAGTGTAAGTTCCTTAAATCCAAATCAGCTAAATATATATGGACATCCCGCAGGAATGCTACCTATTAATAATGATGCTGATCTGCCTGGAGACCCTCAAAAACTTGCCATTGAATTTGTTGGCAACCAGGATAATACTTTTAGTAGTGATGAGTATTTTATTTTTTATGGAGAAGGACCTGATTCATGGAGTTATTCCGAAAGCCTGGAAATGTGGATACATTCAAAAAATCAATTTGACAATTTTGCTTATTTCTTCATCCGGGTTGATGATAGTTCTCCAAAAAGAGTTATTCATCAGGCCGTTTTTCCTTTAATAGCTAACCAGATAGTAACTAAATATGATGATTTTCAGTTTCATGAAATTAATAGTGTTAACCTTGTAGAATCAGGACGAATATATTTTGGTGAAGAATTTGATTCGAAATTGGAGTATGAATTTAATTTTTCATACCCCAATCTTGCCTTCAGTGAAGAAATAAAAATAAGAACATCAGTTGCCGCTAGAAATCATGGTGGCACCTCAAGCTCTTTTACAATTACTCCTACAGGGGGTAATTCACATAGTTTTAGTGTAGGTGGTGTAAGTGGTGATTATTCTTACGCAAAGTATAAGGTAGATGATTTTTCTTATGCACCTTCTAATTCTTTTACAACCTTAAACGTAAAAATAAAATACATTCAACAAAATCCCACCAACTTAGGCTGGCTCGATTATCTTGAAACTAACGTTAAAAGCCATTTAAAATACAATAACACTCAATTATTGTTTACTGAGCATGACGGCATTGCAAATGATGCTATTGCTGAATATCGGTTAGAAAATGCGGATAACAATATGAAAATATGGGAGGTGACCGATTATAGTAATGTTCTTTCGATGCCTTATGCTTTAGAGAGTAACTTTTTAACTTTTGTAAGGTCACATAAAAAAAATGAAAAATATGTAGCTTTTAAAAATGGAGATGCTGTAAGTCCTGAACCTGTAGGAGTAGTAAATAATCAAAATATTCACGGTATTGGTGAGGTAGATATGATAATATTATCTTATCCTGGATTTTTATCTGCAGCACAAAATATTGCTCAATTTCACCAAGAGGAAGGATTGATTAGTTTTATTACCACACAGGAAATTATCTTTAACGAATTTTCTTGTGGAAAAAAGGATCCGACGGCGATCAAACATTTTTTAAAGGCACTTTATGATAATGCGGATACTGAAGAAGAAATACCACGATATTTGTTGTTGTTAGGTGACGCTTCGTACGACCAACGACCCGAAAGTACAAGCAGCTATATTTTTACTTATGAGTCTGAAAATTCCTGGCATCGAATTAATTCCTATCTAACTGATGATTATTTCGGACTTCTTGATGATGATGAAAGTGATCGTCCACAAGATTTAGTGGATATTGGGATCGGACGTTTTCCGGTTACGGATCTGCAACAAGCAAATGAAATAATTAATAAGATAAAGAAATATAGCGAAAAGCATACTGATAATAATAGTGGTTCTGTTGCCGACTTTAACCAGACACCCTATGGGAATTGGCGTAACCTAATAACTTTTGTCGCTGATGATGAAGATAATACGATTCATATGATTCATGCTGAAACATTGGCAAACAGGGTTAAAAATGAACATCCGAATTTTAATTTGGAAAAAATATATTTCGATGCTTTTCAACAAGTGAGCACGCCAGGTGGCACTCGATATCCAGATGTTGAGAATCGAATTAACGATCAGGTTCAAAGGGGTACATTAATAATAAATTATATTGGTCATGGTGGAGAAGTTGGTTGGGCCCACGAACGGGTATTAAATATTCCCACCATCTTAAACTGGACCAATATGAATAATCTAACGATCTTTTTCACAGCAACCTGTGAATTTGCCAGGTTTGACGACTATAATAGGGTGTCAGGGGGTGAATATTGTATTTTAAATCCAAATGGAGGGGCTGTCGCACTTTTGTCAACAACAAGGTTGGTTTATTCTAGTCAGAACTTTAATCTGGCAAATAAATTTTACAATTATGTATTTCTTGATATTGGAAATCCCGAATACAGATTAGGTGATATAACCATGCTTACTAAAAGGGCAAGTAGCGGGAGCAGTACCAATCATAGAAATTTCAGTTTGCTAGGCGATCCGGCACTACGTATTACCTACCCATATATGGATGTTAATACTACAGAAATAAATGGGATTGCTACTGTTGATGTTGTAACTGTTATTGACACACTTAATGCACTTGCAAAAGTTAAATTTGTTGGGGAAGTCGATATGCAAGGTCAGGATCCAAATGGATTTACAGGTACATTGTTTCCAACTGTTTATGGAAAAGAAAAAACCCTTTACACTTTGGGTAATGATGGTCAAACACCGTTTCAGTACACGACCAGAAACAATGTATTATTTTCAGGTAAATCGAGTATAATCGATGGCCAATTCGAATTTGAATTTGTTGTTCCAAAGGATATCCCTTTTCAATTTGGCATCGGAAAAGTAAGTTATTATATGTTTAAGAATAATACGAATACTGATGGAGCTGGCTATGCCTACAATTATAGCGTTGGGGGAGCTGATCTTAACGCACCTGAGGATACAAAAGGACCTGAAATTGAGATTTTCTTAAATGATGAGAGTTTTGTTTCGGGGAGCATTACTAACGAAAACCCAATTTTACTGGCTAAAATATTTGACGATTTTGGTATAAATACTGCCGGCTCTGGAATTGGGCATGATATTACAGCGGTAATTGATGGTAAATCTGAAAATACAATCGTATTAAATGATTTTTATGAGTCTGACCAGGATACTTACACATCAGGAACATTAAAATATCAATTGCAAAATCTTGATGAGGGAAAACATACAATTGAGTTAAAAGCCTGGGATGTTTATAATAACTCTTCAAAATCAACACTGGATTTTGAAGTTAAAAAGAAGACAGAACTCAGTATCGAACATGTATTAAATTATCCTAATCCATTTACAACACACACAGAATTTTGGTTTGAACATAACCAGGCTTTAAGCACATTAAATGTACAAGTACAGATTTA
>PVMS01061505.1_pt1 | contig 10758 bp, 9 predicted proteins | sample 1853461 | NCBI WGS metagenome assembly PVMS01 (sample SAMN08582032, study PRJNA380276) | Marine sediment metagenome, whole genome shotgun sequencing project. | isolation source: ocean sediment barecode stripped | collected 2017
ACAGTAGCTCCTGGTTTTTCTTTAAACCACATAGCTCTGGTCAATACAAATTCGTCATAGGGATTTATTACAAATTGCACTCCATTACTATCAAATTTTGAATTATTTTCAGTGAAATTTATTTTTGAAGTTGTGTCAGGAACGTGACTAATACAAACTAATATTTTCATTTTATTATTTATTTGGAATTTTAATGTAAAATTAATGATAAAGCCATGAATTTTTACGAAGGTACTACTTTTTTTTAAAATGCTATGCACGCATAGTAAAATTTTATAAACCATAAATTTTTTGATAGTAAAATTAGAAAGCTTATTTTTGCAAATCCTAAAAATAGATAAGATGAAGACAATACAATTTAGAGAAGCTATATGCGAAGCTATGAGCGAAGAGATGCGCAGAGATGAATCAATTTTTTTGATTGGTGAGGAAGTTGCTGAATACAATGGTGCATATAAAGCTTCAAAAGGAATGTTAGATGAGTTTGGAGCGAAACGTGTCATAGATGCTCCAATTGCAGAATTAGGATTTACGGGTATTTCTGTTGGATCGGCAATGAATGGTAACAGACCTATTGTTGAGTTTATGACATTCAACTTTGCATTAGTAGGTATTGATCAAATTATTAATAATGCCGCAAAAATCAGACAAATGTCTGGTGGACAACTAAATTGCCCAATAGTTTTTAGAGGCCCAACAGGTTCTGCCGGCCAATTAGGAGCAACTCACTCACAAGCATTTGAAAACTGGTTTGCAAACACACCAGGTTTAAAAGTTGTAGTTCCTTCAAATCCGTACGATGCGAAAGGATTATTAAAAGCTTCTATTCGAGATGACGATCCGGTTATTTTTATGGAGTCCGAACAAATGTATGGTGATAAAATGGAAGTACCGGAAGGAGAATACATTATTCCTATTGGTGTTGCTGATATTAAAAGAGAAGGTACTGATGTTACAATAGTTTCATTTGGTAAAATTATTAAAGAAGCATACAAAGCAGCTGATGTATTGGAAAAAGAAGGAATTTCTGCTGAAATTATAGATATGCGTACGGTTAGACCGATGGACTTTGAAGCTATTTTCACTTCTGTTAAAAAAACAAATAGATTGGTAATTTTAGAAGAGGCCTGGCCATTTGCCGGTATAGCTTCTGAAATCACTTTCCAAGTACAAGAAAACATATTTGATCATCTGGATGCACCTATTAGAAGAATAACTACTGCCGATACACCAGCACCTTATTCTCGTGTGTTGTTGGAAGAATGGTTGCCGAATTTTAACGATGTTGTTAAAGCTGTTAAAGATGTACTCTATGTAAAATAATGGTACAAAATTTGCGTTATACGTTCCTTTCAGGTGTATCTTGAAAGGATTTTTTTATTATGAATAGAAAATTTAGAGTTCTATATATATTGTTTTTACTTGTATGTACAGCGAGTTTTGCACAAGTGAAAATTAGTGGGGTTGTAAAAGATGAACGAAATCATATCGTTCCTTTTGCGAATATTGTTTTTTTGGGCACTACCACAGGAACTGTATCTGATGAAAACGGAAAATTTTATTTGGAATCTTCAAATACCTATAACAAAATAGAAGTTTCTTTTTTAGGTTATGAAGCTAAAATTGTTTCAATAAAAAGCAGGGATTTTAACCTGATAATTACTTTAAAAGAAGTAGCATCCCAACTAAAGGAAGTTGTTATTTATAGCGGTAAAGTAAAGAAGAAAGGGAATCCTGCCATAGCAATACTAAAAAAGATCTGGGCTAAAAAACGCAAAAACGGCATCTATTTATTTGATCAATATCAATACGAAAAGTACGAAAAGCTGGAATTCGACTTGAATAATATTGATAGCGCCTTTATGAAAAAGAAAATCTTTAATGGATTGGAATTTATTTTTAAAGGTATTGACACTTCACGAATAACAGGAAAAGCTTTTTTACCAATTTTTATCAATGAGTCCGTTTACAATACCTTCGGAAAAAATAAAGGCGGACAAAAATTTCGAGAAGATTTAATAGCCAATAAAAACTCGGGATTTAATTCCAATCAAAATGTAATTGCCTTTATAAAAGATTTGTATGTAGAATATAATATTTACGATAGTTACATAAAGGTTTTTGATAAAAGTTTTGTGAGTCCTATTTCAAAAGTATCAGGAATTTCAACCTATAATTATGTGTTATTGGACAGCGCCTATATTGATAATAAATGGTGTTATAATATTTTATATTACCCTCGCAGAAAAAGCGAATTGACATTTAAAGGTGATTTTTGGGTGAACGATTCTACTTTTGCTATAAAAGAAATTAATATGAAAGCTACCCGAAGCGCCAATATAAACTGGGTAAAGGATATTTATATTGAACAGGAGTTTGATGTATTGAACGATTCCGTTTTTTTGCTGAAACGAGATTATATGTTATCTGATTTTAGTTTGAATAAAAAAGAGAAGTCGAAAGGGGTATATGGTAGAAGAACAACCATGTATAAAAACTATAAGTTCAATGAACAAAAGTCAACTGGTTTTTATAACAAGGAAATAGATGTTTATGACGAAAACATTTACAACAAAAGCAACGATTATTGGACAGAGAATAGACTGGAAAAGTTGAATGAAAACGAGGTAGGAATCTATAAATTGCTAGATACCCTAACCACTGTTCCTAAATTTAAAAAGATTTATAATTTAATATCAATATTAGGTTCAGGATATATAGAGTTCAATAACTTCGATTATGGTCCAATCTATTCAACCTTTGGGAAAAATGATGTTGAAGGATGGCGCCTGCGCGTAGGGGGAAGAACGTTTTTAGGAGGGAATGAACCTTGGCGTTTGGAAGGCTATACTGCCTATGGTATTAAAGATAATAAATTTAAGTACGGAATGTCAGGGAAATGGATGTTAAATTCAAAAAGCAGATTTATTATTGGAGGAGGGAATAGGCGAGATGTTGAACAAATAGGCGTTAGTTTGACTACTACAAATGATGTTTTAGGGCGAAGTTTTGCATCATCTTCGTTATTTTCAACGGGTGATAACAGCAAGCTGACTTCCATTAATTTATCTAATGTTTTTATGTCATTTGAACCTCGGAATAATTTGAATTTTAGAATTGGTGCATCTTATAGAACGTTAATTTCGGCTTCACCTGAAACCTTTAATTTAGATTATTGGGTTGATGAGGAAAACAATAGTATAAAATCGGATGTAGTGCAATCTGAAATTGATTTTTCTATTAGATATACGCCAAACAGAAAAACAATTGGTTATGGTGTTGAACGCAATGAAGTGACAGATACATATTCCACCTTATTTTTAAATTATTCAAAAGGAATTAAAGGCCTGTTTAATAGTGGTTTTGATTATCAAAAAGTACAATTATACTATCGTCAACCAATATTAATAGGAGGTTTCGGTAGAATGTTTACCACCTTTGAAATGGGAAAAACTTTTGGAGAAGTGCCTTTGGGTTTGTTAAATGTGGTGCCTGGGAACCAATCCTATTTTACCATTGAAAACACCTATTCATTGTTAAATTATTACGAATTTGTAACGGATACCTATGCTTCCCTGCATATTGAGCATAGTTTTAATGGGCGGTTTTTGTCTAGAATTCCTTTACTAAGAAAATTAAATTTACGAGAATTGGTAGGTATTAAAGGAGTTTGGGGAAAAATATCTGATAAAAATAAAGCATTGAACGCATCAAATATAAATTATATAGCTCCTGCCAAGGGCTATTATGAATACAGTGTGGGAATTGGTAATATTTTTAAAGTGTTTAGAATTGATTTTAGTTGGAGAGGAAATTATAAAAATGTTCCAAACACGAACAATTTTGCTATTAAAGGAGCCTTTGGTTTCCATTTTTAAAATTGTTGTCAAAAATCACATTTGCTATATGAAATTCGTACTTTTGTAAAATTATAAATTAAATAAAATGACTGCTAAAACCAGAAAAACATTCGACGTATTAATTGAAATACCAAAAGGAAGTAGGAATAAGTATGAATATGATTTTGTGTTGCATAAAATTCGATTTGACAGAATGTTATTTTCATCGATGATGTATCCGGGAGATTATGGTTTTATACCTGAAACATTAGCTTTAGACAAAGATCCCTTAGATATTTTGGTATTGGGTAGTGAACCTACATTTCCAATGTGCGTTATGGAAGTAAAGCCTATTGGAGTATTTCATATGACAGATGAGAAAGGACCGGATGAAAAAATAATTTGTGTACCCGTGTCAGATCCGGTATGGAATCAACTAAATGATATTTCAGATATGAATCCACACCAGTTAAAGGAAATTGAACATTTCTTTCAGGTATATAAAGATTTGGAAGAAAAGAAAGTAGATGTTGGAGGTTGGGGCAATGTTAAAGAGGCTTATGAAATAGTTAATAGTTGTACAGAACGTTATGAACTAAGTGAACATAAAAAAAACAGAACGTTTACTATATAAATTTGTTAAATAAATAGTGAGTATTTATACCATCTTTATTTTTTTTAGATGGTTTTTTTATTTTATAAACCCTGCTTTAATGTATTTTTTTATATGAAAAAATATTTTTAACCAAAAGTCTTGCGAAAACGTTTGAAATTGGTACTTTTGGCGCATAAGACAAAATTAATTTTTAACTAACTAACAATAATACTATGGAATTAATCGTAAAATACTTGCCTTTATTTGGCGCATTGGCTATTGCTTTTGTGTTTATTAAAAATGCTTGGATTTCCAAACAAGATAAAGGGAATGAAAAAATGTCAAGAATTGCAAAACATATAGCTGATGGAGCAATGTCATTTTTAAAAGCAGAGTATAAAGTATTATCAATTTTTGTAGTTGCTGTCGCAATTTTGTTATTTTTTAAAGGAAACTCAGAATATGGTGAGGAAACAGATAAGCATATTTCTCATGGAATGGTAGCCATATCATTTATTGTGGGAGCTATTTGTTCTGCTTTAGCTGGTTTTATTGGAATGAAGGTAGCTACCAAAGCAAATGTTAGAACTACTCAAGCAGCAAGAACATCATTAGGAAAAGCATTGGAAATTGCTTTTACCGGTGGATCAGTAATGGGTCTTGGTGTTGTTGGTTTGGGGGTTTTAGGATTGAGTGGATTATTTATGATTTACCAGGGGATATGGCCGGGTGCTGATAATATTTCTATGGTATTAAATGTACTTTCCGGCTTCTCATTAGGAGCTTCATCAATTGCATTATTTGCACGTGTTGGTGGAGGTATTTATACAAAAGCCGCCGATGTTGGTGCTGACCTTGTAGGTAAAGTTGAAGCGGGTATTCCAGAAGATCACCCATTAAATCCTGCAACAATTGCAGATAATGTTGGGGATAATGTAGGGGATGTTGCAGGTATGGGAGCTGATTTATTTGAGTCGTATGTAGGTTCAATTATTGGAACAATGGTTTTAGGTGCTTTTATAATTACTCCTGATCATTTTAATGGTTTAGGAGCTGTTTATTTGCCATTGGTACTTGCGGCAGTTGGTATAGTAATGTCTATTATTGGTACTTTATTTGTTAAAGTAAAAGATGGAGGATCACTACATAAGGCTTTGAATATGGGTGAATTTGGATCTGGACTTCTAATGATTGTTGCTGCCTATTTTATTATTTTGAAAATGATCCCTGAAGAGTGGGTTTTTGAAGGTATAATATATTCTTCGATAGGAGTATTTTATGCTACGCTTGCTGGTTTAATTGCCGGCTTTTTTGTTGGGAAAATAACAGAATACTATACCGGAACAGGAAATAAACCTGTCTTATCAATTGTAAAACAATCTGAAACAGGTTCAGCAACAAATATTATTACAGGTATTGGTGTTGGTATGATGTCAACTGCTGTTCCAATTCTTTTAATTGCAGCTGCCATTATGATTTCTCATCATTTTGCAGGATTGTACGGTATTGCAATTGCCGCTGTAGGGATGTTAGCCAATACTGGTATTCAATTAGCTGTTGATGCTTACGGACCAATTTCTGATAACGCCGGTGGCATTGCTCAAATGGCTGAATTACCAGAAGAAGTTCGTAAACGTACCGATAAATTAGATGCTGTTGGTAATACAACTGCGGCCATAGGCAAAGGTTTTGCAATTGCTTCTGCTGCTTTGACTGCATTGGCTTTATTTGCGGCTTTTATGAAAACCGCTCATGTATCGACAATTGATGTTTCCAAACCTAATATTATGGCGGGTTTGTTAGTTGGTGGGATGTTACCATTTGTATTCTCTGCACTATCAATAAATGCTGTTGGTCGTGCTGCAACGGCCATGATTGAAGAAGTTCGTCGACAATTCAGAGATATTCCTCAATTAAAAGCTGCGTTAGAAGTAATGAGAAAACTCAATTCTGATATGTCGAAAGCATCTGTGGAAGAAAGAAAAATATTTGATGCTGCCGATGGTTATGCAGAATATGAAAAGTGCGTGGAAATTTCTACGCGAGCTTCAATAAAAGAAATGGTATTTCCCGGTCTGCTAGCTTTAGCTGTACCAGTTGCCTTTGGATTTATTGGCGGCCCTGAAATGTTAGGGGGATTATTGGCAGGTGTAACAACTTGTGGCGTGTTAATGGCAATTTTCCAATCCAATACGGGTGGTGCATGGGACAACGCAAAGAAAATGATCGAAGAACAGGGACGTAAGGGAACGGATGCTCATAAAGCATCTGTTGTTGGAGATACTGTTGGAGATCCTTTTAAAGATACTTCGGGACCTTCATTAAATATTTTAATAAAACTAATGTCGGTTGTAGCTTTAGTTATTGCACCAAGTATAGCATTAGATGTTGTTGAAGTTGCAGAATATACAAAAGAAAAGGCTGCAACTGAAGATGTTGCAAAAGAAATTTCAAGAGAAGCTAATGTTGAAATGACTAAAAACGAAGATGGGACCATAAAGGCAACTGTTACAAGTACGACCACTGAAAATGGTGAATCTTCAACTGAAATTCAAATTATTGAAGGATCAGAAGAAGAAGTTAAAGCAAAATTAGAAGAGCTTAAAGTTAAAGACAAAAAAATTGAAGTGAAAGAAGTTATTGAAAAGGAATCTTAAACTTTTATGACAATATATACGTTAAAAAAGCAGGCCATTGGGCTGCTTTTTTAATACAATATTTTTAATATTTTGAGTTTTTTGAACTAAATACTCAAGACTAATCTCTTAAATTTTTCTTAAAAAAGCCCATGTATTTGTGCGTCAATTTTAGCAATAATTGAACCTAAATCTTCTTGGTTATCTACAAAATTTAAATTGTCTACTTCAACAATTAGCAAGTTTCCTTTTTTATATTTGGAAATCCAGGCTTCATAGCGTTCATTCAACCTGCTTAAATAATCGATGCTTATTGAGTTTTCAAAATCACGCCCTCTTTTATGAATTTGTCCAACCAATGTTGGAATTGAAGCCCTTAAATATATCAACAAATCCGGAGGAGTAACCAAGCGTTCCATCAATTCAAACAACGATGAGTAATTGTTAAAATCGCGATTTGGCATTAAACCCATAGCATGCAGGTTGGGGGCAAATATTCGAGCATCTTCGTAAATAGTTCTATCTTGAATAATATTTTTTCCGCTTTCACGAATTTTTAAGATTTGGCGAAATCTGCTATTCAGAAAATAGACTTGTAAATTAAACGACCAGCGTTCCATTTCACTATAAAAATCGTCCAAATACGGGTTTTCTTCAACCGATTCATAATGTGGTTCCCATTTGTAATGTTTCGCTAAAAGTTTTGTCAGTGTGGTTTTTCCTGCTCCAATATTCCCGGCAATTGCTACATGCATAATTATTCTTTAGGTGAAATTTAAAACGTTAAAGTTAATTAAAATTTTTATGTTTTAGCAATACATTTTTAACGTTTTAATAAATCAGTTTATATCCGTAGCCTCGAACATTGATAATTTGAATTTCAGGATCGCTTTTTAGTTTTTTTCGAAGTTTTGTAATAAAAACATCCATACTTCGGGCATTAAAGAAATTATCATCTCCCCATAATTTTTTTAAAATAAATGAACGTTCCAATACTTGATTCTTATTTTTTATTAAATAGAAGAGTAAATGAGCTTCCCGATGCGTTAAAGTTTCAATTTTTTTATGAAACCGAAGGGTTTGATTTTTTAGATCGAAAATAAATTTTCCCAATTCTGTTGGACCAACACTATCTTCAATTTTACCCCTTTTTAAAAGTGCATTAATTCGAACAATCAATTCCTCCATGCTGAAAGGTTTTTTTAAATAATCGTTTCCACCAATGGTAAATCCTTCAACGACGTCTTCAGTTTGTGACTTTGCAGTTAAAAAAATGATTGGAATTCCGGGGTCTTCATGTCTAATTTCTTTTGCCAGTGTAAAGCCATCTTTTTTTGGCATCATTACATCTAAAACCAATAAAACAGGCTCCTCGGTTTTATATATTTTATATGCTTGTTCTCCGTTCGTGCAAAGTAAAACTTCAAAATTACGAGTTTCTAAACTTTCTTTAATTATTTGTCCTAACGAAGGCTCGTCTTCAGCCAATAATATTTTTATAGGATTATTCATTTGGCAATTCAATTTTAAACAAGGTGTTATTCTTTTTATCATAAATGATATTGATGGTGCCACCATGTTTTTCAATAATATTTTTGGTATAGAACAAGCCTATGCCAAACCCTTTTACGTTATGAGTGTTTCCGGTTGGAATGCGGAAAAACTGTTCAAAAACCTTGTCTTTTTGTGTTTTATGAATACCATTTCCGTTATCTTTTATCAAAATAACAATGACGTTGTTTTCTGAAGTAAGCCGAACTGTAATTTTATTTCCTCCATACTTTATAGCATTGTCAATGATATTTCCAATGGCGTTTTCAAAATGAAATTTATCTAAGTTAACTATTGAACTTCCAATTTCATTTTTGAGATTAAATGATTTGTTGGTGTTTATTAATTTATATTTTTCAATTACATTTTCAATTAACTTGGTTAAATCTATTGGTTGCTTGTTTAAAGCCAATTCTTCATGATTCAACGTAGCAGTTTCCAGAATCTTATCAACCATTAAATGAAGTTTGTTCACTTGCGAATTTGCTATTGAAATGTATTTTTCAGATTTTGTTTTATCTTCCAGGGCATTAAAACTTTTCATTGCTTCTAAAGCAGTTGCAATAGTAGCAATAGGAGTTTTAAATTCGTGGGTTATATTACTTATTAAATCATTTTTAACTTCAGCTAGTTGTTTTTGTTTATAAATGGTTTTCAGTAAATAAATTAAACAGGCAATAATACTTATTGACAATAACAGAGATAATAAAATACTAATAAATGAATCTCTTAAAAGCGATTTTGTTTCGTTAGTAAAAAATAATTCTAATTTACTTTTGTAAGGCAGATAATTAGATTTAGATTTTGTAATCAAATAACTTGAAGGAAAATTTTCAAAATTATAATCTCTAACCTTCCTTAAAGTACTATCTCTTGTAATCCAACGAAGATATTCAAATTTTAATGCATGAGTCACATTTATACTTTTTCTCTCAAATTCTGAAACTACATAGCTGTTTAGTTTATCTAAATCCAGGCTGTCGCGTGAAATCGAAACTACAACTTTTGATATCAAACTATCAATATTCTTTGAAAAATTATGATAATTAATAAAGTTAGGATTGTGGCTTCTAAAACCTCCTAATAAAATTTTACCACTATCCTTCCTGGCAATATTTTGTAATGCGCTATCAATTTTTTTCCTTAAACTTCTTTTAGAGTTCGTTTTAACCAATATAGTGTCAATCTTTTTTGAAAGGTCCAGGGTATCCTTTGGACTATATGTAATAAATCCTGATCTGGTCAGGTTGGCATAATAATCTTCAACTGCATTATCCAGGCTAAGCTGAACATTGCTAATAAGGTTCTGTTTATTAATTTGATATTCCCTATAATTCCAATAAACCTGAACAGCAAGTGTCAAGACAATGGTTAAACTTATAAAATAAATTACCCTCTTATAATTATTTTTATTCATTATTCATTTTGTAATCAGTTCAAAGTTACATACATATATTATATATTCCGAATAGGTTAACAATCGTTAACACTTATTACTCGAAGTTTATTCAAATAGCTATTTTGTTTTTATGCATATTACCGGCAAAAAGTGAACTTTTAACAGGTTAAATCTACGTGATATATTTAGCACCATTTATAATCGAGACAAATGCCTAAAAAGAAGAATGCTGACTCACTGCTAAGTGACCTAAGGCAAATTTATATTTATTCTTAAGTAAATAAGCTGAAAATTTATACTTAATTTTGATTGGAATTGAAATGATAAAAAATGATTTACTTGTGTAGCAATATAAAACATATTTCAAAGCTATTTTTAAGCAACTTTTTTATAATTATACTAACTTCTTTAATAAAATGAAAGTTAAAAATTTAGGTATTGTAAAATTTACAACGCTCATGGAATGTTTTTTAGAAGCATTCGAAAATTATTTTATTGAAATGCCGACAGATTTAGATTACTATAAAGAAAGATTTAAAGCTGCCAAAGTGCGCTATGATTTGTCCTATGGCATGTTTGACCATGAGAAATTAATAGGTTTTATTATCAATGGCATTGACAAAAGAAATGGAGATTTAACTGCATATAATACCGGGACATGTGTATTACCGTCAGATAGAAGTAAAAAAATAGTAAATACTATTTATGATTACGCATTTCCTGACCTTAAACGAAATG
>PVMS01032773.1_pt1 | contig 10757 bp, 6 predicted proteins | sample 1853461 | NCBI WGS metagenome assembly PVMS01 (sample SAMN08582032, study PRJNA380276) | Marine sediment metagenome, whole genome shotgun sequencing project. | isolation source: ocean sediment barecode stripped | collected 2017
TCGCCTCCGGGAAGGGGGACCCGGGTGAGATGCGCCACGCGGCGGAACGTCCCGTAATCGGCGATGAGGACCTCCCCACCCCAGACCGTCCCATCAGGTCCGTATCCGGTGCCGTCGAAGCTGAATCCGATCACCGGCTCGGTGAGCCCGTTGTCGGCCATCACCGCTGCGATGTGAGCGTGATGATGCTGCACCTCGACTACCGGCCGTCCGTTCGCCTCCCGTTTCGCCCACCGGGTCGAGAGGTAGCCGGGGTGGAGGTCGGCGGCGAACAGCTGCGGCTCGATCCGGAAGAGATCCTGGAAGTGCTCCACGGCCCGGGCGAACGCGTCGAGGGTTTCGAGGTTCTCCATGTCGCCGATGTGCTGGCTCATGAAGCCGTCGTGCCCGGAGGCCAGGCAGAAGGTGGCTTTGAGCTCACCCCCGGTCGCCAGCAGGGGCGGGACCGCGAACGGGAGCGGGACGGGATAGGGGGCGTAGCCCCGCGATCGGCGCACCGGCAGTTCGGTGCCGTCCACGACGCGGGTCACTGAGTCGTCGCACGGAACGTGGATGTCGCGATCGTGCATCAAGAACGCGTCGACGAGGTCCCCGAGGCGCGTGCGCGCGTCTTCGTTCCCGGTGACGATGGGCTCCTGGGCGCGGTTGCCGGACGTCATCACCCACACCTCACCCGGCTCGAGGAGCAACGCGTGGAGGGGGGTGTAGGGGAGCATCACGCCGAACGAGGCGGTGCCGGGCGCAACCAGATCCGAGATGCCCGATCCGACTCGGGCGCTGGCGAGGACGATGGGCCGCTCGCGGGACTCGAGAAGGCGCACCTCGGTATCGCTGAGTTCGGTGACGCGATGCGCGGTGGCGACGTCGGCGACCATGACGGCGAACGGCTTCTCGACCCGGCCTTTCCGCTCGCGCAGGAGCGCCACTGCCTCGTCCGATGACGCGTCGCAGGCGAGATGGAAACCTCCGATGCCTTTGATCGCGACGACAGCTCCGGCGGCGATCAGGTCGCGGGTCCGTCCGATCGGGTCCTCCGCTGTTGTCGTCGATGCGGTCTCGAGCCACACGCGGGGACCGCAGTCCGGACAGGCGTTCGGCTGGGCGTGGAATCTCCGGTCGGCCGGGTCCTCGTACTCGGCGCGGCAAGGCTCGCACATGGCGAAAGGGGCCATCGTGGTGTTGGGCCGATCGTACGGGGTGGACTCCGTGATCGTGAACCGGGGCCCGCAGTTCGTGCAATTGATGAACGGATACCGGAATCGCCGGTTCTCGGGGTCGCGGAGTTCGCGCAAGCAGTCGTCGCACGCGCGCAGATCCGGCGAGACCAGCGCCGTGCCGGCCGTCGCTCCCCGGCTGGCGACGATCCGGAACGAGTCGTCACCGGAGGGAACGAGATCAGCGTGGTCGATCGCGGCGATCCTGGCAGCGGGCGGCGCCTCGGAGCGCAGACGGGAGGTGAAACGATCGAGCGCGTCCCGTGGCCCCTCCACTTCGATGAAGACCCCATCTGTGTCGTTGCCGACGAACCCGCACAGCGCGAGATCGGTCGCGAGCGAGTACACGAACGGGCGGAAGCCCACGCCCTGGACGATCCCGGTCACGATGAGACGGCGGCGAGTCGGGCTGTTGTCGGGTGCAGCCATCAGCGGATCGATGTCGATGGCGCCGGGTTCCTTCGCGGCCGGTTCAGCACCGGCGGATCATTCCCAGGCCAGGGTCCGCACGTCCGCTGCTCCCATGCGGGTCGCGTCTGCGGTCCGGTCGTCGGGTTGCGTCTGGGAGTCTCGTTCTGCGGCGACTCGGGCCCGGTAATGGTCCAACTCTCGCTCGATCGTGGCGTCGTCCCAACCGAGAACCTCGGCCAGGAGCTTCGCGACCGGAAGGGCCGCGGCGAGGCCACGATCCGGCTCTTCGATGGAGATCTTCGTTCTCCGGGTCAGCACGTCGTCGAGGTGCAGCGCACCCTCATGACTGGCGGCGTACGACGCTTCGACCGCGAGGTAGCCCGGCGCACCCTCGAGAGGCTCTCCCAGTTCGGGGCGCTCTTCGATGAGGGCGATGAGGTCTTCGATGGCGCTGCCGTAACGGTGGAGCAACCGTTCAACGGTGTCCACGGAGAGGCCCGATTCTCGGGCGACACGTTCCCGGTTGGTCCACAGCGTCTCGTACCCGGCGGCCCCCACGAGGGGGATCTCGTCGGTGACGCTCTCGGGAACTCGTCCGGCGAGTTCGAGTGAGGCCTCGTTGACCACGTCTTCGGCCATCACCCGGTACGTGGTGAACTTACCTCCGGCGATGGTGACCAATCCGGGAGCGGGGTGGGTGATGGCGTGTTCGCGGCTCAGTTTGGCGGTCGATTCGACGTCCCCCGAGACCAGGGGCCGCAGTCCCGCGTATACCCCGACGACGTCTTCCGGCGAGATCGGTTCGGCGAGCAAGGCGTTGACGTGGTCCAGGAGATAGTCGATATCGGATCTGCTGGCGGCCGGATGCGCAAGACCGAGGTTCCAGGGGGTGTCCGTGGTGCCGATCAGCCAGTACTCGTCGAACGGGACGAAGAACAACACGCTCTTCTTGGTTTTCGTGATGAGGCCGGTCGAGGCTTCGATGCGGTCCTTCGGGACGACGATGTGGATGCCCTTGGATGCCGTGACGTTGCGTTCGCGGTCGCCGACCAGCGCTTCGACGTCATCGGTCCACACGCCGGTGGCGTTGATCACGACCCGGGCGCTCACGGTCAGGTCCTGCCCCGACTCCAGGCAGGTGGCACGGACTCCGATGACCCGGTGGCCTTCACGCTCGAAGCCGTTCACGCGCATGCTCGGGGCGATGACGGCTCCGTTTTTCGCCGCCGTCCTGGCTACGAACATCGTGAAACGCGCGTCGTCGGTTCCGGCATCGAAGTAGAGCAGCCCACCGGTGAACCGTTGGGGGTTCAGCGCAGGGAACATCTCGAGCAACTTCGTGCGGGAAAGGTGACGATGCCACGGCATCGGGTTGGACCCCGTCGCCGCGAGCAGGTCGTACATCATCACTCCCGACCCAACGTAGAGCCGTTCCCACGCCCGGTGCCGGAACGGGTAGATGATCGGAACGGGGTACACGAGGTGGGGCGCGAGTTTCGACAGCAAAAGGCCGCGTTCGCGAAGGGCCTCGCGCACGAGGGGCACGTCGAACTGCTCGAGGTAGCGGAGGCCGCCGTGGATGAGTTTCGACGAGCGACTCGAAGTGCCGGAAGCGATGTCACGCTGTTCGATCACTGCGACGCTGAGACCCCTGGTCACCGCGTCGAGGGCGGCTCCCATCCCGGTGATGCCTCCGCCGATGATGACGACGTCGAAACGCTCTTCGTTGAGTCGTTCGAGCGCTGCCGAGCGTTGCTCCGGGCCCAAACGAGACGGGTCGCTGCTCATGTGCATGGAGGCTAGTGAGGGACGGGTGTCGCCGGATCGTTGCGCCGCGAACACTGTCGGATGTGAGGCCGATACGCTGTGGCCATGAGCACCACCGACACGACTGCAGCCGCCCTCGCATGGATCGCCGCCGACCCCGACCCGGCCACCCGCGCCGAATTGCAAGGACTCGTCGACTCACGAGCCGACGACGAACTGACCGAGCGCATGGCGGGCACGCTGGAGTTCGGAACCGCCGGCCTCCGGGGCAGGGTCGAGGCGGGCTCGAACCGCATGAACCGCGCGGTCGTGATCCGCACCACGCGCGGTCTCGCGGACTACCTCCGAGAGACCACCGGCGTCGGTGGAACGGTCGTGGTCGGTCGCGACGCCCGGCTCTCGAGTGAGGTCTTCATGGAAGACACGATCGCAGTGCTTCTCGCCGCGGGTTTCGACGTGCGTTACTTCCGGGCTCCGACGCCGACCCCTTTGGTGGCGTACGCCGGGAGGCGCCTGGGCGCGGTCGCCGCGATCGTGATCACGGCGAGCCACAATCCCCCAGCGGACAATGGGTACAAGGTGTACGCGGCCAACGCGGCCCAGATCGTTCCTCCGGTGGATCGGGATATCGCGGCTGCGGTCGACCGGGTTGGTCCCGCGATCGACGTGCCACGACAGACCGAGCCGTACGCGTCGGAGCGGGCCGTGGCGCTCACCCCCGATACGTTCGATGACTACCTGCACGAGGTGGCTGCATCACTCCCGGACGTCACGGGCGATCGCAGCCTCCGCATGGTGTACACCGCCATGCACGGTGTCGGGGGCAAGTTCGTTCTCGGTGCCCTCGAGCACTTCGGCTTCCCGAACGTACATCCTGTGGCGAAACAGTTCGAGCCCGATGGGAGGTTCCCGACGGTCGGGTTCCCCAACCCGGAAGAGCCGGGAGCGCTCGATCTCGCCCACGATCTAGCGGCCGCCATCGACGCCGATCTCGTGATCGCCAACGATCCGGACACCGACCGCTTGGCGGTCTCGCTCCCCGAGCCCGGCGGTGCTGGGTTCCGTCAGCTCAGCGGCAACCAGATCGGAGTGCTTCTCGCCGAGTTCCTCCTCGGGGGCGTCGACGTGGAGCGACCGATCGTGATGAACAGCATCGTGTCCTCGCCCATGCTGGCCGCCGTGGCGGCGGTGCACGGTGCAACGTACGATCGAACGCTCACAGGTTTCAAGTGGATCTGGAACGCGGCGCTCGACCTCGAGGCGGAAGGCCGCGGTGAGTTCGTGTTCGGTTACGAGGAGGCGCTCGGCTACTCGGTGGGTCAGACGGTGCGCGACAAGGACGGGATCTCCGCAGCGGTCGCCTTCGCCGTTCTCGCCGCCGTTGCGAAGGCGAACGACGAGACGGTGTGGGACCGTCTCGTCGACCTCTACCGCCGGGATGGCCTGTGGGTGAGCACGCAGAAGAGCATCGTGCTCGCCGGCACCGAGGGCGCCGCCGAGATCGCGACCGCGATGGTGCGGATCGGTGAAGCGACGCCGGAAAGCCTGGGCGGGTTCACGGTGTCGGGTGTCGTCGACTATCGGTTGGGGGCCGTCGAACGACCCCGCTATCTCGGTGTCACGCCGCTGGTCGAACTGACCTTGGGTGAAGCGGGCAGAGCGCTGGTGCGGCCCTCCGGGACGGAGCCCAAACTGAAGATCTACGTCGATCTCCGCGAAGAGACGAACGCGGAGAGCTTCTGGCGTGATCAAGAAGCGCGGTTGTTGACGGCGGCGGGTGTCGTCGCAGAGGACCTGGCTCGCTTCCTCGGGTTCTGACCTTGCTTCCTCGGGGCGATGAACTCAGACCCGCCACGGTCCGCGATAATCAAGGGATACCAGCCCCACCGAGGAGACCGTTCATGGACATCCAGGCGCTACTTGGCGACGAGACCGAAGCTCTGCTCACCCACGAATCCAAGGGCATTCCGAAGGAGTCGCTGACCCTTCCCGGCCCCGATTTCGTCGATCGCGTGTTCAGCGTTTCCGATCGCAATCCACAGGTGCTTCGCAGTCTGAGCCTGCTTTTCAACTCCGGCCGCCTCGCCGGCAGTGGCTACGTCTCCATCCTCCCCGTCGATCAAGGGATCGAGCACTCGGCGGCCGCGTCGTTCGCGCCCAACCCGGCCTATTTCGATCCGAAGAACATCATCGAACTCGCCATCGAGGGCGGTACGAACGCCGTGGCGACCACCTTCGGTGTGCTCGGCATGACGTCGCGTGCGTACGCCCACAAGATCCCGTTCATCGTCAAGATCAACCACAACGAGCTGCTGACCTACCCGGCCACGTACGATCAGGTCATGTTCGGCTCGGTAGATCAGGCGTGGGATCTCGGGGCTGCGGGTGTCGGCGCCACGATCTACTTCGGATCCGATGAGTCGATGCGGCAACTCGGAGAGGTGTCGGAGGCTTTCCAGCATGCCCACGAACTCGGCATGTTCACGGTGCTGTGGTGTTACATCCGGAACTCGGCGTTCAAGGTCGACGGCGTCGGCTACGACAGTTCGGCCGACCTCACCGGGCAGGCCAATCACCTCGGTGTGACGATCGAGGCCGACATCATCAAACAGAAGCAACCCGAGAACAACAACGGCTACGGCATGGTCGGTTTCGGGCGGACCTCTCCGCTCGTCTACGACGAACTGACGACCGACAACCCGATCGATCTCACCCGGTGGCAGGTGGCCAACACGTACATGGGACGGATCGGCCTGATCAACTCGGGCGGGGCGTCTTCGGGGACCGGCGACCTTGCCCAAGCGGTTCGCACGGCCGTCATCAACAAGCGAGCCGGCGGCATGGGCCTCATCTCGGGTCGCAAGGCGTTCCAACGTCCGATGGCCGAGGGCGCAGAGCTCCTGAACGCGATCCAAGACGTGTACCTCGACGAGAGCATCACGATCGCTTGAAGACCCGCAGATCCAGTACCAGCACCTGTTCCAAGGAGAAACGATGACGATCAAGCTTCCGGACGCCGCTTCGGTGGCGAAGAACCCAACTCAGGCGGAGATGCGCGGTTGGGTCGAGGAGTATATGCCTCGGATCACGGAGACCGAGTTCGGCAACATCAACTACCAGGCCGAGGTCACCGCGCGTTTGGCTGCATCGACCTTCTTCGTCTCCGACGACGAGGATTTCAAGCCGGCGATGACGCGTGCCGAATACGACGAGTGGGCCGCGGAACAGGATGCCTACATCGCCGACAAGGACATGATCCTCATCGAGGGGTACATCGGTCCCGACGCGAGCTTCCGCACCGCGAGCCGCCTCTACATCGAGCGCACGTTGGCGAGCATCCCGGCGATGCAGCAGCAACTGTATTTCCCCAAGGGCGACGAGTGGTCTCCCGAGTTCACCGTCATCTACACCCCCGGACTGCCGGCTCCGGGCAAACCCAACGATCGCCTGATCCTCGTGGATCACGAGAACTACGTGACGCGCGTCCTCGGCTCCGATTACTTCGGCGAGTCGAAGATGGGCGGCCTCAGGATGTGGAACCATCTCGTGTTCGAGCGAGGGGGACTTGCCCTGCACTCGGGTCTCAAGTCGTTCCCCGACGTCGACGGTGAGGAGAAGATCGCGCTGATCCTGGGACTGTCCGGGACCGGCAAGACCACCACGACGTTCCGTCAGCAACTCGGATCGCTCCCGGTTCAAGACGACTTCATGGCCCTGTTCCCCGGGGGCAAGGTGTATTCGTCGGAGAACGGGTGTTTCGCGAAGACCTACGGTCTCGACCCCGACGACGAGCCGACGATCTACGGCGGCACCACACGTCCCGATGCCTGGCTCGAGAACACGTGGGTGTCTGCAGACGGCGAGGTCGACTTCTTCGACGACTCGTACACCCGCAACGGTCGTTCGACCTTTCCCCTAGCGAACATCCGGCATCGGAGCCCCGAGGGCCTTCCGCCGGTGAACTATCTACTGCTGCTCAACCGCAACGAGAACATCATCCCCGCGGTGGTGAAGCTGAAGCGGGAGCAGGCCGCGGCCTATTTCATGCTCGGCGAGACGAAGGGAACCTCGGCGGGCGGAGCGGGCGAGGCCGGCTTGAACCTTCGGGTGCCGGGAACGAACCCCTTCTTCTTCACCAACGACGCGGTGCAAGGCAACCGGCTCCTCGAACTGCTCGACACCATGCCCGATCTCGAGGTGTACCTGATGAACACAGGCCGGGTCGGCGGTGGAGATGACGTGCCCGGATCGAAGAAGGTCAGGATCAAGGACAGCTCCGCGGTGGTCCAGGGCATCGTCGCAGGCTCGATCACCTGGGAGGAGGACCCGGATTTCGGCTACTACGTGGCTGCCGACCTGCCCGGTTTCGACGATCCCGAACTGCTCCAACCCAGAAGGCTCTACGAGCGGGAAGCACGGACCAGGGAGTACGACGAGACCGTTCGGAAGCTCACCGAAGAGCGCAGGGAGTACCTGCGCTCGTTCCCCGGTCTGGACGAGAGCGTGGTGAACGCGATCTGACCTCGCGCCTCGCTGCGCTCGGGGTACCACGAGGACGCGCGGATAGGTGATTTGGTCGCGAGTCGCGAGTCCAGAGTCGGAAGCGCGGGTTCCGTTTCCTCCCCTGCGAACGAAGCGAATGTTGGGGGAGGAGACCTAACGCGGCGGCTCCGCGCAGAGGGCTTCGATCTCTTCGGGGTCTACCGGGACGGCGCGGGTCAGGTTCTCGTTGCCGTCGGCGGTGATGAGCAGGTCGTCTTCGATCCGAACACCGATGCCGAGGAACCGCTCCGGGACATCGTGGGTCACCTTCTCGGCGGCAGCTCGTCGCTCGTCGAGTTGCTGTTTCGCTGCGTCTGCCCCTTCCAGGTAGGCGAGGTCACGGTCGGCTTCGGCGTCGAAGGGCAGCTTGGCGAGCGACACGGTCGTCTTGTCGGGGGCGATGTAGATGCCGGGCTCGACGGTGAACACCATCCCCGGCTCGAGGAGCCGACCGGTGCCGTCGACTCGGTACTCGCCGGCGTCGTGGACATCGAGACCGAGCCAGTGCCCGGTGCCGTGGAAGTAGAACTCCCGGTACCACCCGTACGCGACGGCGTCCTCGGCGGGGCCGGGGAGGAGGCCGAGGTCCACCATGCCTTCGGTGAGCACCCGCACGGCCAGATCGTGCAGGTCGGTGAACGGGATGCCCGGTGCGCACACCTCGATGACCGCTTCCTGGGCGGCAAGGACCAGGTCGTAGACCTCTCGCTGAGCGTCGGTGAAGCGGCCGTCGACGGGGAACGTCCTGGTGATGTCGGACGACATGGAGCCGTACTCCGCGGCCGCATCGATGAGGAGCAGGTCGCCTGCTTCCATGGTCCGATCGTTCTCCGTGTAGTGGAGGATCACCGCGTTCGGGCCCGAGGCGACGATCGAGGGGTACCCCTCACGTTCGGCCCCGGCGGCACGGAACACGTACTCCATGGCGGCTTGGACCCGGCGCTCGGTGATTCCCGGTGCGGCGACGCGCATCGCCTCGGCATGACCGGCGGCTGAGATCCGGCATGCCTCTCGCATGGCCGTGATCTCGTCGGGGGTCTTGATGACGCGCAACTCGCCCAGCACCCGGGTGATGTTCTCGACCCGGCAGGGAGCCGGTACCCCGGTTCTCACCTGATAGTTGCGCGAAGCCTCGAGTGCCCGGAGTACCTGTGAGTCCGTTGAACCCCCGAGCCGGTAGTACAAGGTCCTCTTGCCGCGTAAGCGATCGCGGAGCACCTTCTCGAGATCTGAGATGGGGTAGGCGGCGTCGGCGCCGTGAGTCTCTGTGGCTCCGGTCACACCCGCCCGCTTGCCGTCCCAAGATTCCCGCTCCGGGTCGCGGGGCCGCACGAACAGCACGTACCGTTCCGAGTCGTGATTGGGGTCGAACAGTGCCACGGTCTCCGGTTCGGGGAACCCGGTCAGGAAGAAGAAGTCAGAATCCTGACGGAACGGATGCGACACGTCCCTGTTGCGCACGGTTTCGGTTGCGGCGGGCACGACGGCGATGCCGCCCCCCCCCACGATGTCCATGAAAGTGTTGCGTCGTTCGGTGAATCGATCCATGGGAGCAAGTCTCCAGACTTGGTGATTCATTGGCAAGTCGAGAAGATTGAACACTCCCACGGAGAACGTGCGCTTTCGAGGTTGGGCAGGTAGCATCGGTACACGGAGCGTTCGTTGATACCAACGGCATACATGTGAGCAAGCCTGGAGAGACCATGAGACGCATCAGATCCACAACACGCGGCGTAGCGATCCTTTTCATCGTCTGGTCGGTGATGATGGCGATCGGTGCCGCGGTCGCCCAGGAAGAGGACGTGGTGGTCATCCCGATCACCGTGGTGCGAGGAGACCCAGGATCAATCCACCTCATCGACCCTCCCGGTGTGGTGCCCGTTGCAGCCGACAGAGTCGGTCTCACCTGCCTGGTAGCCGCGGAAGCGGCGAACCAGGGGTCGGTGCATCCGAATACCGATCTGATCGTGACGTCGGGAGGGTCGTCCGTGGTGATCCCCGATGTGGAAAGGGAAGCGGGTGGGCTCATCTTCGGAGAGGGGTTCCTGACCCTCGGCGAGACCGCCATGATCGAAGTTCGGCTAGGGGCCGACGGGGTTTTCTCCGGAGGTTTCGCCGTTGGGCTCTGCCGGGAGATCATTGAGACCTGCGGCGATCCGGCTCTTTCGATCGGCGTGGCCCCCGGGGACCAGGAAGTAGTCGCCGGCGGTGATGCGAACTTCGACGTAACGGTGACGAACACCGGAGACGAGCCCTTCTTGAGTGTGAACGTGGATTCGAGCATCGCTGCCTGTGATGGCAGCATCGGAGCCATGGCGCTCGGAGCCCACAGCTCCTATACCTGCACGGCCACAGGCGTGACCGAAGACCTCGCTGCCACCTTCGCCGCGGCCGGTACGGGTCAAGATCCGACGTGTGCTGCGACGGCGAACGCCGGCGCGGCCGTGACGGTGCTGCAAGCCTGCAACAGCAACCCGGCGCTCACCATCACCGTGGTCCCCGGGGACCAGGACGTTCCCGACGGCGGCGACGCTGATTTCCAGGTCACGGTGACCAACACCGGAGACGAGGACATGGTTGGGGTGGCGGTCGATTCGAGCGTTGCCGCTTGCGACAACACCATCGGGGCCCTCGCGGTCGGAGCCGACACCTCTTATGCCTGCAAGGCTGTGGGAGTGGAAACCGATCTCAACGTGTCCTTTGCCGTGACCGGCGAAGGGGTGACGCAAGGCGCACTCTGCAGCGCTTCCGACGACGCAGCCGCGCGTGTGGGGAACCCGCCGCCGCCGACCACCACAACCACAACCTACTAGGACAAGACAT